>Ga0172381_10003667_pt1 | contig 16162 bp, 10 predicted proteins | sample Leawel6488metaG_FD_119754 | JGI IMG/M metagenome (GOLD analysis project Ga0172381, IMG submission 119754) | Leachate microbial communities from a municipal landfill in Southern Ontario, Canada - Leachate well 64-88 metaG | ecosystem: Engineered > Solid waste > Landfill > Unclassified | place... | reverse complement strand
CCGAGGAGATTCTCGGCTGGTCGCATGGAGAAATAACGCGGCCGGAAACTATCAACTATCGCACGCAGAAACCAGAGAAAGACGGTTTGTTCTGCGAAAAGATTTTCGGTCCGACTAAGGATTGGGAATGCGCCTGCGGCAAATATAAGAAGATCCGTTATAAAGGAATCGTCTGTGATAAATGCGGCGTGGAAGTCACTCGCAGCATTGTCCGCCGCGAACGCTTAGGCCACATCACGTTGCAAGTCCCAGTTTCGCATATCTGGTTCTTAAGAGGCTTATCTTCCAAGATCGGCTTGCTTTTGGGTTTGGGCATTCAGTCCCTGGAGAAAGTCATCTACTACGCCAGCTTTATCGTGACCGAAGTCGATGAGGCTTTGAAAGAATCGACGATTGATCAGGTCAAGGCGGAATATAAGGCAAAATTGAAGAGCATTGATAATGAATATAATAATCAGCTCAAGAAACTAAAAGAAGAGGGCGGTAATGCCGCTGAGAACAGCAAGGAAGCCAAGGAAGCGATTAAAGCCAAAGCGGAACGCTTGGCGCGTCTGGAAGAAGATTTCGGCCAGGTCAGCCGGGAGCTTAAGGAACTTAAACCACTTTTGATTCTTTCCGAACAGCAGTATCAGGAATTGAGCCAGAAATTCGGCCATATCTTCGAAGCCTCTATCGGCGCCGAAGCTATTCGAAAATTACTCGTTCAGATTGATTTGGAAAAGAGCATTAAATCATTGGAAGATAAATTTACCGGTGCGGTTGATTCGAAAAAGGAAAAATTAGTGAAGCGCTTAAAGTTATTAAAGGGATTAAGAAATAATAATATTCGCCCGGAATGGATGATTATGACCGTCATGCCGGTGGTTCCTCCGGATTTGCGTCCGATGGTCGCGTTAGACGGTGGCCGATTCGCGGCTTCCGATTTGAACGATTTATACCGCCGCATCATTAACCGCAATAATCGTTTGAAACAATTAATGGATTTAAACGCTCCGGAAGTCATTTGCCGCAATGAAAAACGTATGCTTCAGGAAGCGGTCGACGCTCTTATCGATAACTCCGCCCGCCATACTAAGACCGTCACCGCCTCTACCGGTCAGAAGCGTCAATTAAAATCTCTGGCCGATACTTTGAAGGGCAAGCAAGGCCGTTTCCGCCAGAATTTATTGGGAAAACGCGTGGACTATTCCGGCCGTTCCGTCATCGTCGTTAACCCGCGCTTGAATCTGGACCAATGCGGTTTACCGAAAATAATGGCCTTGGAATTATTCAAGCCGTTTGTTATTTCTCAGTTGATCAAACGGGAAATCGTTCATAACGTCCGTAGCGCTTCCCGCTATATGGAAGCCGGGCATGATGAAGTTTGGGATATCCTGGAAGAAATCATCAAGGGCGCATACGTCCTGCTTAATCGCGCTCCGACCTTGCACCGTTTAGGCATCCAGGCCTTTAGACCGATCTTAATCGAAGGTAAAGCCATTCAGATTCATCCCCTCGTTTGTACGGCTTTTAACGCCGATTTTGATGGCGACCAAATGGCCGTCCACGTGCCTTTAACTAAGGAGGCCAGACACGAGGCGGAAACATTAATGCTGTCTACTCATAATTTGCTTAAACCGGCGACCGGCGATCCGATTGTCGCCCCGGCTCAAGATATCGTCTGGGGGACTTACTATATTACTTTGGTGGACGCGGATTATGCGAACAAGAAGGTGGAAGACATGCATTATTTTTATAATGAAGATGAAGTTTATTTGGCCTATGAAAGCCAGGGCATCGGCTTGCATGAAGCTATTAACGTTAAATACGACGGGGCCATGTTAAAGACGACGGTCGGCCGCTTGATTTTCAATTCCTTACTTCCGGAAAAACTCCGTTATCTTAACGAAGTTGTCGGTAAAGGAAAACTGAAGGATTTGATCCGGGAATGTTTAAGAATATACGGCGAAGCCGAGACCGTTAAATTCATTGACGGCCTGAAGAATCGCAGTTTCGCTTTCATCACTAAGTCCGGTTTATCTTGGGGCTTCGGCGATTTACCGAGTTTGCCGGAAAAGGATTTATTAATCGAAGAGGCTAATAAAAAAGTTGAACTCATTCAAGAACAATATAATGAAGGTTTGCTGACGGAAAGCGAACGTTATGCCAAAGTTATTGAGGAATGGACCGGAACCAAAGATAAAATCGCGACTATCTGTAAGAAAGGTTTGATGAATATCTTGCCGGTTTATTCCATGATTGAGTCCGGAGCGCGCGGTTCCTGGGCACAGCCGGTTCAGATTCTGGGTATGAAGGGTTTAGTGACCTCTCCGTCCGGCGCGATTTTTGAATTGCCGGTCAAAGGGAACTTTAAAGAAGGTTTCGGCGTTTTGGAATACTTTATTTCCACTCACGGTGTGCGTAAAGGTTTATCCGATACGGCTCTTAGAACCGCTAACGCCGGTTATCTGACTCGCCGTCTGGTTGATGTCGCTCAGGATATTATTATTTCCGATGATGATTGCGGCGATAATGTCGGCCTGGATTTGGGCCGGGCGGAAATCGAGAAGAACGGCGAGGATTTTTTCAAGCGCTTGACCGGCCGCTTCCTGGCTAAGGATTTATTGGATAATAAGAATAAAGTAATTTTTAAGGCCGGCGTGCTTTTGGACGAAGAAAAGATTAAACTGGCTAAGACTAAAGATATTGAACATGCCTGCGTCCGTTCAGTTTTAAGCTGTAAGATGCATAAAGGCATCTGCGCGAAATGTTATGGCTGGGATTTGGCTTATAATAAGGAGGTGAAAATGGGCGCGACCGTCGGTACGATCGCGGCGCAATCTATCGGCGAACCGGGCACGCAGCTGACAATGAGAACCTTTCATACGGGCGGTGTCGCCGGCCAGGATGATATCACTCAGGGTTTGCCGCGCGTTGAAGAAGTCTTTGAAGCGCGCAGTCCGAAAAAGAAAGCGCTCATTTCCGACGTGGCTGGCAAAGTTAAGATTGAATTCGCTCAGAAGATAATTAAGGATAAGGACGGTAAAGAGATTTCCGTTAATAATCCGCAAACCAAGATTTTAAGCGTTTATTATCGAGGCAAAGACCATGATAAATATTATTTTTCCGAAAAAGTAAATGAATTGAAATTGGCCGGCGGCCTCAGCGCTAAGGATACTAAGAAACTGGAGGTTAAGGTCCTGGTTAAGAACGGGGAAGAAGTTTCTAAGAATAGCGAATTATTCAAAGTCGGTGCGGAAGTCGTTAAATCTAAATCCGCCGGTACGATTGCGGTCACAGAAAAATATATTTCTGTTGCCAAAGACGTTGAAAAAGTCAAAGAATACCCGATTTTAAAAGGGACGATGATGATGATTAAAGACGGCGAAGAAATTGAACGCGGCACGCAATTGACTGAAGGCAGTCTTGATTTGCGCGAGCTCTATAAATTAAAAGGCCGTTTGGAAACTCAGAAATACATTATTAAGGAGATCCAATATGTTTACGGTTCTCAGGGACAGCCGCTCAATGACAAGCACGTGGAAATCATCGCTCGGCAGATGTTCTCCCGTTATTTGATTACCGATGCCGGCAGCGCCGCGGTTTTATCGGGCGAAACCGTTGAGGAAGAAGTGCTGGAACAAGCGAATAAGGGTTTGAAAAATCCGGCTAAAGCTGACCGCTTACTTATGGGTATTACCAAAGCGTCTCTGACAACCGACAGTTTCCTATCGGCCGCTTCCTTCCAGGAAACTTCCCGCGTGCTTATCGATGCCGCGGTTAACGGCAAGATTGATTATCTTGAAGGCTTGAAAGAGAACGTTATTATTGGTTGTTTAATCCCGGCCGGAACCGGCTATAAAGGCAAGAAGAAGAGGATGGATTACGGGAAGTAAACTAATAGTCTGATAAATAATAAAAAAGGCCATTAATTGGTCTTTTTTGTTATATAGTAGGTAAAAAATTATCTATCTATTGACAATGTCTATATTATATGTTAAAATGATTTTATCAAAATGATAGTAAATTGACAAATTAATAACCCGTTCCAAAAGGAGCACAAAACTAATTAAGATGAAAAAAATTATTATTTCTTTCCTCGTGATTTTCAGTTTAACCGGCGTCGTTAACGCCGAAACAGGCAAACAGCAGCAAGTTATAATTAAGATTGGCACAGGTATTACGGTTTATCAGATTACCGATCGCGGTGAAAATGATTATGGCCGTTTTGATTTTCGGATAGAATCATGTGAGTTTACAAACCCGACATTGTCGGATTTAAAGTCTGCGGGAGTTCCCGAAGTCGCCTGGAGTATGTGTTCTAATTCTGAAAGTGGTTTCTATTCCAGCGAGCTGGATGGAGTCTATGGAGAATTAAAGGACTTGCGAAACCAACAGGCTGATTATAAAGATCAACTCAAGCATGCCGAAAGTGCTTTTACGCGCAGCGTAATTGGTTTATTCGCTTTGGTGGCCGGTCTCTTACTGTTAGCAATAATCATTATTTATCTGAAAATGAAGATTGCGAAATTGGAGTCGAAGAAAGTAAATTCTTAAAAGTAATCCATCCAAGATTAAATGGTTTTACGTTTATTGCCCATGGGCGTTCATAATTCGAACGCCCTTTTTTTATTACTAAAAATCAAGTAAAATAGAGGTATGAAGAAACTCAAATCTATTTGGCAAAAATGGTCATTTTTGCGTAAATTACGCGGTATTTTTGGGCTTATTATCCTAATTTTAGCGTTAGGCTTTTTATATTTTAAAATAGTGCCTTTTGGCAGTATCACCTATAGCCGGATCTGGCCGCGCGGCCTGGCTTCGGGCAAGGGATTCATCTATGACTTTAAGCCGGCGGAAAGGATAGATTTAGCCGATTCTTCGGCCTTAAGAATAGTCGCCGAGCCGGTCTATTTTTCTTTATACGCGCCGCGCGCTTTTGATAAGGCGGAAGTAACTGTGAAATATCAGGATAAACTTGGAACTTCTACCCCGATAATAGAAATCGGCGTCTTACGCGATAAATTGACCGGGCAATATGAATTGCAACCGATTCAAAATGATATTATCGACCGCTACCGTTTTTCATTGCCGCGCCTAGAAGACAGCCCCGGGCGCTTGATTTTACAGACGGAAAAATATTATGATAATCCGGTTGAGTTTGCCAAAGATTTACAGGCCGGAAATATTAAAAATTGTCCCGGCGGCCCGGCGTCTTGCGTCGCCGCCTATAATTATTCGCTTAGTCCCGCTTTTAGTTTGCCGGATTATAATCCCATTTCTCCGCTAGTCATCACCCAGCCCCTTAGAGGCGCCCGGCAATTTTATGTTTATTTCAAATCCGGCGTTTGGCGTCTAGCTTTTGATTTCGTTGATTTGAATTTTGATAAAGGCCAAGATCCGATTACGGTTAATGTTTACGCCGGAGACGAAATTATCGCCACGGAATCATTGCCTGATAATAATCCGACGCCTGATAACGGCCAAAGCGAAAAGAAGAATATTATTCTGAGCGGACAGAGAGCGGCCGGCCTATATCGCGTCGAGGTTAAAGCCAGCGACGATATTGTCATGTCAAAACTCAATAGTTCATCCGATAAGATTTCGTTTATCAATAAGATCTGGCCGGTTCAGGGAACGGGCAATTTAACTTTATTTACCGACGCTTCTTATATCGGCGTGGTTACTCTTAACCCGGCCAGCTTGGGTGAACTCGGTTTCGGCGGGAAAAAATTTAATCTTGATAAGACTTATAAGCAATTTTCTTTTTCTGCCGGCGTCGGAGTCAATAAAATAAATTTATCGAAAGACGATTTAGTTTTGGAAAATAGCGGCGTTTTCGCTTTTAGCGCCGCCAGCCTGATTAACCCCGCTGTGAAGAAAGTTGATCGGTATTTTATCTTGTCTGATAATATAAAATATATCATCGCCGCTTATCAGCGGCCGCTGGAAAACAACGGCCTTAAGACCGCCCAAGCCATTCTGGATTTAAAAAAAGCGGTTAATGAAAAAAATAAATACACTTTCTTAATTTCTATTCCCGGGCTCGACGGTGCGCCCGGAGCGTCGGAGTATTTGGAAATTAAGGAAATAAGCATTAAGCTGACAGGGAAGACTGTCTTGGAGAAGATTGGAGAAATTTTTAAGAAATAATATGGACAAGAAAGATATTTTAGCCAATAAGAACTTGGTAATTCGCGAATTATTTTATTTTTTTACCGTCCTGGCGGCCGTTTTTATCGTTTTGGAAATTATTTGGCCTAATATCATCCTGGCTTATTTTAATTTGAATTATCTGTTGATTCCGTGGTTCGTTTTTGGCTTTGTTTGGTTATTCCGCCAGCCTCATGATTTTTAATCATCAATTTTTATTTTTTAAGTTATAACTTTTCATTTTTTTAATTTTATTTTATGTCTTTAAATCATTTTTTTAATCCGCGTTCGGTCGCGGTCGTCGGCGCTTCCAATAGTCCGGAAAAATTGGGCCGCCAAATTCTGGATAATATTATCAAGGGTGGTTTTAAGGGTCGGATTTATCCGATTAATCTGAAAGAGAAAAAAATCGCTCAGCTCCGAGCCTACCCGAGCCTAGAGGCGTTGCCGACTTCAGTCAGAGCCGGACTTTTGGTCGTTATTTCTATTCCGGCCCCATTTGTCGTGGCGGAAGTGAAGAAATGCGCTACTTTAAGCATTAAGAATATCGTGATTATTACCGCCGGCTTCAAAGAAGCGGGCGCGGCCGGAAAAAAATTTGAAGAAGAGATACAAGATATCGCCCGTCGTCACCATTTGAATATTCTTGGTCCGAATTGCCTTGGGCTCATCAATACTTGGCATAAACTGAATGCGACTTTCGCCGCCGCCGATACCGAAACCGGAAACTGCGCCTTATTGTCCCAGTCCGGAGCTATCGGCGCCGGCGCTTTAGACTGGCTGAAGATCAAGGATTTTAATTTTGGATATTTTGTCAGTCTCGGCAATAAAGCGGTTTTGGACGAAAATGAAATTATTGAATATTTGGCAGCCGATAAAAAAATCGATTTGATTATTGCCTATTTAGAAGAGATAAAAGACGGTGCCAGATTTATGAAAATCGTTTCTCGTTTAGCCAAACGAAAGCCGGTCGCAGTCCTTAAAGCGGGCACGAGCGCGGCCGGAGGAAAGCTGGCGCTGTCGCATACCGGATCTTTGGCCGGTTCCGCCGCCGCCGTTAAAGCGGGCGTAGAAAGAGCGGGAGCTATTTGGCTAGATAATCTTGAGGACATGTTTAATCTGCTCATGATTTTCAATAAGAAATCCTGGTTTAATACCGGATCGTCGGAGCTTCATGTTATCACTAACGCCGGCGGCGTCGCGGTCTTAACCGCCGATGAAATCAGCCGTCAGGGTCTGCCTTTAGGGGACAGCCAGGATTTATTGGGCGACGCCGATGCTCTTCGGTATGAAACGGCTTTAACCAAAACTTTGGCGGATAAAAAAGTTAATAATCTTTTAGTGCTCTTGACGCCGCAAACTTCTACCGAACCGCTTAAGACCGCGCAAGCAATAATCAGAGTGAAGAAGAAATATCCGAATAAATTAATCATGGCCAGTTTTGTCGGCGGCGAAGCGGTCGCGCCGGCCCGGAAATTATTGGCCGAGAATCAGATTGCCGCTTTTGACTATCCGGAAGAAGCGGTGCGGACTTTCCGCCATCTCATCGCTTACCGTTCCTTGGTTCGGAGTTTGCAGCCATTTAAAACGGCCGCCGCGACGATCAGAAAACCGGTTAAGACCGGCGACTATTTAAAATCTTTTTCTTTTTTAAAAAGTTATGATATTCCCGCTGTCAGAACTTTTCGTTATGAGGAAGCCCGGCGCCGGAATTATAAATACCCGGCGGTCTTAAAGACGGTCGGGCCGGATTTTTTGCATAAGACCGACTCCGGCGGCGTAGTCGTTAATTTAAAAGATGCGGCGCAATTGAAAACCACCGCCGATTCTCTGATTCTCCGGCACACTCTAGCATTTAAGAATACGGCCAATTATCTGGTTGTTCAGGAGCAGGCGGCTAAGTTTCAGGAAATAATCTTAGGCTTTAAACGCGACGCGGTTTTCGGTCCGCTTTTAATGGTTGGCTGGGGCGGGATTTATACGGAAGTGATAAAAGATTTTAAATTAGCTATCAGCGATCTTAATCTAAACGGTGCGCTTAAGCTTCTCGCCGGTTTGAAAATTTATCCAATCTTGAATGGCGCGCGCGGTCAAAAAAAATATGACATCAAGGCTTTGGCGCGGGTTATCGTCAGATTGGCGCGACTAGCCAACGAGCATCCGGAAATTTCCGAACTAGATATTAATCCGCTTTTCGTCTTTGAGAAGGGCGTCAACGCCGGAGATGTGCGGATTATCTTATAGGGGTTTTTATCAGGGTCATAGTCGTTTCAGTAATCAGCTTTTATGTATAATAATCGAAAAATCATCGTCGTCTTGCCGGCTTATAATGCGGTCGCGACTCTGGAGCGGACGGTGGCAGATTTACCGTTGCTCGTCGATGAAATAATCTTAGTTGATGATGGGAGCAGCGACGCTACCGCGGCGTTGGCGCGGCGTTTGGGCTTATTCGTTTTTGAGCATGAGAAAAACGCCGGTTACGGCGCTAACCAAAAAACCTGTTACCGTTTAGCTCTTGATCATGGCGCGGATATTATCGTGATGATTCATCCGGATTATCAATACGATCCGAAATTGGTTAAATATTTTGCGGAATTTATCGCCGACGATTATTTTGACGTGATGCTGGGGACGCGTATCCGCTCGCGCCGGGAAACTCTGGCTGGCGGCATGCCCTTATATAAATATTTTTCCAATCGCTGCCTGACGATCTGGGAAAATTTGATTAGCGGCTATAATCTGTCGGAATGGCATACCGGCATGCGGGCCTATAAAAGAGAGGTTCTGGAAAAGATTAACTGGCAGAAAAATTCCAATGATTTTGTGTTTGACAGTCAGGTCTTGTTTCAAATCGTCGCCCGGCGTTATCGGATCGGTGAAATTCCCGTGCCCGTGCGTTATTTTAAGGAAGCGTCATCGATTAATTTTTGGCGGAGCGTCAAATATGGCTTAGGGACGGTATGGGCAAGTCTGAAATATTTATTAGGAGCCAGTGGGAGAAAGGAATAAATAATTTTATGACCGGATTTTTAGAAAAAATAAAAAGTTATAATCTGCTCCACGGCTGGCGGCCCTATCTTCTGATTTTTTTCATCGGGTTTCTATTATATAGCCAGACCTTATTTTTTGATTTTACTTATTTTGACGATAGTACCCTGATTCTGGATAATCAGGAAATCCTGGGGAATGCTCGAAATGTCGGGCGGATTTTTATGGACGACGCTTTTTTTTCTTCTGCCCGAGCGAAGTTTTATTATCGGCCGTTTTTGAATCTGTCTCTGATGCTGGATGCACACCTGGGGATTATAACAGCAAAGACGGGAACTCTGGTATTTTTTTTCCATTTTTCCAATATCATTTTCCATCTCCTGGCGGTGATGCTGATTTTTTATTTATTAAATAGACTGCTGAGAAAAAGGACCCTGGCTTTTATCTTATCGTTATTTTTCTTGGTTCATCCGGCCTTGGCGCCGGCGGTCGCCTGGATTCCGGGCCGCAACGACTCGCTGCTGGCGATTTTTGTTTTAAGCGCTTTTATAGTTTTCTTGAATTTTTTGGAGCGGCCACGTTTACGCTCTTATCTGGGGTTTCTGGCTTTATTTTTTTGTGCTCTGTTAACCAAAGAAAGCGCTATCGGCCTGCCGCTTATCATTATTTTTTATTTTTGGTTTATTGATAAAGGCCGGATAGAACTCCATGATAAATTTTTGCTCATTGGCGGCTCCGCCGCGGTGGTTTTCCTTTGGGCGCTGATGCGCCAGCTCGCCTTCGGGTTTGGACAATCCGGACAATTAGCCGGTCTGGCCGATATCTGGCATAATCTTCCGGCTTTATTAATTTTCGCCGGCAAGATTATCTTACCTTTTGATTTATCGGTTTTGCCGACGCTGACGGATGGGCGCTTTATCTGGGGCATATTGGGCTTAGCCGGCCTGTTGGCGCTTAGTCTGATTTTCCCGCCCAAACGTCTTAATTACTTTTTCTTTGGTCTTTTTTGGTTGGTAATTTTCATATTTCCGACTTTCTTAAATCCGGATACTTCGGCCGGTTTCTTATCTCATCGCCTCTATTTATCTTTTTTTGGATTTCTAGTAATATTAGGTCAGTTTGAATGGGCAGAACCGCCGGTTTTACGCCGTCGGCGTTATTTCTTAATAATTAGCGCAATTTTAACCTTTTTAGCGATTTTAACTATCGTTCATAGCCTTAGTTTTAGAAATCGTTTGGTTTTTTGGCGCCAAGCCGTCAATGATTCGCCTAACGCGCCTCTGGCTCAGCGCAATCTTGGAGTGATGTATTATTTAGAAGGTCAGCCGGATTTAGCGGAAAGATATTATCGCCAAGCTTTAAGATTAAATCCGCAAGAGCCGATGGTTCATAATAACCTAGGAGTGCTTTACTTGAATCAAGAAAAATATATTCAGGCGCAATCTGAGTTTTATCGCGAATTGGAAATAAATCCGGGTTATGAAAAGGCGCTTAACAATTTAATTCTCGTGCAAAGCCGCTTAAAACAAGAGGGTGCTCAAAATAAATAAGCGTTCAGAATATAAACAGCCATATGATATTTAAGGATATTTTTAAAAGACAGATCAATAGCATCACCGTCGCCGCCGCGCTCGTCGCTTTGTCGTCCTTGGCGTCGCGTCTTTTAGGAATTATCCGCGATCGTATTTTGGCCGGACATTTCGGCGCCGGCACGACTTTGGATATTTATTACGCCGCCTTCCGCATCCCCGATTTAATTTATAATCTTATCGTCCTCGGGGCTTTGTCGGCCGGTTTTATTCCGATTTTTACCGCGCTCATTAAAGATTTTAAATGCGTGTCGTCGGTTGATTGCGATCCGCGCCTGAAAAATAAAGACGCCTGGGATCTGGCCAACAATATTTTAAATATTTTATTATTGGGCTTAATCGGGTTGTCTGTAATCGGAATTATTTTCGCGCCCGCTTTGACCAGGGCGATTGCTCCGGGTTTTGGCGCGGACGAACAGGCTCTGACCGCCGCTTTGACGCGCGTCATGTTCTTATCGCCTTTGTTCCTGGGAATTTCCGGAATTATCGGCAGTATTTTACAGTCGTTTAAAAGATTCCTTATCTATTCGCTGGCGCCGGTTTTTTATAATGTCGGCATTATTATCGGCGCAATATATTTCGTGCCGCTGTGGGGGATTTACGGTTTGGCCTGGGGCGTTATTCTCGGCGCCTTCCTCCATCTGGCCGTTCAGATTCCAACCGCTTATCATCTGGGTTTCCGCTTTAAGCTGAAAATTAATTGGCGTGACGTCAATACCTGGAAAATGGGAAAGATGATGGTGCCGCGGACTTTAAGCTTGGCAATTTCTCAGATTAACCTGGTCGTGATTACGGTTCTCGCCTCTAAGTTATCCGCCGGCTCCCTCGCCGTTTTTAATTTTGCGAATAATTTACAATCTTTCCCGGTCGGGATTTTCGGAGTTTCTTTCGCGATTGCCGCTTTTCCGAGTTTGGCCGAGGCGGCTTTTAATAAAGAGAAGTTGGCGGCCGGCTTTTCCCAGACCATGCGGCAGATTTTATTTTTTGTCATTCCCGCGACCTTTCTGATTATTGCCCTGCGGGCGCAAATTATCCGCGTTGTTTTAGGAACCGGTAATTTTGATTGGCAGGATACGATCCTGACGATGAATACTCTGGGATTTTTCGCGATCAGCTTATTCGCCCAGGCGACCATCCCGCTCTTAATCCGGGTTTTTTACGCGCGCCATAATTCCGTTCTGCCTTTTTACTTGGCCTTGGTTGCCGCCGCCGTCAATATTATTTTATCTTTGCTTTGGGCACCGAAAATGGGGGTGGCCGGTCTGGCGCTGGCGTTCTCGGCGGCCAATATTTTAAATTTTTTACTTCTGTGGATTTGGTTATATTTCCGTGTCGGCGTGCTTGATATTGGTAATATTTTTATCGCCGTTTTAAAGTTTACGGCTAGCGCGGTCGCGGCCGGAGGCGCGGCCCAGATTATGAAGGTCGTGGTCTGGCCGTTCATTGATATGACCAAGTTTAGCGGTGTTTTCATCCAATTAGTCGCGGCCGGGGGCTTTGGGCTCTTAGTCTATTTGTTTTTTTGCTACTTATTTCAGAGCGAAGAGCTCTTCGGCTTTATCGCTTCTTTGAAACATCATTGGCCTTTCAGTAAGGTTAAGATTGAAGATCAATTGTCGAGTAATAATTAAATCAAATGACCGGAGAAATAAATAAAATCAGAAATTTTTGCATCATCGCCCACATTGACCACGGCAAGTCGACTTTAGCCGACCGGATGTTGGAAATTACCGGGACGGTTGAGAAGCGGAAGATGAAAGAACAGCTTTTGGACGGCATGGATATCGAGCGGGAACGGGGGATTACGATTAAGCTTCAGCCGGTAACCATGAATTATAAAGGTTACCAATTAAATCTTATTGATACGCCCGGGCACGTGGATTTTTCGTATGAAGTTTCTCGGTCCTTGGCGGCGGTGGAAACGGCCGTCCTTCTCGTGGACTGTACGCAAGGCATCCAGGCGCAAACCCTGGCTAATTTATATTTGGCGCTTGATCAAAATTTGACGATTATTCCGGTGGTCAATAAGATAGATTTGCCGGCGGCCGAGGTTGAAAAAACCAAGAAAGAAATCGCGGACTTGCTCGGTTGCCGAGTAGATGAAATTATCGCCGCTTCCGGTAAAACCGGGGCGGGCGTAACGGAAATATTGGATCGGGTCATAACGGCGGGAAAGGCGCCGAGCGAGCCGGAGATGAAGGGCCTGTCTCATAATGAAGATAAGAGATCCGCCGATACCTTGCGCGCCTTAATCTTTGATTCTAAATATGATATTTATCGCGGCGTCGTCGCTTATATTCGCGTTTTTAACGGCGCGGTAAAAAAGGGCGATAAAATCAGATTACTCGCTACCGGCGCGGATAGTGAAGTTTTGGATTGCGGTATTTTTAAACCGGATTATTTGTCTACCGGTCATTTACAGGTCGGTGCCATCGGGTATATCGTTACCGGCTTCAAGCAAGTGGCGGACTGTCGCGTCGGCGACACGGTGACAATTTTAAAAAGTGCGGAAACCATGGCCAAGATAGAGCCTTTAGCCGGCTATAAGGAAGTTAAACCCATGGTTTTCGCCAGTATTTTTCCGCGCGAAGGCAATGACTTCAAGGAATTGCGCGAAGCCATGGATAAATTAAAGCTGAACGACGCCGCCTTGTCCTATGAACCGGAACGCTCCGACGCTTTGGGCTTCGGTTTCCGCTGCGGTTTTTTGGGGCTTTTGCACTTGGAAGTTTTTCAGGAAAGATTAAGCCGCGAATATGATTTGGATCTGATTGTCACGATGCCGAGTGTCGCTTATAAAGTTTTTAAGTCTAACGGCGAAGAACTGATTATCCGTTCACCTCAGCGTTTGCCCGATCCGACCCAGATTGAGCATATTGAAGAACCCTGGGTTAAGTTGGATATTATTACGCCTAAGGCCTATCTTGGTAATGTCATTAAATTGGCTCAGGACAAGAAGGGGATTTATAAGAATACCGAATATATTTCCGCCGACGGCGACGCCGCCCGGGTCTTGCTTCACTATGAAATTCCGCTCGCCGCGATTTTAACGGATTTTTATGATAAGATAAAGAGTGTCTCTGCCGGTTACGCGTCCATAAATTACGAATATCTGGATTATCGCCCGGCCGATGTCGTCAAAATGGATATTCTGGTGGCCGAAGACCAAATTGAAGCGCTCGCTACTATCGTTTATCGCGATGAGGCTTTTCGCCAAGGCCGGGAAATCGTGGATATCCTGAAAGGCAGTTTGGCTAAGCAAATGTTCGCCGTTAAGATCCAGGCGGCGATACACGGAAAGATCATTGCGGCCGAAAAATTATCAGCTATGCGCAAAGACGTGACCGCCAAATTATACGGCGGAGACGTAACGCGCAAGCGGAAATTATTGGAGAAACAGAAAAAGGGCAAGAAAAAAATGATGGCAGCGGGCAAGGGCAGTGTGGAAATACCGCCGGACACTTTCGTTAAGATTTTAAAAAGATAATAAATAATCGCTATGAAACGTCGCAAAATAATCAAGACTCTTTGGATAATCCTGTCGTTTATCGTCGTCTTGTCCATGATTTCTTGGACAGTCGCCATCGGTTTTTAAAAAATACCGCCAATGAAAAAATGGGAACTTCTTAAAATAGCGCCGGCCGAATTCGCAGCCGCTCATCCGGAAATTAATCCGGTCATTTTGCAATTGCTTTATAATCGGGGGTTGAAAGAATCCGAGGCGATTAAGATGTTTCTGCAGGGCGAGCTGGAAACGGAGCTAACCCGCTCATGCGGGGGGGGAGCGCCGGCTTTTTATGATCCTTTCTTATTTAAGAACATGGAAGCGGCCGTCGCTTTGATAATCAGCCATATCAAAGCCGGCCACCGTTTGGTCGTTTATGGCGATTATGACGCGGATGGCGTTACTTCATCCGTTATTCTTCTGGAAACTTTGAATATTCTTCACGGCGCCGCAGAAGTTTATCTGCCTGATCGGGTCACCGAAGGTTATGGTTTGAATAAAATGGCCATCAATCAGATAGTGGAGCAGGGGTATAAATTAGTAATTACCGTTGATAACGGTATCAGAAATAAAGCCGAGGTCGCTTACGCTAAACAAAAAGGTTTGGATATAATTATTACCGATCATCACATGTTGCCGGAAAATCCGGAGGATCTGCCGGAATGTTTGTTTATTAATCCGTCTGACCCGAAATCAGGTTATCCTTGGTCGTACCTGGCCGGTGTCGGCGTCGCTTTCAAATTAGTGAGTGCGCTTTTGACTAAGGCGAATTTGCCGGATAAACAGAGAAGGCTCATCAGCGAGAAGTGCCTTGATTTGGTCGCGGTCGGCACGGTTGCGGATATGGTCAGCCTCTTGGGGGAGAATAGAATATTAGTAAAAGCCGGTTTGAAAATTTTAAATGAAAATAAGCGCTTAGGGCTTAATGAGCTGATTAAGGTCGCGAAAGTGAACGGCGGCCGGCTCTTGGAATCCTGGAATATCGGCTGGCAGATAGGTCCGCGCCTGAATGCGGCCAGCCGTTTGGCGCACGCCAATAGCGCTTTCGCGCTTCTGACTACGACTGACAGCGGAGAAGCGGCCGGTCTGGCTTCAGAATTAAATCAACGCAATATCAGCCGTCAGCAGATTACCGAGGAGATCACCGCTCAAGTGGAAGCGCAGATAGATAAAAATAATGTTCCGCTCGTAATTATCGGCGTTGCCCAGGAAGATCAGATTTGGAATGAGGGCGTTATCGGCCTGGTCGCTGGGCGCATCGCGGAAAAATATTATCGCCCGACTTTGATAATCACCCGGCTGATAGAAGAAGCAGAGTTTGATACAATCGCGAAAAAACTGGTTCCCAAAAAGGTTTCCTTCAAAGGTTCCGGCCGATCGGTGGAAGAATTTAATCTCATCGCCGCGATTGAAGCGTGCTCCGATAAGCTGGATAAATACGGCGGGCATCCCATGGCCTGCGGTTTCTCCATTAAAGCCGAAGGGAAATTAGCGGAATTTAAGGCTCAAATATTAACTTTAGCGGCGAAGACATTGATTCCGGAGAAATTGATGCCTAAATTAAAAATTGAAGTTGAATTGAAGTTTAGCGATATTAATTTGGAGCTCGCGGATAAGATTGGCGCTTTTGCGCCTTACGGCCAGAATAATCCTCAACCGCGCTTCGTTTCTTATAATCTGCGCCTGGATGATATTGCCACTATGGGTTTTGATAATCAGCATATAAAATTTCGTCTTTCGGCCGTTGATTCGCCAAGCGGGCGGGCTAATTCTTTCTGGGCCCTGGCTTTCTCCGGTGCAGCCGAACATAAGGATTTTAAAGTCGGCGATAAGGTTGACTTGGTTTATTATTTGGAAGTCAATGATTTTAACGGGCGCCGGGAAGCGCAATTGAAGATTGTGGATATCCGGCTCTCCGGAAATATAATTTTTTGACAAGCATAAAAAT
>Ga0172381_10003666_pt1 | contig 16164 bp, 18 predicted proteins | sample Leawel6488metaG_FD_119754 | JGI IMG/M metagenome (GOLD analysis project Ga0172381, IMG submission 119754) | Leachate microbial communities from a municipal landfill in Southern Ontario, Canada - Leachate well 64-88 metaG | ecosystem: Engineered > Solid waste > Landfill > Unclassified | place... | reverse complement strand
CTTCTGACCAAGGAATAATATCAATTTTTTCACCAGAGAGTTCTTGAGTAATAGTGTTTACCCTTGTTCCTTTTTGACCAACACAAGAACCGACTGGGTCAATATGTTCATCATTAGAAAACACAGCAATTTTAGAACGAGCACCAGCTTCGCGGGCTACTGATTTTATTTCTACAACACCATTTTGAATTTCAGGGGCCTCAATTGTGAAAAGTTTTTCAACAAACTTTGGATGAGTTCTAGAAAGGCGCAAGTTTATACCTCTTGGACTATCTTCCACGGAATATAGATATGCACGGATTCTCTGACCTCTTTGGAAAAATTCTCCAGGAATTTGTTCTTCTGTGGGCAATACTCCAGTAGCACGGTTGAAGTCAATATAGATATTTCCTCTTTCTATCTTTTGTACAATACCAGAAATTATTTCTCCTTCTTTTGTGCCATATTCATCAATTATGGAAGATCTTTCAGCTTCACGAATTCTTTGTATTATAACTTGTTTCGCTGTTTGAGCTGCTACGCGCCCGTAATCTTCTTTTGGCTCAAGGGGAAAAATGATTTCATCATTAAGTTCTGCTCCCTTTTTTATTTTACGTGCATCTTCTAGCATTATATGATGCTCAGGATTAAAATGAACCCTTTCATCTTCGGTCTTTTCTAAATATTCTTTATCATCTTCATCTATTTCTTCGTCTATTTTAGCTATAGTTTCATCAACTACAATTTTGACTTGGTAAAAATCTGCTTTACCAGTTTCTAGGTCAAACTTAGCTCGGATTATTTGTCCTTTCTTGCCGTAATCTTTTTTATAAGCAGCAGCCATTGCCTGCTCAATAGCATCCAATATTTTTTCTTTTGGAATTTTTCTTTCTTCTTCTAATTGTTCTAACGCTGATTTAAATGTTTTTATATCTAACATGATTTTTTACCAGATAAAGCTTTAAACTCTAGATAGAGGTTAAAGCTCTATCTGGTTTTTTATTAAATTTTTAAAAATAAAAATCCCGTTGGGACAGGACTTCTACCAAGAAAGAATAGCATAAATATTTTTTAAATGCAAGTTACGACAGGCAAGGAATAGACACATGTCTAGTCCTTGCCTGTCGCGTGTAAAGATTGGTTGCTTTGTTTTTATTATGATATTATTAGTTTATATGAAATTACATAAAAATAAGGTTAAATATATTTTATTTATTATTTTAATAATAGTTTGTTTCTTTTTTATTTCTAGCTCGGTTTTTGGTTATAATATTTTTAATTCTTTATATTCTTATATATTTTCTACTCCAATTGGAAATATTTCTGCCACATCTTGTGTCATACCAGTAGGCGGATCTAATTGTAATTCAACTCTTAATTGGTCTACAAATAACTTAGACATAGGTGTGCCATTTGAAGTAACTAGAAACAATCCAAATAACACCCATGTTTCTTTTCACACTAATAGTGTAAATGAAACTAATCTTTTGAACTATGGTACAAGCTCCTTTTATCTTTATTATGATGGTGTAATTTTAGATTCAGCCTCCGTGAGCGCTACTTGTATTCCTGGTAGTGTTTGGTATCTAGGCGAATGTGTTATGCCAGATGTTTGTCAAAATATTACAGGTATTCAGCCCAGCTTGCCATCCGGGATGTATTTTTCTCATATGTTAAATACCTTTATGGGGTCTTGTGATTGTATTGTTCCTACTGAGACATATAATCAAATTACAAATTCTTGTACATCTGATATACCAACTCTTTGTACTAATCCACCAGTTTGTACTTCAAGTCAAACTTTAAATACAAACACTTGCGCATGTGAAATAATCACAACATCTTGTACAAAAACTTGCGAACTTCCATTGGTATTAGATTCAGAAAGTTGTTCTTGTAAAACACCTTGTATTTCAAACCTAGATTGTCCATCCTCACCTTATTTGTGTGGGTCAAATGGTTTTTGCCAGACTATCAAAGTTCCTCATTTTATAGAAAATTAAAATACTCATCTAAAACTTTTGTTTTTAGAACATAGTGTTATATAATGTAAGTATGATTAATAAAAAGAAAGTTTTTATTTTTGTTAGTATTTTAATACTAATTTTACTAATTGGAGTTTTTGTTTTCTTCTATTTTAAATTAAATAAAAAAGAGCAAATAGAAAATAATATACCTACTGAATTGACTGACGAAGAAAGAATGGAAATATTAAAAGATTTAACAGAAGGTATAACTATAACTCCCTTAACTGATGAAGAAAGAATGAATGTCATAAAAGACTCAAGTGCTGATTTACCAGAAACCAAATTATTAACAGAAGAAGAAAGAATGGAAATTTTAAATTCTAATTAATAAAAATATGAAAAAAAATTATTTAACCTTATCTCTATCAATTCTAACAGTTATGGCTGTTTTTGTTTTTTTTTTAAACTTAGCTCCTAAAACACAAGCCGCACCCGGTCCACTATCTGGAACAGCTACAATAATTAATACTGGTTATACAATACAATTTAGTGGAAATGGTGGATCCGATGGGACTGTACCATTTAGTTCTTCATTTGATCCAGTTAATGGTTTTGATGGTTATGGTTGGTCTCATGAATATGGATGGATTGAATTTAATGGTTGGACAGCTAAGGCGCTTTCTTTTGTAGGAACAGCAGACAGGGAAACAATAGCTGATTGGGCAACTGGTACTATAAAATTAGGTACTAATAGTGACGGTGGCTCTACTGGTACCATCGGTTATGGTATTGCTTTTAGTTCTGACAACAATGCTTATGGATATGCTTGGGGTGGAAATGTTATTGGCTGGATTAATTTTGCTGGGGTTACGTATTCGCCAGTACCAGTAATTGTTATTCATAATGAATGCGTGGGTGGTTCATGTGTTTCTGTGAATGGTGTTGGTGTAGATCAGTGTTCTCCTCTTGGTTCTAGTTGTACTGCTCCACCATCTTCTACTCACAATGAATGCGTGGGTGGTTCATGTGTTTCTGTGAATGGTGTTGGTGTAGATCAATGTTCTCCTCTTGGTTCTAGTTGTATTATTCCTCCACCAATCACCCACAAAGGGTGTGTAAATTATTCATGTACCATCGTCAATGGTTTGGGGTTAAATGAATGTTCTACTGTTGGTGAAAGTTGTGGTGTTATAACTTTAATAGTTAATGGGTCTTGCTCTAATTCTCTCTATTCTTGTACAGCTGGAGGAGTAGACAATAAATCAAGTAATTCTAATTATTGGACATGGGATTGTATCGGCTCAAATGGTGGAACAAATCAAAGTTGCTCGAAGAGTAAAATTATTGGTGGTTGTGATCCATCAAACCCAGCATGTCTTGAATATTGTTCGAATACACCAGAATATCCAACCTGTTGTTATGTTCTTCCACCATCTGATCCAGCTGATCAATTAAAATGCATAAAACTTCCACATTATATAGAAAATTAAAAATATTATTAATAAATAAAAAACACAATGAATAAAAAAGAAATAATACAGTCAGTAAAAGTTTTAGTTTTAGGGTTAATACTTAGTTTGGGAGTAAGTTTTGTTTTAGCTTCAACATCAGTTTCCCCTTCAGCAGCTAATAATATCGCTGGGCCATTAAACATTGGTCCATCTAATCAGGCAAAAGTTGGAGGATTAGATATAACTGGCAACGGTCAGGTTTCAAGTGGAAACCTAAGACAAACTTCTAGTACATCTATTTTTTCAGCTGCAGGACCAGCTTTATTTACAGGTTATCTTTTTTTTAATTCTGGTGATTCAACTAATAGTGCAGCCTATATTCGAAGTGCTAATGGATATTCTACGCCAACAAATCCAGATTATACATTTTGGTATAATGACCAAAATGGAATGTATCATCCATCTTATGATACTGTGGGATTTTCTGCTGCTGGTAATGAAAAAATCAAAATAGATGGAAATGGAGTTATAATTAAAGATTTACAGTATGTTAATGGTCAATATCCAGAAAGACCTGTATGTGTTAACGCAAGTGGTAAACTAGAGCTATGTGATCTTCAGTAATTTTAACTTTTAAAAATATGAAAAAAAATAAAAAAATACAAATAATAAAAGTTTTAGTCTTAAGTTTAATCCTTAGTGCTGGTATAGGTTTTGTATTTTCTGCAAATATTTTACCCTTAAATGTTGGTTCATCAAATCAAGTAAAAATTGGTGGTTTAGACATAAATGGATATTTAAAAGTATCAGGTTTTAATTCTGGCTTTGTTGCAGTAGGACCTTCACAGTTAAAGAATGGTGCTAATTTAAACAAAACTCCAGGAGCTACAAGTGCAGCCTATATTAGAAGTGCCAATGGATTTTCTACTCCAAACACTCCTGACTATACATTTTACGGGGATATTGATACAGGAATGTACAGTCCAACACCAGGAAATATTTTAGCTTTTTCTACTGGTGGTATTGAAAAAATCAGATTAACAGGGTCTAGTACTATTTTAAGTTATTTAAAGCATATTCCAGTTACTGGAAATAAAACTAATCTATGTGCCACACAAAATGGGCAATTAAAAGTCTGTTCAACTGTTCCTGGGTGTAGAACTTTTCAAGCTTCAAGTCAGAACTTTACCTTTAATCTCAAAAACTCTAGACCCGTTGCTTATTACAATGGACCAATATCAAAGATAACAATTAAAGCCATAGGCGGCGGTGGAGGAGGTTCAGGTGGTGTCGGTGGAAATACTAATTATGGAAAAAAGGGAGGAAATGGTGGAGGTGGTGGTGGCTATGCGAAGGCTTCATATGCAGTTTGTGACACTTGTGCTATCAATCAATCCAGTACTCTTACTGTTTCTGTTGGTTCTGGGGGATCAAACGGATTTTGTGGTGTAACTGGTGTAAATGGATCGTGTACTCCAGGTGAAAACGGTCAACCTAGTGTTGTTAAGAAAGGTGTAGTAACTCTGGTTGCTGTAAATGGAGGTACAGGTAGTCAAACTGATCCAAGTTACAATAATCCATCCTCTGGGGCAGGTGGTGTTGGTGGGACTGGAAGTTTTTCAAATACAAATAATTATATAAATAACCCCCCCGGAATAGCATTAAAAGGGGGAGATGGGGCATCCGGAGGATATTTTACTTGGGAGAATAATTGTAATTTTGGAGCTGGTGGTGGAGGAGGTGGATCTGCAGGAGGAAGTAATACCCCAACATCTAATGGTCTTAACGGAACGAGAGGAGGATCAAATGGTTCACATGAAGATTGTGAACCCTCAGGTTATGTAAGTCCAACAAGTGCTGGTAATGGTGGATCTGGTGGCCAAGGATTACCAGGGTGGTTTGGCAACTCTGGTGCTGGAAATGGAGGAAATGGAGATGCTGGTGGTGTGAGTGAAAGTACTCCAAACGGACAGCAGTATATACAATATGGCAATGATGGAATGACTTACGGCGGAGGTGGAGGTGGAGGTGGGGGAGGATATCAAGGTGATACACTGGGGTCTCCTGGTGGAAAAGGAGGAGATGGCCTTGTAGAAATTTGTTGGGAATAAAATAAATTTATAAACAAAAAAACCTAACTGATGTTTAGGTTTTTTTGTTTATGAATTGACTGATCTATTATTGTGTAGTATATTTTATACAGAACTCAGTTAACTAAAATAAATATAAATCAGAACCCAATGGTTCATTAAAAACAAAAGAGAAATGAAGAAAATTTACAGTTTTGCTAAGTCTTTGACTATGAAGACTTTAATCTTAGTAGTTTTTCTATTATCAGTTCTAACATCTCAAGCTCAGCCGAACATTGAATGGAAAAAATGTTTTGGTGGTACAAATGATGAGAAAGCTTACTCAGTGCAACAAACCACAGATGGTGGTTATATTGTAGCTGGTTATTCTAGGTCATCAGATTGTAATGTTTCCCTTAATAAAGGAATGTCTGATTATTGGATAGTAAAATTATCTTCTAGTGGAAACATTGAATGGCAGAAAACCTATGGAGGCTCTAGTGAAGAAGAAGCTCTTTGTGTTAAGCAAACTATGGACGGTGGTTATGTTGTCGTGGGGTTTACCTGTTCAAACAACGGAGATGTGATATCAACTCAGGGTGGTTCAGATTATTGGATATTGAAGTTAGATGCTTCAGGAAATATCTTATGGCAAAAAACTTATGGTGGAGTAGAAAATGATAGAGCCTATTCAGTGGAACAAACCACAGATGGTGGTTATATTGTAGCTGGAATTTCTTATTCAAGCTATGGAGACGTCATGGGCAATTACGGAATGTCAGATTGTTGGATATTGAAGTTAGATGCTTCAGGAAATATCTTATGGCAAAAAATTCTTGGTGGAACAAACATCGATGCAGCTTTTTTTATAAAGAAAGCCACTGATGGTGGATACCTTGTTGGTTGTTCATCTTTTTCAAATGATGTTTATCTTCTAGAAAATCAAGGATATTTTGATTATTGGATCGTGAAATTAGATTCAAGTGGAAATATTGAGTGGGATAGGTCTTTGGGCGGACCAGATGTTGAAGAAATTGAATCTATCGACCAGACCACAGATGGTGGTTATATTATAGGTGGTTTTTCTAGCTCAACTTCTGGAGAAGTTATCGGAAACCATGGATTATTTGATTACTGGATAGTGAAATTAGATTCAAATATCGACATCGAGTGGCAAAAGTGTTTAGGTGGGACAGAAAATGATATGGCTTATTCAATACAGCAAACTGTTGACGATGGATATATAGTAGTTGGGCATTCCTCTTCAAGTGATGGTGATTTATTATTTAATCATGGGCTTAGTGATGATTGGATTGTAAAATTATCTTCCAATGGAGATATTGAATGGCAAAAAATACTAGGTGGAACCTATACAGAAGAAGCCTATTCAGCGGAACAAACCACAGATGGTGGTTATATTATCGCTGGTGGTTCAAGTTCAAACGATGGTGATGTTGCTGGAAATTATGGATTTTTTGATTTTTGGATTATTAAATTAAGTCCAATCATGTCCGTAGAAGAAAAAAACAAGCCAGCAGAAAATGTTGTCGTTTATCCGACTATATTTGATAATCAAATCAAGGTTGTTTCTGAAAATAAAAACATAGAAGTAAGTTTATTTAATTGTATTGGTAATTTGATTCAGGAAACTACTGGATTCAATTCTATTACAATTAACACAACAGATTTACCCTCTGGTTTGTATTTTACAAAAACAACACTCAGTGATGGGTATGTTAAAGTACATAAAATTGTAAAAAAATAAATTATAAGGAAAAACCTTATAATAAACGTCTCTAACTTATGTTGGGGGCGTTTTTTAATTTTTAAACATAGTTTTATAAAAATGATATAATAAAAACATGTTAACTGATGATGAAAATAAAGAAAGATTAAAAAAACAAGCAGAAGAAGACAAAAAGCGTTTTGAGCGTGAGCAGAAAACACGTCAAAAAAATGAATTACAATTAAAATTGAGTAATTTTAAGCAGGAATTTCAAAGAATTGAAAATAATTTCAAAAATGAGGAAATGAAATTGAGAGGCATAAAAAGTAGTATTGATGTTTTAAATAGAGGTATTGTTGAAGGGAGAGGAAAGGTACAGAAACAAGATAGAGATGTAATTTCTTTCAAAAATCAATTAGAGAAAGCTAAACAAGAACTCGAAAGAATGCAATTAGATCAAAATAATAAAGAAAGGCAGATGAGTAATTTTGAAATAGAAGAAAAGAAATTAGAGCAAGAGGTTGGTAAATTAAAGAATGAAACAGACAGTAAAAAAAGAGAAATTGATGATTTAAGTTTAAAAATTAATCAAATCATAATATAAAATGTCTAAAAAAATAATTATTGCAAATTGGAAGATGAATCCAGTTTCAAAAAAAGAAGCGGAGAAGTTGTTTGTTTCTATCAATAAAAGCATTTCAAATGTTAAAAATACTGAAGTGATTATTTGTCCCCCAGTGATTTATCTTAATAAGCTAAAAGCTATTAGCTATAAGCTAAAAGCTAAACTTGGTGCACAAAATTTTTTTTATGAAGAAAGTGGCGCTTATACTGGAGAAATTTCAGCTAATATGGTTTATGAATTAGGTGCCAGGTATGTAATTTTAGGACATTCAGAAAGGCGCATTATGGGTGAAAATAGTGATGATGTAAATAAAAAAATAAAAGCATCATTAAGAGAAAGTATTATTCCAATTGTTTGTATTGGAGAAAAAGAAAGGGATGAAAATCATAATTATTTATCTTTCATTAGAGAACAACTTGAAGTAGGTTTTAAAAATATTTCAAAAGATGTTCTTTCTAAAATAATTATTGCCTATGAGCCTGTTTGGGCAATAGGTAAAAATGCTACAAGAGAAGCCACACCAGAAGAATTTTTAGAGATGAAAATTTTTATTAAAAAAGTTTTAAGTATGACGTTTGGAGTAAAGTGTAAAATACCCAGGGTAATTTATGGAGGATCGGTTAATGAAAAAAATGTAGTAGATTTTATAGAAAAAGGAGAAGCAGATGGATTTTTAATTGGACGAGCAAGCTTAGATGTAAAAAAGTTTAGCAAGATTGTTAATATGGTTGAAAATATTTATTAAAATGAAAACAATTAAGGATTTAAAAAATTTAAAAGGTAAAAAAGTTTTATTGAGGGTTGATTTTAATGTGCCAATAAAAGATGCCAAAGTCGAGGATGATTTTAGGATAAATAAGGCATTACCAACAATACAATTTTTACAAAAAAGGGGAGCAAAAATTATTTTGATTTGTCACCTAGGGAAAGGGGGAGAAAGCTTATTGCCAGTAGCTGATAGTTTAAATAAATTAATAAAAATAACATTCATAGATGACTTGATATATGATAAGGCAGAAAAGTCAGTATTTGAAATGAAAAACGGAGAAGTAATATTGCTTCAAAATTTAAGAAACTATGCTGGAGAAAAAAATTGTGATAAAAATTTTGCTAAAAAATTAGCTAGTTTGGCTGATGTATATATTAATGATGCTTTTTCTGTTTCTCACAGAAAAGATGCGTCTATCGTTCTTTTGCCGAAATTATTACCTGCTTATGCAGGTTTTCAATTAGTTGAAGAGATCAAAAATCTTTCTAATATTTTTAAAAAACCTAAACACCCATTTTTGTTTATTTTAGGTGGAGCAAAATTTTCTACTAAAATGCCTTTAATAAAAAAATATTTAAAGATTGCTGATTATATTTTTATCGGTGGAGCATTACTAAATGATTTTTTAAAATATAGCGGTTATGAAGTCGGCAATTCTTTAGTTGATGATACAAAATACGGTATAGAAAAAATAATAAATAATAAGAAGTTTATTATTCCAGAATTTGTATTTGTAAAAAATACCTACGGTGAATATATTGAAAAAAATATAAAAGAGATATTAAAAAGTGACGTTATTTTAGATGTTGGACAAAAATCAATTAAACTTCTTTTTCCAATAATTGAAAAATCAAAAATGATTCTCTGGAATGGTCCACTTGGTAAATATGAAGTTGGTGCTGGGGGTTCAACAAAAAAAACCTTAAAATATATTTTTGAACAAAAAAATAAAACAATAGTTTTAGGTGGTGGAGATTTAGTAAGTTGTGTTCCACAAAATGTCCCAGAAACTAGAGACTTATTATCTAATCTATTCATTTCTACTGGTGGCGGAGCCACATTAGACTTTTTAGCGAATGGAACCCTTCCTGGTATTAAGGCTCTCCAATAATATGCGCAAGGACAGTCCTTGCGCATAATTGAGCTATTTGTTATATTTATTAAATGTTAAGAAAAGACCCATTTATTACAGGTGAGTATTACCATATTTACAATCGTGGTATAGATAAAAGAGTAATTCTAAAAACAAAAGGAGATTATGAAAGACTTATGATTCTTTTGTATCTTTCTAATTCAAATATCTCTTTTAGGCTAGATGATATTATAAACAGGCAACATAAAACGCTAGTTGAAGTTTTTTTTTTAAATAGAGATGAGCAGCTTGTTTCTATCGGAGCATGGTGTTTGATGCCAAATCATTTTCATATACTAATAAAACAAGAAGTTGATGGAGGAATTACAAAATTTATGAAAAAGTTAGGGACAGCATATTCAATGTTCTTTAATGTAAAATATCAAAGGCAAGGAGCATTATTTGGTGGGCCCTTTAAATCAAAATTAATTGGGAATAATGATAATTACATAAGACAATTATTTGCGTATATTCATCTTAACCCACTTGAAATACAATTTCCTGAGTGGGAAAAAGAAATAAATCAAAGGAGTAGTATGATGAAAAACTTCTTGGAGTCATATAGGTATTCAAGTTACCAGGATTATATAGGAATAGGTAGGGAAGAGAGCAACATCCTGAATAAAAAGAATTTTCCAGATTTTTTTCAGAAAGAAAATTCGTTTAAGGAATTTGTGGAAGGATATTTTATTAAGGTTTTTTAGTTGCGCAAGGACTGTCCTTGCGCAATTTGCGTAAAAATTAAAGCTTTGAAATAATTTTTTTAGCTACATTAAAAGATTCTCCATCTAAATATTCTTTTGTTGGTAGATTTGGAAAAACATTATTAAAATATCTTGGAATTAAATGAATATGAAAATGTGGAACTTCATTTCCGACTATTCCCAATTGTACATAATCACATTTTAATCCTTTTTTAAGTGCCAGTATTATTTTTTTAGATAATTTAAATATATCACTAATTGTTTTATCGTCTGCCTCTTGCATCCAAACTATATGTTTTTTCGGAATAATTAAAATATGTCCATCTGATACAGGCTTTATATCTAAAAAAACTAAAAAATTTTTATTCTCATAGATTCTTTCACAAGGTATCTCTTTTTTTATTATTTTGCAAAAAATACAATTTTTCATATTTTAATTATACTTTATTTATAAATAAAAAAAAGCACTTTATTTTTAGTGCTTTTTTACAAACTCTTTTTATTTTAAAAGAACGACCATTTTTTCTCCATTTTGGATTGGGACGATTGCAACCTTGTCCGCTATTTTTTTTGTTTTTCTATTTACCTCTCTCCTGTCTTCTCTTTTGAATTTTACTTGATCAACTAACCTTTTGTTTGTTTTTTTGCCATTTCTTTTTGCCATAATTTTATTTTTTTTAATTATTTCAAGAACTACTTATTAAATGTATTTTACCCTAAGTATATAAAATATCAAGTTTTTAAATATGTTATACTCTCATAATGGAAAAACATTCTGAATTAATAAACATTCTTTTAAAAAATCGTGGAATTGAAAAAGAGGAGGAAATTGAAAAATTTTTAAATCCGGATTATGAAAAAGATTTACATGATCCATTTTTAATGAAGGATATGGAAAAAGCATGTGTAAGGCTTTTTGAGGCTTTTGAATCAAAAGAAAAGATAGTTATTTATGCTGATTATGATGCAGACGGAATACCGGGTGCAGTTATTTTACATGATCTATTTGAGAAAATTGGTTATAAGAATTATGAAGTATATATCCCAATGCGTAATTCTGAAGGTTATGGTTTAAATTTATCAGCCATAAAAGAATTTGCAGAAAAAAAAATACAACTTTTAATTACAGTTGATTTAGGGATTACCGCCGTGGCTGAAGTAGCCCAAGCGGAAGTGGATGGTATTGATGTAATCATTACTGATCACCACTTGCCCCTTCGTAGTCTTGGCGAAGAGGGGATTGCTTCTACAATTTTACCGAAAGCTTATGCAATTTTGAATCCAAAAATAGATAACCCCGACGTTTTAGTCGGGGCAGGTTATCCAGAAAAAATGTTGTGTGGGGCTGGGGTAGTTTTCAAATTTGTTCAAGCTTTTGTAAAAAAATATGGTGAATATTATAAAATAAAAAATGGTTGGGAAAAGTGGTTACTCGATATGGTAGCTATTGCTACATTGGCAGACATGGTGCCACTTTTGGGTGAGAATAGGGTATTGGCTAGTTTTGGAATGAAGGTTTTAAGAAAAAGTCCTCGGCCAGGGTTGCAAAAACTTTTATCTAAAATGAAAATTGATCAAAGATATTTAGCCGAAGACGATATTACTTTTATGGTAACACCACGATTGAATGCAGCTTCTAGGATGGATGACCCTCTTCGCGCATATGAACTTCTCTCCACTAGAGATGAAGTAGAGGCGGGTGCATTATCTACTCATTTATCTAAAATAAATGATGAGAGAAAATTAATCGTAGCGACCATTATGCGTGATGTAAAAAAACAATTTGAAAAAAGAGAAATTAGAGAAGTAATAGTAATTGGTAATCCAAAATGGAAAGTCGGAGTATTGGGTCTCGTAGCTGGTAAAATCTTAGATGAGTACAATAAGACAGTTTTTGTTTGGGGAAAAGACGAAAATGATTTAATTAAAGGTTCTTGTCGTTCCAACGGTTCTATCTCGGTAGTGGAGATTATGACCCAAAATAGTGAACACTTTTTAGAATTCGGCGGGCATGAACTCGCAGGTGGTTTTACCATAGAAAATGAAAAGATTCACTTTCTAGAAGAAAAACTCTCATCTTCTTATGATGATATTACTAAATTATTAGAAAAAGATTTGTTAAAAAGTTTTGACATAGAGGGTGATTTAAGTTTAGTAAATATGAAAAATTGGAAAGAAATAGAAAAAATGGCACCTTTTGGTTTGGCCAATCCAAAACCAATTTTTCTTTTTAAAAATGTAAAAATAGAAAATATTAAAAAATTCGGCAAGAATGGTTCGGGTGAACATTTAGAAATTACTTTTTCTGATATAAATAAAAATAAAGTTAATGCCATTTCATTTTTTTCTAATAAAGATTCTTTTGATGCTAAAATTGAAGAAAATTTATCAGTGAATCTTTCGGCAACTTTTGATTTATCTAGATTCAGAGGTAAAGAAGAGCTTCGATTAAGAATTATTGATATAATGGTGGGATGAAAAAAGATATAATAACAATTTATACGGATGGAGCAGCAAGGGGAAATCCAGGACCTGCTGGTTGGGGGGCAGTTATTTTTGTTGATGGTGAAAAGTTCGAAACTGGTGGAAGATCTCACAAAGCTACTAATAATCAAATGGAATTGTCTGGCCCAATTGGAGCTTTGATTTTTCTAAAAAAATTAGCAAGTCAGCCTACTCCTACAGGCAGGGAGTTTGCTAAAAATATAGAGATTTTTTCTGATTCTAAATATGTAATTTTCGGTATTACTGAATGGATTTTTAATTGGCAAAAAAATGATTGGCGTAATGCTGCCAAAAAACCTGTTTTAAATAAAGAGCTTTGGGTTGAATTATATAGTTTGTCTAAAAATTTTAATATAAAGTGGACTTATGTGAAAGGGCATGCTGGTTTTGAGTGGAACGAAAGAGCGGATGTGATAGCTACCTCTTTTGCCGACAATGAGCCAGTGATATAATTGTTTTACAGTGCAAGATAAAATTTTTTATTTAAGTACTTTCGGCTTTGTTTTCGGAATATTATTTCGTACTTTTGTTTTTGTAAATTTATATTTAATTATGCTAATTTTATTAATATCATTTTTTATAATGATATTTTTTTTAATTATTTCAAGTAAGCCAAGAATAGTTGGAGTATGGAATAAATGGGGAATAATTTTCTCAATATTTCTTTTATTTTTTTCTTTTGGAATTTTAAGATTTTATTCTTATAACAAAATAATTCCTATCTTACCAATTGATCAAGAAGTTAAGTTGTCTGGAAAAATAATTAATGAAATAGATATCAGGGAAAATAATCAGAAGTTGGTTGTTGATTTGAATTCTAAATTGAAAATTTTAATTACTACAGATTTCAGTAAAGATTTCGAATATGGAGATGAAATAAATTTTTCTGGTAAGTTAATAAAGCCGGAGAATTTTACAAATGATCAAGGTAAATTATTTTCTTTTTTATGATTGGAAAATTGAAATTTTGTTGATAGCCACATTTTACACATTCTCTTGTGTAGTGTTTAGAGCCTCCCATAAGAAAAGACACACCAAATGAATCATCAGATAAGCATTTAGGATTAGGACATTTTTTATATGGCTCCGAAATAAAATCACGTCGAGTTATTGTCATTGCTCGTTTATTTAGTTTTGCTATATTTTCTTTTTTTTCCATACAGCATTTTTTATATTTTTTACCACTTCCACATGGGCATTGTTCGTTTCGTCCAGTTTTCATATTGTTACTTAAGAATATCATTTTATGCTAATATAAAAAAATAAATATAGTTTATATCTCTTATCAATGGAGTAATTTTTTAATTGGGAGAAACCACTATTATTTTCTCTGCTTTTTGATTAGCTAAAACAGTCATAGGCATTTGTATTGGTAAACCTTTAAAGTATTTAGATCTTCTGAAATTATCTTTCTTTTGTATCTCCTTAATGCTGATTAGAGGCACCTTAGTATAAAGTAAAAAACTTTTTGAGGGACAACTATTACAGCTATTCGATCTGGCATTATGGCAATTTTGGCACTAGTCGCTAGGGCAACTGGTAGAAATTATGATATAGCTAGGGCATTAATCCTAGCTGCTGTTTTGATGACATTTTTCAACCCATTAATTTTAGTTTATGATGTTTCTTTTCAGCTTTCCTTTTTAGCTACAATTGCTGTAATTTTCCTTTCTCCAAAGATTGAAAAGTATTTTATGTGGGTGACCACTAGATTTAAATTACGAGATATTATTTCAGTGACAAGTGCGGCATATATTTTTGTTTTACCTTTTATTTTATACAAAATGGGGAATCTTTCTTTGGTGGCCTTGCCCGCTAATATTTTGATTTTGCCATTTATTCCATTTACAATGTTGTTAGGATTTTTAACTGGTTTTGCTGGACTTATTTATTATGTTTTTTCTTTACCATTTGGATACATTGCATATTTATTTTTACACTACGAACTAAGTGTTATTAATTTCCTTTCCAATATTCCATTTTCAGCTGTTTTCTTTTCTAATTTTCCATTATTTTTAACTATTTTAATTTACTTTTATTTTTTATATTGGCTTTTCGGTAGAAATATAAAAAAGTTTTTTAGTTTTATAGAATAATTTTATATAATATTAATAATGATGTTCAAAAATTTTAAAAAATATTTTTTAATTTTTACCACTTTATTTCTTTTGGTCTTTGTTTTTATTTTAGTTAAGGCTGATTGGCAAAAAACTAATAGAATTTTTACTTTTGCTATGCTTGATGTAGGACAAGGGGATGCTTTGTTTATTCAGTCTCCCACGGGTACCCAAGTGTTATTTGATGGGGGACCACCTAGAAAAATTTCAAATGTACTTTCAAAAGTAATGTCTCCTTTTGATAAAACGATAGATGCAATTATTATTACAAACCCAGACCAGGATCATATTGGTGGTTTTATTGATGTTTTGAAAAATTATAAAGTTGGCGTGATGTTTGAATCAGGAACAATTAGTAATTCTGAAGTTTATAAAAATTTAAAAAATGAAATAAAAAATAAAAAAATTCCAAATATTTTAGCAAAAAAAGGAATGCGTCTTGATCTTGGTGGCAATGTATTTATTGATATTTTATTTCCTGATAGAGATGTTTCACATTGGGCAACGAATGATGGCTCGACGGTAGCTCGACTTACATATAAAAATACTTCTATTATGCTCACTGGGGATGCGCCAATGGAAGTAGAAAAAATTATTTTAGAAGAATTCTCAAAAGAAGAATTAGAAAGTGATATTTTAAAAGTTGGACATCATGGGTCTAGCGGATCTTCTTCTTTTAAGTTTGTACAAATGGTTTCCCCAAAATATTCATTATTGTCCTTAGGTAAAGATAATAGATATGGGCATCCACAAAAGTCTACCTTGAGTATCCTTTCTGAGGTTGGGTCTAAAATTTTGCGTACTGATGAACTAGGAACAATTATAATGAAAATAAATGGGGATATGATAGAATGGAAGAATGTACGATAAAAAAATAGAGAACTTAATAAAAAATGAGGCAAAAAGACAAGCAGAAGGATTAGAATTGATACCTTCTGAAAACTATGTCTCAGAAGATGTATTAAAAGCTAATGGTTCTATTTTTACTAATAAATATTCAGAAGGGTATCCAGGACGTAGGTATTATGGAGGGCAAGATTTTACAGACCAAGTAGAGACTTTGGCTATCGAGCGTGCTTGCAAATTATTTAATTGTAAATTTGCCAATGTTCAACCACAT
>Ga0172381_10003665_pt1 | contig 16169 bp, 14 predicted proteins | sample Leawel6488metaG_FD_119754 | JGI IMG/M metagenome (GOLD analysis project Ga0172381, IMG submission 119754) | Leachate microbial communities from a municipal landfill in Southern Ontario, Canada - Leachate well 64-88 metaG | ecosystem: Engineered > Solid waste > Landfill > Unclassified | place... | reverse complement strand
GTTTTTTTATTTTGATTTTATATTTAAAATGTATGTCAGTATGAAGTGTCATTCACGCCCTTTTTAAGCCGTTTTAAGCATTTGCTCGCGCTCGAAATCGGAAGTAATATGGCTGAAATGGTTGGTCATTTTGAAATTTGAATGCCCGTCCCATGATGAAATCACCCTTGTATCAACACCGTTTTCGTGGCATCGAGTTGTGAAAACGTTTTTCAATGTGTGCAATGTCATTTCAGATTATCCACACTTTTCTGCTAACCTTTTGAACGTATGCACGATATCTGTTCGATCGTTTGATTTTGTGCCAGAATCAGGCCATCATATCAATCATTTTTTAAGTCTTAACAAGCCAAAAGAATGATTTGCGGTGCAAAATGTCAATGATTTTATACTAAAAAAAAGTCCGCATACCTCGTTATTTAGGGATTTGCGAACTTTATTAAAAATGCATTGCCTATTTTACAAAAACCATGCTGCCAGAATTAAGTCCCCAGACTTCATCTGCATATTTAGAAACATCTTTGGAGTGGGTTACTGCTATCACACATTTATTTTCTTTATGAGCAAGAGCACATAGGATTTCCATAATGTTTTTTTCGGTATCGTTGTCAAGATTTCCTGTTGGCTCATCTGCTATAATAATGTCAGGATTATGTGAAATTGCTCGGGCAATGCCTATACGTTGTTGCTCACCTCCCGAAAGCTTAAGAACCTTGCGATCAGCTGTTTCTTTGTCAATACCAACCCTTTCGAGAAGGTCATATGCATATTTCTTTTTATCTTTCTCTTTGCTGCCACTAATATTCATCGAAAGTACAATGTTTTCCAGCGCCGTCGCATTTGTAAGAAGATTGTAGCCTTGAAAAATAACGCCGATATTTTTTGAGCGGTACTGGTCACGGTCAATAGATTTCATGTCCGTTCCCGCATATTCAATTTTCCCTTCCGTGCACACATCCAATCCCGATACTAAGGAAAGAATAGTGCTTTTTCCGGCTCCGGATTTCCCCATTATTACATATACTTTACCAGGTTCAAATTCCATGCTGATGTTTTTTAGTACCCTTTTTTTTGAACCGCTATAATGATATGAAATATTTTTTATTGTTAATATACTCATCTTGCTTAATTCCTTTCCGAAAGTATCTTCATTGGCTCAAATTTTGTTATGTATAAAATACCAGTTAAACTTGATATAACCGCAAGTAACAATGAGACTACAATTATCTGACTGACTGCCTCTATGTTTAAAGAAATTTTAAGTTCATTCAGCGGCTCTGCTCCGCCGCTTTCACTTTCATTAATTATTGATATTCCGTTTGTATTATCGTTGCTATCGTTGACGGTTTCAATCTGGTTTTTGATCATGATATCTGCTACCGGTTGAGATATACTTGTTCCTATACCGAGACCTGCTATAAGACAAATGCCGGTAATAATAAGCATTTCAGAAAGTAAACCCAAGGCAACCTTTCGCTTTTTCATCCCCATTGCACGAAGTACGCCTATTTCATATTTTCGCTCTCTTATTGCAAGGGTCGAAAGCAAAACAAGAATAACTGAACCAAGTATCAGGACAACAATTAAAAATACATTAATGATTTTCGCAATTCCCTGAACAGGTTTGACAATCTTGTTATAGCTTGCTTCATCTGTGGATACTATGTAAAAATCGGAAAGTCCCTTTTCTTTGAGTTCCGCTTTGTAATTTTCCAGAAAAGCTGGGTCTTTAAGAACATATTCGGCATCTAAACTTCCGGCCGAGTCATATAATTGCAAATTGATGACTGTTTCAAAGCTTGCAAAGATATCATTGCTACCGTTTTCGTATGTTGATAGGTTCTGGTGATTGTTGACAACTTCAGTATTATCTTCAAAAATTCCCGAGATTGTCAGTTCATGAGTCATCGGATTCTTCTTTAAATTGCTGGTTATCTTGATTTTGTCGCCAACAGACAGATTATTAAGTTCGGCAAATTCCTCGCTGACTATACATTCATCAATATTTTCATACATTTTGCCATGGACAATTTTGCGAACTCCACTTTTAAAATCATCGTTGATATCCGACCTTGTCGAACCTTCAACTTTTGCCTTTAAAGGCAAATAGTCTTCGCTATTTCCTGAATTTATAATATCATTCCCGCTATTTTCATCAATCGCTATCCATCCGTCTGAACCAACATATACGAAGGCTTTGTATTCCTTGCTTTTTAATAAATCTGACTCTCCGAATGCTATGTACTGATCTACTGTAATACCTTCAAAGCCGGTACGATCCTTTTTCAGCTTTTCGTAATCAAGATTAATATATAGCTCGGAACCAAATTGTGTTTTATATACATCAATAATCTCTTTTGATGTTGTGTTGATAATAATTGATACTGAGGTTGCTAAAATGATTACAAAAATAATTACGGCTATAAGAATATTTCTGCTTTTGTTTCTGCCGATATTTTTTACGGCATTTCTAAAGATATACATAAGTTGTGCTCCTTTTGCTTGTTATTTGTCAACGTCACTTTCATTGAACGTATTTAGCGGGTTCAGTATAGCATAGTCAATGTTTACTGAATGTTAACTTGACTATTCTTTTGAGGGAAAGATAAATAAAATGTTGACCCTTTATTTTCTTCGCTCTCTACCATGGCGAACCCTCCGCACAAATCACAAACATGGGAAACAAGAGATAAACCGATACCATAACCGTCTTTATTCAATTCGTTAATCCGATATCGATGATTGAATATTTTATCCTGTTTATCGCTGCTAATGCCAATGCCATGATCTTTTACCGAAACAATGACACTGTTGTTTTTGGTTTTAACGGTCACTTCAATTGCATTATTATTTCCGTATTTTACAGCGTTGTCTAAAAGATTCGCAATGGCACGATAAATCCAACGCTCTTTAGCAAAGATTTCTGTGTTGCCATCTTCAATAAACTGAAATGTAATATTTTTTGTAAGCTTCAAGTAACTATCGCAAACGGCAGCACAGACAAGCGATACATCAACTGTCGCTTTAGAATTCATCTCGGTGGTTTCACTAAGAGTCAAAACATCATCAATACTATCGGATATATAATCAAGATTAGCCAGATAGGTTGTATTTTCATTTAACTCAAGGTTAGTCCGAAGTATAGCAATGGCGTTTTTTTGTTCATGAGAGAGATAAGAATTTAACCGTTTATAATCATTTAAATAATCGGAAAATTTCGCCCTGATATTTTCGTAGGCACTTTCAAGCGCAGGGTTGTCTGTGATAAGACTGCTATCGTCTGCAATTGCATTTAATTTATGGACAATCTGAAGCATGTTTTTATTTTGCATCCGTTTTAATATTATCCACAGAAGAACCGAAAGCAGAAACAGTAGTAGACAGAAAATCACGGAAACAGGGAAGATATTAGCAAATATCTGTGATAAAAAATTGGTATTATATTCATTAACAGTAGTTACTTCAGTGGGAGTTACTAATATATATTGACCAGAATAGATATATTGCATTTCATTGTTATCAAGAAAGTATATGCCTTTTACAGAATTTGATTGTGAACCCACACTGCTTCCTGCCGAATATTGTAAAAAAAATAAAACGGCAATAAACGCTATTGTGACAAGAAGCGAATATAGAAAAATAGCCGTACCGATTTTTAGGTTTATTTTTTGAATTTTATATTTTTTCATTTAGTGAATAGCCCTTTCCTCGTGTTGTTATGAGGACATCATGTCCCGCTGCGTTTGAAAGCTTCCTACGCAGTCTTGTAAGATGAACACGTAATACTGATGAAAAAGGATCATATTCCTCATTATATACATGCTCCGCTATTTCCTCGCTTGATACCACCGCTGGATAGCAGGAAGCAATATATTCAAGTATGTCAAACTCCTTGGGCACAAGTTCTAAGCTTTTTCCATCTATCTCCGCTTTCCTTGCGGCAGGATTGATTATAAGCCTGCCAAGGGTGATTAACGGACTTGTCCGTCCGTGAAAACGGCGTATGACTGCTTGTACCCTTGCTCGAAGTTCTAAGAGTTGAAACGGCTTTGTTAAATAATCATCCGCACCGAGGTCAAGTCCCATGGCTCTTTCTTCAATTTCATCGCGGGCAGTAATGATGATAACTGGTGTTTCAATGTTTGATTTTCGTAAATATTTTAATATTTCTATGCCATCCTTGTCAGGTAGGTTGAGGTCAAGAAGAATAGCATCATAACCGTTTACATAAGCTTTTTCTTCACCATTCGCTCCCGTATATGAAACATCCACATGAAAACCCGCCTTTTCAAGACCTGCTTTCATAGAATTTGCGAGTCCGATGTTGTCTTCTATAATCAATAATCTCATTATTTTTACTCCTATCGATCGTCATACTAAATTATTATATAATACCAAGTGTTTACTGAATGTTAACTCTAATAAAATTTCATTGCGAGTATTTGTTCGTGTACTAACCGCTTGAATTCAACCGAAAGCGATATATTTATAAGGCTGACGATGGTAAAGTATAGACTTGCGTGTAATTTGTTGATGATATCTTCACTAAGTAATGGTTTGTACATAGGCTCCGTCCTTTGGGACCGAGATGGATTCATTTTAACATGAACTTTCCCGGTTTTCAATGTCCACTTTTTGAGGTTTTTGTGTTTAGATCGTCCTTACTTCGGGTGTGTACTCATTTAGCGCTAAATTAGCAGTGACCATTTTACAGGGTATAGTTTTGTTTCTTTTTGAAGTTGAGTATAGCCTTGTGAAACAAGTGTTTGATGAATAAATTCAGAGAAATGTCCATGAATTTGTGAAGGTTTTGGCTGAATTGATGCACGCGAATAGATAATACGATACTGAATGGGTGTAGATAGTAGAAAAAACGGCTATCATTCCAAAGATAACACCATTGATACGGAATAAAACGCTCGTGTTTTCATATAAATAAAAAAATACGACATATCCGCGCTGTTTTTATCAATATTTTCGGTTTATACTATAAATATACTAATATACTATTTTATATAACACGGATGTTTCTGCAAATAACACAAAAAAAGGTTTGTCTTTTTTGCATTGGAGGTGGACATAGTCAGCAATTAAAATAGCGAGAATTGATATTCTTAAGAAATTTCAGAAAGGCCATCGTTGATTACATATAATACTCGCATGATGATATCTACACCTATTTTCATCTATTTATCAAAATTGGAGAGGAGATCAGATATGCCAGACAAAACGATAGAAGAATACCATGAAGAGCTTAAAAAGGAAATTATTGATTTAAAAACAGATATTGACTTGTGTCAAAATGCATATGAAAAACAAGCGATTGCCGATGGTAAAAAAGCTAAGTTCATCAAAAACATTCAATCGTGCTTGATGATTATGACCAGTGGGACATTCGTATCTGCTATTTTTGTGGAGCCATATATAAGCGTCCCTATTGGCACTGTTCTTTCTGCGTTACTACTATTTATGAATGCCACCTCACAAATTACTAAATACGCCGACAGTGCCACTCTTTGTTGGAAGGCGTCCACGACGTTAAAAAAAATAAGTCGCGATTATCGCTCCTTGATTTCAGAAGCAGAAGCCCAAGAGCCTATACAAATTAGAAAAAGAATTGATGAATTGAAAGCCGCCACTTGTGCTGTAGATGAGAGTTTTGAGACATTGTATAAGTATGAGTCATGAAAATGATCTAACATAATTATAAAATCATAAAAATCAACTCGTAAAAATACGGGTATTTTAGTGTTATTGTCAACAAATCACTTGTTTTATGGTAAGATAAATTAATTGGCAAGAATGCAGGTGATATGTTTGAAAAAGAAAATCCGGACATTGATAATTATTTTGGTAAGCCTTGTTTTATTACTATATGTCGGTATTTTAACATGGTCTTCCAACACATATTCACCCGCTGATGAGATCTGGGAATATGTCAGTGAAGAAGATTATGATGTTGTTGGTGATTTTACTATATTTACGCCGAAAATAACTGCGAATGGCATAGGAATCGTAATTTATCCCGAGGCACTTGTGGAACCATTGGCATATGCCTATCTAGCCAATGAACTAGCAAAAGAGGGATACCTTGTCTGCATTCTTAAAATGACATTTAACATGTCAATTTTTGAACCAAATAAAGCAGAAGAATTCATTGGCGAGCATGAAGAAATTGACGCTTGGTATGTTGCCGGACATTCGATGGGTGGATTTTCTGCCGCTTCATATGCCAAAGAACAACCAGATATTGTGACTGGAATTATATTTTTGGCATCATACCCCCCAGATTCGGTTGATTTATCGAAAACGGATTTTCGTATTCTTTCCATCTATGCCGAAAATGACGGACTTACGCTTCAAGAAGATATCGATAGTAGTATGACTTTATTACCACCAGCTACTCAGTATGCAAAAATTAAGGGTGGAAATCACGCGGGGTTTGGTATGTATGGTGAACAAAAATACGATAGTACTGCTTCAATTAGCAACTTTGAACAACAGAATCAGATCATTACTTTAATAATTGCTTTTATTGAGAATGAATGAACTTGCATTTGATCTTGAATTATTTATTTTCATTGCTTGACTCCCATCGATGAATGCTTTATAATACAAAGTAAGTTAACTTTTAAATTTAGTCCTGTGAGGCTAAAAAGGGGATTAATTACATACGCGATTTTGTCGTAAACCCTTTTCGCCGCAGGCGAGGAGGGTTTTTTTAATGAAAAATCTATTCAAGCTTTCGGATATCTCAATTGCCGAAATAATGGAAATCATTTTGGAGTCATTACGTTTTAAAGCAGGGATGAAATATGATAAATTGGTAGGGAAGCGGGTTATTAATGCGTTTTTTGAGCCTTCGACAAGAACCCAATACTCGTTTATCTCCGCTGAACAAAATTTGGGTATGATTGCGACTAATTTCAATGTGGAAACATCGTCGGTCAAGAAGGGTGAAAGTCTATATGACACTATGAAGACTTTCGAAATGATTGGTTATGATATCGCAATTGTCAGGCATCCGACAATTCGTTATTATGAAGAATTAGAGGGGGTAGGAATTCCGATTTTATCTGGAGGAGATGGATCGGGTAGTCATCCAACCCAAAGTTTGCTCGATTTAATGACCATCTATGAAGAGTTTGGTCGTTTTGAAGGGCTTAAAATCGCTTTTATTGGCGATATTCGTCACTCACGAGTTGCTCATACAAATATTGAAATCATGAATCGTTTAGGAATGGAGACTTACACAACTGGACCACAAGGATTCGATGATGGAAGTGCACCATTTATCAATTATGAACGCGCATTATGTGAGATGGATGTCATCATGTTATTACGAGTTCAATTTGAACGTCATGAATATGATATGACTTTGGATCGAGATCAGTATTATAACGAATATGGTATGACACAAGCGCGAGTAGCCATGTTGAAAGAGAAGGCAATCATAATGCATCCGGCACCATATAACCGTGGAATTGAAATATCAAATTATGCGGTTGAATGTTCTAAAAGCCGAATTATGAAACAGATGCAAAATGGTGTGTTTGTCCGAATGGCAGTTTTAAAACGGGCATTTGAATAAAATCGAAAGGAGTTGTGTAGTTATTTAATTACACAAGATATGATGAAAACAATTATCGATCAAAATACCATTGAACGGACCATTAGGCGGATATCTTATGAAATTATCGAAAAAAATCACGATTTAGATAATGTAGTGATTTTAGGGATTCCCACCCGGGGAGTAGTCTTAGGCCAACGAATCGCTGCCAATATCAAGGCTATTGAAGGTGTCGAAGTAATATGTGATGTATTAAATGTTCGGCCCTATCGCGATGATCTAAATAAGCCATTACCAAAAATATTACCAAACATTAATGTTACTGGAAAAACGGTTATCTTCGCTGATGATGTATTGTATACTGGAAGAACTGTAAGGGCGGCTCTTGATGCGGTGATGGATATGGGCAGACCGGCCAAGATATATTTAGCTGTATTGATTGATCGGGGTCATCGCGAATTACCAATCATGGCCAACTATGTCGGAAAAAACATTCCTACGAGTCAAAATGAATCTATTTTGGTGCAATTTGTGGAAACGGATGGCATTGAACAAGTCGTGTTGGAATAGGTGATTTGATGAAAACATTGTTAAAAAACGGCAAAATCATTCGTGATCAACTCGAAAAAAAAGATGTCTTGATACTTGATGATAAGATTGTGGAAATTGCAGATGTGATTACTGCGATGGACGCTAATATTATTGATTGTGAAGGTTATGTTATTTCGCCAGGCTTTATTGATTTGCATGTGCATTTGCGGGAACCTGGATTTGAATATAAGGAAACTGTGAAAACGGGCACCCAAGCCGCTGCCAAAGGTGGCTACACCATGATTTGTCCGATGCCAAATACCAATCCGGTATGTGATAACAGGGAAAAGTTACATCATTTTATGGAAATTGTTAAAACGGATGCGGTCGTCAAAGTGAGGCCATATTCATCAATAACCACTTCTTTATCCAACCATGGCGAAATAGTAGATATGTCGTCAATGATTAACGATGTTGCTGGTTTTTCTAATGATGGTGTTGGCATTCAAAACGCAGATTTAATGTATCAAGCGATGCTTAAAGCAAGTGAAATTGAAGCAATGATTGCCGCCCATTGCGAAGATGAAAGCATGCTTTTTGGTGGTTATGTTCATCGCGGGGGAAAATCAAAGATTAATGGCTGGACAGCGATGACATCACTGCCTGAAAGTCTTCAAATCGCCCGTGATGTTTTGATTGCTGAAGAGACAGATGCTCGCTATCATGTTTGCCATATTTCGACCAAGGAGGGAGTAAGAATCGTTAAAGAAGCCAAGGAGCGAGGACAAAAAGTGACATGTGAAGTAACGCCACATCATCTACTTTTAGTTAATCGTGATGTTGAAAACAGCGATTTCAAAATGAATCCTCCTTTGCGGGGAATTGATGATAAATATGCATTAATTCACGCTTTAATCGACGGGACGATAGATTGTATTGCGACCGATCATGCTCCCCACGCGCAAAATGAAAAAGATCTGGGAATGGAGAGAGCTCCTTTTGGAATCGTTGGTTTAGAGACGGCGTTTCCTTTAATTTATACTAATTTGGTAAAAACAAAAATGGCAACTTTATCTCAAGCAATTAAATGGTTCTCGATTAATCCAGCAAAAATTTTAAATTTAGATTCGGGTCAACTTGTCGTTGGCAGGATAGCTGATTTGACAATTCTGGATTTGAATAATCGGCGAACCATAGATAAAAATAAATTTGTTTCGAAGGGTCGTAATACTCCTTTTGATGGTTGGGAATGTTATGGTTGGCCGATTTTGACCATGGTTAAGGGAAAGGTGGTGTATCTTGATGAGTCATTTAGTCGTAAAAGCAAATGATTTAATTGCTTTTGATACTTATAAAATGATTTTAATTAATGCTTTACCACATCGTCCCGGGCAATTTATCGAAATTAAGGTTAGTGACACGATGACACCTTATCTACGACGTCCGTTATCGGTGGCTGACTATAAAAATGGTGAACTCACGCTTGTTTACAAAGTTGTCGGTTTAGGAACAAAAATCCTATCTACAGTAAAACCACAATCATCCTTGGATGTTATTGAACAATTGGGAAATGGGTTTAATCTCGACACTGTCGAAAAAAATATTACTTTGATTGGTGGGGGTTGTGGGTGTGTACCGTTATTATTCCTTGCCAAAGAATTACGCCTTAGGGGAAAGACTATAAAATTTATTGCGGGGTTTCAATCAAGCAAGGATTGTTTTTTTGTCGATGAATTTTCTCAACTTGGAGCGGTTAAAGTCATCACTGATGATGGCACTTTAGGAACACAGGGAAACGTTATTACCGCAATGAATCACATAATTGAGAGTTATTACTATGCTGTTGGTCCTAAATCAATGCTCCAAGCCATCGCAACAATTTCAAAATGGGGTCAAATGTCACTCGAAGAGCGCATGGGTTGTGGATTTGGAGCGTGTATGGGTTGTAGTATAATGACATCGCAAGGAATAAAACGAGTTTGTGTTGATGGACCTGTGTTTAATACCGAGGATATTATATGGTAAATTTACATACAAATCTTTTGGGAATGAGTTTGGACAATCCGATTATCCCAGCTTCTGGCACATTCGGATTTGGCGGTGAATATACAAAATACTATGATATAAATATTCTTGGATCAATCGTCACAAAAGCAATTACAAAAGAACCAAGAACGGGTAATCCCACCCCACGAATAGCTGAAACACAGGCAGGCATGCTTAACTCAATTGGTTTACAAAATCCAGGTGTTGATCATGTGATAGCCTACGAATTGCCCAAGATGAAGACAATATATCAAAAAAAAGTCATAGCTAACGTGTCGGGAAGCACCATTGATGAATATCTTGATGTGATAAAAAAACTCAATGAAGTTGACAATATCGGGGCTTATGAAATTAATATCAGTTGTCCTAATGTAAAAGATGGCGGCATGGCATTTGGAACCTCCGAAATTATGGCAGCTAATATCACTAGGCAATGCAAAAAGATTGCTAAAAGACCAATTGTGTTTAAACTTAGTCCAAACGTAACCAATATCGTTGCGATTGCAAAGGCGGTTGAAAATGCAGGAGCCGACGGGATAGCATTAATAAATACATTAGTTGGCATGGCAATTGACTTAAAAACCAAAAAACCGGTTTTGGCCCGTAAAATCGGCGGATTATCCGGGCCAGCAATAAAGCCAATCGCCCTTCGAATGGTATATCAGGTCTATGAAGCAGTAAAGATTCCCATTATCGGTATTGGCGGAATAAATTGTTGCGAAGATGTATTAGAATTTATCTTGGCTGGAGCGACTGCTGTTGAAATTGGCAGTGCTAATTTAGTTGATCCTTGTATCTGTAAAAATATTATTGAAAGGTTACCTTGTGTAATGGAAAAATATGGTTTTTCATCAATTGAAAATCTTATTGGAGGCGCACATGAAACCCGTAATCATCGCTTGTGATTTTGAAAACAAAGAACAATTTATGGAATTTATTAAACATTTTCCTGATGAAAAACCTTCATTAAAAATCGGAATGGAGTTGTTTTACCAGGAAGGACCAAAAATCGTGAAGGATATGAAACAACAAGGATTTCCAGTTTTTCTTGATTTAAAACTCAATGATATTCCTAATACAGTAGAAAAAGCAATGTATAATATTGGCCGCTTAGGGGTTGATATGATTAATGTTCATGCTAATGGTGGTTTAGCTATGATGAAAGCGGCTAAACAAGGTCTGCTAAGATCAGGATCAAAAGCTAAATTGATTGCTGTTACAGTGCTGACATCAATCGATGATACGATTTTGCATCAGGAATTATTAGTCTTTTCATCAATCAATAATGCCATAATAAAATACGCTGAACTTGCTAAAGAGGCAGGACTTGATGGGGTGGTTTGCTCACCATTAGAAGTGCCAATGATTCATAAAATATGTGGAGAAAAATTTATAACAGTTACCCCAGGAATTCGTCTGTCAGAACAACAAAGTGATGATCAAAAACGGATTACTACACCAAAAATGGCGTATGAACTTGGATCAGACTATATTGTTGTTGGTCGTAGTATCACGAAAGCAAAAGACCCGCTTTTGGTATATCATCAGATTATGGAGGATATGAACTGTGGAAACTGAAATTGCGAAATTACTACTAAAAATTAAGGCGGTATTTTTATCACCTAATGTGCCTTTCACTTGGGCGAGTGGCATCAAAAGCCCGATTTATTGTGATAATCGTTTAATATTATCTTATCCAGATGTTCGTACTCAAGTAGAAAAAGGATTAGCGGCATTGATAACAAAAAATTACCCTGCTACGGAAGCAGTTTTTGGGACTGCAACAGCAGGGATTGCACACGCGGCAATCGTCGCCGATATTCTTAAAATGCCTATGGGATACGTGCGAAACTCATCAAAAGATCATGGCAGAAATAATCAGATAGAAGGACGAATTGTTCCAAAAACAAAGGTCGTAATCATTGAGGATTTAATTTCCACAGCCGGAAGTGTCTGTGAAATCGTAAGTGTTCTTCGCGATGCAGATGTTGAAGTATTAGGGATTGTGTCGATTTTTACATATGGAATGCAAAAAGGATACGATAAGTTACTGGAAACAAACATCACCAATATTTCCTTAACGAATTTCAATTGTCTAATCAAGGTTGCGGCAAAAGAAGGGTATATTTCCACCAAAGATATTGATAAGTGCATCGCTTTTCAAAAACAACCGGATAGTCTTGAATGGATGAGTATGTGATAATTACCTTGGCTAATTTTTAAGTAAGCGTTTTCTAACTAGAAATTATCGATTGTCTTTGACAATACCATAATGTTGATGGTAGAATACGGTGTAATCAATAGGCATTCGCAAGATGCCTATTTGCATTTTTAACTTAATAGTTTTCTCATATAATGTGGGTAATATGGTCCCAGAGTATCTACCTATGCGCCGTAAATGCATAGACTATGAGAGAAGTCTTTTTCGCGTTGCGCGGACACTTCTTTCGTCTGCGCAATTTTTATTTTTTAAGGAGGAAAAAAATGAAACCAGTTGTAGCGATTATTATGGGAAGTAAATCAGATTTACCGACGATGGAAAAAGCTAAAGAAGTGCTTGATAATTTCGAAATCCCTTACGAAGTGAAAGTCATCTCAGCACATCGAACACCAAATCAGATGTTTGCGTATGCTGATGAAATACCCCAAAGAGGAATTAAAATCGTCATTGCTGGGGCCGGTGGTGCCGCTCACGTGGCGGGAATGATAGCCGCAAAAACAATTATTCCGGTTTTAGGGGTTCCCATCCGTTCAAAAGAACTTGATGGATTGGATTCTTTATTGTCGATTGTGCAAATGCCAGGTGGAATACCCGTAGGGACTTTGGCAATCGGTGAAGCTGGAGCGAAAAATGCTGCTTTGCTTGCATGCCGAATTTTGGCAATAACTGACGAAAGTATCCAACGAAAGTTATTGGAATATCAAAGGTCGATGCAAGAACAAGTGTTGTCAATAAATATCTGATTTTGAAAACAACTGATGGAAGAAGGAACAGCATGGAAGGAATACGCATATTCGTTGAAAAGAAAGAACCATTTCAAGTTGAAACCATAGCGATTAGAAACCAAATTGGCATTGATCTTAAAATCCAATTACAATCATTTAAAAAGTTTTGTGTCTACGAAATTTTTGGATGTACTGCAACTGAAATAAATGATTTGAAATGGAAGGTTTTTGGTGAATTGGTAACCGATCAGGTGTTTGACGATGTACCCATGCTAACAAATGGATCGTTAGCATATGGATATTTGCCGGGTCAGTATGATCAAAAGGCTGATGCAGCAATGCAATGTATTCAACTCATTTTGGGAAAACCGAATATCATTGTTTATACCAAAGAACTGATTACTTTTACACCGATATCTTCAAATGATATCAAGCGACTAGAAAATTATCTTGTTAATCCGGTGGAAATGAGTATATATGATTTGCATAAAAACCCAACTGTTTTCATGAGTTGTAAAAAGCCAACAGTTACATATCTTGAAGGATTTATCAATTGGACACAAACAGAAATGACATCATATCATGGTAAACAAGGATTAGCAATGTCCATCCAAGATTTTCTATGGGTTCAAAAGTATTTTAAATCGGAACATCGTGATCCAAGTGAAACTGAAATTCGGGTCATTGATACATATTGGTCTGATCACTGTCGACACACAACTTTTGAAACACTTTTAGAAACCATTACCTTTGAAAACGATGATGATGACAAGCCAATAAAAAAAGCATATGGTAATTATTTAGCGATTCGTAAAGACTTACAACGTGATAAAAAACCGATGACACTTATGGATTTGGCAACTATTTATGCTAAATGGTTGCGACATCATGGACAAGCTGATGATGTCGAAGTATCAGAAGAAGTCAACGCTTGTAGCATAGCAATTACCGCTGAAGGTGAAGAATATTTCGTGATGTTTAAAAACGAAACTCATAATCATCCGACGGAAATTGAGCCCTTTGGCGGGGCTTCAACTTGTTTAGGTGGGGCGATTCGCGATCCATTGTCGGGGCGGAGTTATGTATATCAAGGAATTCGGATTTCTGGGGCGGCTGACATTCTTGCACCGATGGAAAGCACACTTTTAGGTAAATTGCCGCAACGGGTCATTTCTAAAAAAGCTACACTAGGATTTAGTTCTTATGGTAATCAGATTGGCTTGGCCACAACGCTTGTCCGTGAAGTCTTTCACCCTGGGTATGTAGCTAAAAGAATGGAAGTGGGAGCTGTAGTTGGTCTTGCTAAACGAGAAAATGTCGTCCGTGTTTCCCCTAAGTTAAATGATATTGTTATTTTAGTTGGGGGAATGACTGGACGCGATGGCATTGGTGGAGCAACGGGGTCATCAAGATCTCATACCGAAGCGTCAGTGGCAACCGCTTCAAGCGAAGTTCAAAAAGGAAATGCTCCTACTGAACGGAAACTCCAACGACTTTTTTCTCATCCCGAAGTGGCTAAAATCATCAAAAAATGTAACGATTTCGGGGCTGGTGGCGTGGCGGTAGCGATTGGGGAATTGGCTTCTAGCATCGAAATCGATTTAGATCAGGTTCCCGTTAAATACCAAGGATTGTCAGCGACCGAACTGGCAATATCGGAATCTCAAGAGCGAATGGCAATTGTTATTGATCCAAAGCATTATGAACTTTTAGCAAGATATATTGATCAAGAGAATTTGACAATACATCAAGTGGCAACGATTACCGATAATAATCGATTGGTGATGAAAAAAGACGGCTTGATTGTTGTTGACATAAGTCGCAAATTTCTCGACAGTAATGGTGTTCGTCAAAAAACAAGTGTTTATGTTGAGGACACTGTTTCACAATATAATCACAGTATTCTTGTAAAAGACATAAAACAATCGGTTCTAAAGCATCTTAGTTCATATCCGGTTGCTTCCCAAAAAGGGATGATTGAGCAATTTGACTCATCAATTGGTTGTACAACGGTTTTATCCCCATATGGAGGTAAATACCAACTAACTGAAGTCGATGCTTCAGTTCAAAAAATCCCCATTACGGATCGTAAAACCGATACTTGTACCATCATGACTGTTGGTTTTAATCCAGAAACATTAACTGCTTCACCTTATCGCGGGGCATATTTGGCGGTTGTGGAAGCATTGGCGAAATGTGTTTCTGTGGGCGGGGATTGGCGTAACGCAAGACTTTCATTACAAGAGTATTTTCGTAAGTTGGGAAATGATCCACATAACTGGGGACAGGTTTTCCAAGCACTGCTGGGAGCACTACAAGCACAAGTTGATTATAAAGTTCCTGCCATCGGTGGGAAAGATTCCATGAGTGGAACTTTTGAAACAATTCATGTTCCACCAACATTGATTGCTTTTGCCCTCTCAATTGGGTCCGCGGAGCAAGTGATATCACCGGAATATAAAACCGTGGGAAGCTATATTTATCTTCTTGAACCACAAATTGATCAATACGGTATACCTCTATCGGAAGCAACGGCAAGCATTTGGAATCAGTTACATTCATTGATAGTAAAACACGAAGTAATTTCGGCTTTTGCGGTCAAGGCTGGTGGTTGGATTGAAGCAGTAGCCAAGATGAGTTTTGGAAATAAGATTGGTGTCAAAATAAGTGATCAAAAGCATATCAGTAACATGTTTGTGCCTAATATTGGGTCGATTGTTATTGAATCAAAGATACAACTTGACTATTTGGGTTGGAATAAGCTTGGTGAGACCATCGCAGAACCATCAATTATTTTGGGTGAGTGTAAAATTCATATCGAAGAAGCAATTATTGCATACTGTGATACTTTTGAAACTATATATCCCACCAAAATCGCTTCGTCAATAAAGATTCCTGCGCTTGACCAAAACATTGGAATACCAAAACATTATCAAGAGAGTGATTATCAGCCGCAGGTTTTGATTATAGTATTCCCTGGTACAAATTGTGAGATTGATTCCAAACAAGCTTTTATCGACGCGAAAGCGCAGGTAAAAACGGTAATCTTTCGTAATCAAAACAATCAAGCAATCAC
>Ga0172381_10003664_pt1 | contig 16171 bp, 17 predicted proteins | sample Leawel6488metaG_FD_119754 | JGI IMG/M metagenome (GOLD analysis project Ga0172381, IMG submission 119754) | Leachate microbial communities from a municipal landfill in Southern Ontario, Canada - Leachate well 64-88 metaG | ecosystem: Engineered > Solid waste > Landfill > Unclassified | place... | reverse complement strand
TCGTCGCCGAATACCTGGTTGACCTCAACGGCACGCAAGCTGCGATTAGGGCCGGGTACAGCCAACGCACGGCGAATGAACAAGCCGCCGGACTATTAGCCAAACCTAGCATACAATCGGCAGTAGCTGCGGCTCAAGCGGAACGGTCGAAGCGAACCCATATAACTCAGGATGATGTTCTCCGCGAGTGGGCTCGTATTGCCATGTTCGACCCCCGGAAGCTGTTCAACGAGGACGGAAGCCCAAAGAGCATCAATGAATTGGACGATGACACGGCAGCAGTCATCGCTGGTTTGGATGTGACTGAGGAATACGAAACCATTGACGGCCAACGGGTTAGAACTGGAACAGTCAAGAAGTGGAAGCTAACCGACAAGTTGGGGGCCTTAAACTCAGCAGCAAAGCATTTGGGCATGATGGTGGATAAGCAAGAGGTATCCGGCCCAGGTGGCGAACCCCTAAAAATAGCGTTTATCCCCCCTCCAGGCTTCCCAAGAAGCAAAGAATAAGCAATAAAGCCTCCCGAAAATCGGGGTTAGAGCACAGATTGCGCAAAGATTCAGCAAATGGCCCCTAAATGGGGCTGTTTTGCTGTTAATCCGACCCCCGGCGGCATCCGGCGGCAGACAACGCGGTATTGAATCCCGCAGGAGACATCATGTCTATCCAATGGAAAAACGTGCTTGGGCAATCAGACCAAGGCGACCCCACACGGGCGCGTCTTGGTCCTCGCGCCCCTCTCATTGCTCAGTTGATGCAACCCCATGCGTATAACGGCGGGGGAGACATCAGGGGCCATTTTGAGGCTTTGAAGAAGTCCAACTGGCTTGCGACTCTTGACTCTGGAACGTACACCCTTTCGGCCAACTCGACAACGGGTTTGCTCGAAGCTGTTCTAACCGCCCATTCAGACGCGGACGACGTCGCTCAATTGCAAGAGTCAATGGACGGGGGAACGACCGGGGTTATTCGGTTCGTTCCTCTTGCGGGTAGGGTTCATTTTGCTGAACTCGAAGTTAAGACCTCTGCGGTTGCCACCGGAGCGTTCTTGTTCGGGTTCGCGACTCTTGACACTACGTTGCTTGCTTCGGGCGTCGAGGCTTGTTCTGCTGACCTTATCGGGTTCGTCAAGACGAAGGCGGCAGCGACCATTCTAGGCCGTGTTATGAAGGCAACTACGGCCACTGACACGGCAGATTTGGCGACGATGGTCAATGCCACGTATATGAAGCTCGGCATCCTGATTGATGGTGTATCCGGGGTTCACTTCTTCGTGAACGACGTGCCTACGCCGCAACTGACGTTAACTAATCTGCCGACTGCGGCACTTGCTTTGTCCATTGCGGTATCTGGTGCAAGCCAAGCCGCGACGATCAAGAACCTGTGGTACGGGACCTGCGGAGGCAACTAATGATTAAGTCGATTGAATCCAACGCTCCAATGTCGTTGCCTCAGATCACGTCGGGTAGAGCAATCTGCATGGCCGATCCTGACGCATACACAACGGGGCACTTGTTCACTGTGTCTAGTTCGGCCGGTACGCTGGCGACAGTCTTGTACCCGACACCGGGGACTGCGGCTTTGCCTGGAAGGCCGTGCAGGTCCGTCACTTACGCCGCTGCTATCACAGACGACTGCAACTTCTGCTACCCGGTGGCGACGTTGATTCCGCAGTACAACCAGCCGATCTACATGAAGTTCGGGTTTGGCACTGCCGTTCTCGCAACTGGTGGAGCTAAGGCGGAGTTCCTTGCCGGCCTCAACGTGGTTGGTACGGGATTGATTGCCACCCCTGCCACGAACTACATCAACGTTAGGAAGAAGGTGGACGAAACGGTGTTCCAGCTTGTCTGCCGAAAGGCGTCAGGCACGGAGTCCGCGTTTACCATCCCGAATACGACCGTGGGAGACACGGGGGATTGGTGGGACTTCTCCCTGAAGATCCTGAGAGACCCGACGACACTCGGAAGAGGCAGGGTAGACCTGAAGGTGTGGAAGAACGGTACGCCGATGTGGGAAGGCCCCATCGAGATTGCTACGCAGTTCCCAGACACCGTTGCGATGGCTCCGGCCATTTCCACCCGTGTCGGTGTCGCATCGAATGTGACCTACCTGAGCCATCTCATGTATCAGGTAGGGCCGACCTACTAAGACTTGAGGCCCGCCGGGAGCCGCGAATCCCGGCACAAACCTTATGCCAGAAGAGAAGAAACAGACGTGGTATCAGAAGAAGATTTCCGACCTTGAAGAGAAGGTCAAAGCCCTTGAAGAACTCCAGGGGGTGAATGTGGACACGCCCGAAACGATGTACGGGGGCGCAGGGAACGGGGCAAAGCTTGCCTGGGCTCCCATTCCGCAGAACCCTCTGATTGAGCGGGCGCACTCGACCGGTGAGCGGTTCGTCTTTGCAGAGAAGCGGACGTTCAAAGGTGATTCCGGGTATGACGCGAACATCCGCGAACGGCTTATCTCAATGGCGGGTGAAGCCGCAAAAGAGATGGTGAACCAAGGGTCTGGAGAGGTGTTTGCTCTCAAGTTCCCCCCGTTCGATGAAAAGAACCAACTCGTCCTGACCGTTGAAGTCTTGCCAGGATGATAGAGGTAGCCGATTGGCTTGACTTCAGGACTTCGAGCGCGAAGCAGATTGAGTTCTGCCATCGGGTCTGTTCATGTAGGCAAGGGGTTGGGCTTTACGGCGGGTCTGGAGGGTCAGGAAAGAGTTACACACTTCGGACCCTTGCGGTATACGTGCTTGGCCTGATTAGGGATGCAGGGTATCCAGGGCAGCGGTTCATGTTGTCCTGTTCGACTTACGACCTTCTAAGGGATAGGCATATCGCCAAGATTGCGACTGAATTCGCGGGAATGGGCGAGTACAGGGAGTCGCACAAGATACATGGCCGGTCGTTCATTTTCGATGACCGATCACTTGGAGTGATTGCGCTCAGGAATTTGGACGACCCAGGGAAGTACAGGGGAACGGAATGCATCGGTTCTGGCGTTGACGAGCTTACAGAGCTTCCGGTGAGTATGGCAGGTGAGGATACGCTTTCGACTCTGCTCTATCCGATCAGGTCCCCGTTGGACGTTCCGATCCTCCCCTTTGCTGCGGGGTCGAACCCTGACGGTATTGGGTGGCAGTGGGTTAAGCAAATATGGATTGACAGGGACTTGGAGCCGTTCAAGCTCTCTGAAGAACAGACGATATTTGTCCAGGCTCTTGTGCATGATAATCCCCATGCCACCCCTGAGATGATCGCAAACCTCCAAAGGTTAACCGGCCATCTCTACGAGTCAAGATATCTTGGCAACTGGGACGCCCCCCAAGGCGCAAGGTGGCCTCAGCTTAACAGACAGGTCCATCAGTTCAAGTTCAAAGACAGGTTTCCTTATGGGATACCGGAAGGGTGGAGGATCGTATTCGGTGGAGACTGGGGAAAGCGAGCCCCGTATTGCGCCTTGTGGTTCGTGATTGATCCGAACAAAGACATCTTCTGCTTCAGGGAAGACTACCAAGCAGAACTCGACACCGACGTCCAAGCCCAGAGAGTTAAGAACCTGACAGGTGGAAACGAGCGGATTTCCGCTTTGAGGTTCGACCCGAGCATGTGGTCAGCTACTCAAAGCTTGAAGGTTAGCGAGCCAGGCCCTACCCTCATATCGTTTTACGAAAAAGAGCTTAATGGTGATCCGAGGTTCGGGTCGTTCGAGAAGGGATACAAGGGGAGCAGGTTCGTTGCTCTCTCGACTTGGGACAAAGTTCTCTCAAGAGGAAACGGATACCCCGACCTCTACATCGAGGAAGGGTGCGTAAACCTCTGGAGGGAGCTATCGGCTGCGATTTGGGACACTAGGGGTATTCTAAGCGGGAAGCGAGAAGACTTAGACCCCAGGTGCGAAGACCACGCGATTACGGCAGGGTATTACGCCTTGCACGCAGAGATTGAGCCTTATGCAAGCAAAGAGTTGCCAGAACTAGACCCGGTGCTCGCAAATAGGCTGAGACACCAGGAGATTTATGATCGATCAGTTGCAAGCCTTACAAAGCGCAGTACGCTTTTCGGAAGACGGTAAGTGTCATCTGACTCTTCACCCCCAGGTGATGTACCAGCTTGGTTGTTGCTACGGGTATGGAGCCTTAGACCAGCCACAGAGGAATCTCGGAACACAGGATTACGGCAGGTCGGTGATCATCGGAGACGAGACTTGGCAGGTGCTAATGGAGCACAGGGTAACAAAGAGAGGAAAGGAGCCAGGGGCGCTGTTCAATCACCGTATCGGCTATCCAGACGGTCCTCTTGAGCAAATCTGGGTACCGTTTTCAGCCATGAATACCGTTGAGTGCGTGTTTGGAGAAGGATCTATATGAAGAAAAAGCATCATATCAGCTATGCCGGTTTGAGACCCGGAGACGTCATCTTTGAATGCCTGCACAACGTTGTTGTAGTAGAGCGAGAAGTCCCCGAAGCGCCGGCGCGGGTTGTGAGCCACGTTGTTACCATGGATGACCCCTTGGACACGAGATCCGGGTATGTCCGAGTGCCGTGGGGAAAAGGCCAGGACGTCACCGTCATCCTCGGCAAGGACGAGTTGCCGAAGAGTGTCGCATACGCTGTGGCATGGTATCTCGCGTTAGAGGCGGGGGGCGAACCAGCATGTGTCAATGCGTCAATGATGGCGCACTTCATCCGCTCTCGCTGGGGAGAGACGTTCAAATGAGATACGACTTCCAATGCGACGTGTGCGGGGCTGTGAAAGAGGTTTCCGCCCATCATAGCGAGATTGGAAGTCTTACTCCAGAGTGCTGTTTAGTAGCGATGCGAAGGGTTTACTCCGCTCCAGCGTTCATCATGCCTGCGCACATGCAGGACCAAAACAGGGACGGGGTTTTGCGGCATAGGGAGTGGCTGAAGTCTCCCGAAGCAAAGAAGATGGATCTCGAAAAAGCGAGCGACTAATGAAAGTTCAATACGGCTCTTGGGATCAGCTAGTGGTATCGAGGCTTGACGACGCCGCAACGGCTCAAGAGCGCGCCCGCCAGAAGACGTACAACCTGAGAAAACTCGTAGCTGGTGATACGTCCATGTTCGGGGGTATGCCTGCAACCCAAGAGGTTGACCCCAAATCAGCAAATCTGAGCGACCTGTACGACTTCATTGTCGAATCAGTGGAAGAAGGGCGATCTAACGGCCTCCTGGAAGGCGTAAAGACGCTTTTGATGCAGACGTCGTTCAAGTTCCCGCAGGTCGAATTCGAGGACCTAGAACCCGTACAAGCGGCAATCAACGCGGGAGCTTGCAAAGAACTCCTCGGCCCTCCCCCTCAAGGTTGCTCGGCTCTTGACGAGATGCGCCAGGTCTTGCTTGATTACCTCATTGGGGGGATCGGGTGGTCTGAGATAGCGTTCGACCCATATACAGAGTCCCCGATAGTGAGGGCCTGTGACTCCTTGGATGTCACATGGGATACGTCTGGGAAACTCCCAACCAGGGCAAAATGGGTATCGACCAAGATCAGGAAACCTCTCGGGTATTGGCTTGAGCATTTTGGGACAAAGAAGCTTTCGACCATCGCAGGAACGGAGAGAATCGTCGGGAAAGACTTCGACAAGCCCATCGAACTAGAATTCTACTACGACACAGACGGCGGCAAGGGAAGAGGGACGCATTACGTGTTCCGCCGAAGCAACCGGTCAACCATTGACCCTACGGTGATCCACCAAGAGGAAAATCCGTTCTACTATGAAATGCAAAGCGGGCTAAAGAAGCCGTTCCTACCTCTTACCCCGATGTATTTCATCAGGTTGCCGTCTACTCGGAACGCTGTTTCACTGGTTGAGTTCATGCTTCCCGACCAATTGGGGATTTGGAGAGACGAGGACAGGATTTTCGAGGTTATCGAGCGCATGAAGGCTCATACCTTGTCCCCTAAAGCCGCCTTGGACGATCTTAATAAGGCGATTTGGGAGAAAGGGGACTGCAACGCTCTCATCGAGTATGATCCATTGAAGGGGAAACCGGAAACAACTCAACCTGGAGAGGTCCCTAGGACGGTTTTGGATGACAGATCGTATCACCAACAGCGAAGGCAGGCCCTTCTAGGTGCCGACCCTTACGCATCGGGCGCGCCTGTCGAGGGAACAAGGTTTGCGTCTGAAGTCCAAGCGATTAACCAAGCGTCAGGGCTCACCGCAGGGACGATTTCAGCGGACAACACGAACCTCTGGGTCAACACCCTAAAGAAGTTCCTCGGTGTTCTTTCCGTGTACGGAGACATGCCCCTTTCGATCAGATACGACGGGGTGACTATCGAGTACGGGAAGATGAAACCAGTGAAAGACAGAATCGTTCCCGATGCCGATATCTCAATCAGGGAGGATTCAACCGTTTACCGGTCAAGACAGCAGAAGATGCAGGAAGCACTTGGAAACGTGGAACTCTCCATGAAGGTGCCGCAGTTCCCCAACCTTCTGCCGTGGTCAATCGAGCAATACCTGCAAGCTGCGGGGGTTCAGAACATCACAGACCTACTTGAACAACCCGCGCAGACAGGTATGCCGCAAGACCCGCAAGCGGAAGCCGCTTCTCAAATGAGCGGAATACAATGATTTCCGGCCAATCAAGCCACAGCCTAACGGCCAAGTGAGCAAGAAGCCATAGGAGAACACATGCCAGACGAAACGACGCCCGAGGAAGTAATTCCAGGGCAGGAAAACACGCAAACCGAAGAGGATATATTCCTAGCCTCGCAATCAGGCGAGCAAGCTAATTCGGAGGAGACGCCAGATCCAACACCGGAAGAACTCAAGGAAGCCGTTGAAACGGGTTCTGTCGAGATTGACGGTGAGACCTATTCTCTGCAACAGTTGAGAGACGGGATGCTTCGTCAAGCGGATTACACCCGCAAGACTCAGGAGCTTTCAACGGAAAGGAAGCAACTCGAACCCATCAAACAACTATACGACTTCGCGGGAAAGCTTCCACAGGAGGCGCAGGCGGAACTCGTTGAGCATATCAACGGGCTTGCCGCCAAACATCTCGGATACGGGACAGGAGTCCAGACGCTTGGTCAGTCGGCCCCGGCAACGGGCACGCCTATGGCTGACAAACTAGCGGCGGCAAACTACCAAGACGAGATTGTTGACGTCATCCGGTCTTTGGAAACCAGAAACAACCAACTTGAGAGTGCTTTGAGGACGGAGCTTCCTTCCATCAGGGGAGTGGTTCAGGAACTCAAGGGCGATACGGAGGCTCAGGCTGTCGCCGCCCAAATCAAATCGGAGTGGGGGAAGGACATATCGCCGTCCGAGCTCCGAAAGCTCTCGAAGGATTCCGGTATTCCAGACATGGAAGCAGCTTGGCTCAAGTCGAGCAAGTCTTTGCTGAGAACGCCTGTTACGGGTGTTCCCACAAAGCCAAAGACCCCAGCGACCGAACCGAAGAGCTTCGTTCTTGGTCCAAACGCGACAGAGAACGACGTTTTTGAGGCATTGCAGAGAGGTGAACTGGACGCTCCCAAATAGTGTTTTCCGTGAATCCACGGAGACATACCAATGGCTGACTATACAAACTACGTTCGTGATGCTCTCTTCTCAATCGAGCAGACGGTAAAGCGCGACGCCAAGATGATTTGGACGGCTGCCCATCCAATCTACAAACTCTTGGATTACCAGGGCAACCACTTCAACCAGGGTTTCAATTTCACGGGTGGCAAGATGCTGCTCCCGATTGGAACCGCCGACCAGGCGAACGCGGCAGACGGTGTGACCGTCGCAAACGAAACGTCCGCGATGACGCTCAACACCTACGCGGGGTTGTTCCAGCTTGAGTATCAGGCTGCGCACTACCGCTCGAATATCGCCATCCGTGATTCTGACAAGAAGATCGTGATGTCGAACGAGCACAGGGCGAACTTCCTCTCGTACCTGAAGAAACAGTGCCTTGAGTCGTTCAAAAACGTTCTTGGATACGACGTCATCACCCCTACGGCGATCCCGACGGGGACCAACTCGGCGCAGGCTACCGATGCAATCCAGTCGCTCAGGTACATCCTGGCGGCTGCGAACGTTGTCGGCGGAAAGGATCAAGCATTGGACTCAAACTGGCAGGCGGTGTATAACACCGGCTCCGGCCCGTTCTCGCTTGACCTAGTTGACCTCGACATGGACACCGTGAAAGCGAAGGGGCGAAGCCAGGTTGACTTCTTCCTCTGCGCAAACGCGGCAGGCGGATACGTCTACTCCAAGTTCCGAAACGCCATTGCCCCCGGTGAGCGGTATGTGAATACCGACTTCACTCGGAAGACGGGTATCGAGAGCTACGTGTACAGGGGCGCGACTTGTCTTCTGGACAACCGCAACGCCTACGGTGAACTTATCGGAATCGCGTCCGATACGTTCTACGTCCACCTCCCGACCGAGCCGGAAGTTTCGCCGATGCAACGCATCACTGGAACGGACAGCTACGATCAGGTCTACACTCTTTGGGCGTCACTCGGTTGTGACGACATCGGATGCAACATCCGAAGAACCGGCCTCACGTAGACAATCGCGGGGAGCCGAAAGGCTCCCCTTCTAAACCATGACACAGAAACAGTTTCTCGATTTGGTTATTTCGATTGTAGAGGTCAGAGGCGCATCGTGGGCGAAGACCCCCGTTGAGCAGTACGCCGCCACCAATGAACGCCTCTACGCCTTCACAGAGCGCACTAGATGCCTATACACGGACACGGCGACCATCTCACTTGTGGCTCACACGGGCGTTTACTCTCTCTTTTCAGGGTTCAACGTTCCTCTTCTCTCTTTGGATCAGTTCATCGTAAACGGTGAAGTCCTCCAGGCCGCTTACCTTGCAGATTTAAGGGCGATAAGTGAGACCTACGCGAGTGACGAAGAGGTTCAGCCGACCCATTGGGCGCTCATCCCTGGCACTACCGCAGGTCAGGACTCCGTAAGGGTTTTCCCGGTTCCCAGCGCTGGAATTGCCACCTGCAAAGCGTCTGGAGACATGGGCCATCCCCAACTCAAGACAGACGGAACCGACGCGGCGACGGAGATTTCCATTCCGAGGGACTACCAGCACACAGCCGCTATTTTCTGCGCCGTTGGGTTCTTGTATCCGTCCGCAGGCGCGGGGACAGACGTCCAACTCATGGCGAATATCGACGCATCAGCCGCGAGAGCGATGGACGAACTCCAATACCGGGCGAGTCGAATGCTTAACGAAACCCCCACAAGGGGAACCGTTAGGGGCTCTAATAGATCACGGACGGTGAGTTTGACTTGAGGCAATATCTCCCCCTTCAGTTCAAAGGTGAGACCTCCACGTTGGACCGATCGAAGATCGGGCTCAATGGGTGCATGCTTGCGCGCAACTGCAACCTCGCAAGAGGAATTCTTGAGGGAAGAACAGGGTATTCAAAGGTCGGGGAGCGAACAAGCCCGAGCGCGTCAGACGTTTGCTGGGGAGCGGGGTATGGAAAGTATAGCGGAAACGAAGTCCAGCGAATCGTTATCTCTGGCTCGCCTACTGGGGGAACAATCCCATTTGAGTTTGACGGGCAAACGATGGCTGCGGGGGTCGCGTACAATTCAACGTCCACAACAATTAAAGCAGCATTCGAGGCTCTATCCAATATCAACCTTGGAGACATTGACGTTTATGGGAATGTGTTACCTGACGGGCCAATTGCCGTTGAATTCAGGGGGCAGTACGCTAATACAGATGTGCCCCTAATAACTGGGAGCACTGCTAGTCTGACGGGTGGATCACCTGTCTTAACGGTGACTGAACTCGTAAAGGGTGGAGACTTCGAGGAATTCATCGTTATCCTTCAGAAAAGCGGAGATTCAACCGCAACCGCTTACTCTGTTGATCCAACCACAGGGGTTTACACGTCGATTGCGACCGGACTTGACGCATCAGACTGGTATATCGAGCAATACGGAGGGAGGATCTATGCCCTCAATGGAATCGACGGACTGCACTACAAGGTTCTTGGAGGGGCGTGGGATAACGGAGTCTCGACTGCTCCCCCGATTGCCCCTTATCGGCAGATGCAGATGGCAAGTGGAGCGTATTACGATTCCCCTTCTGGCGCAGAACCGGTCATCTCAACTGTAGGAGACTACTCAGGATGGGGCACGGACCCAACTGAGACGGTGATTTCTGACGCAAATGCGAACGTCGTCTACTTCGTGGTCAATGCAGCGATCACCACCCCAACGACCGTTCAAATGGACGTTACGTTTAGTGCCAACCAGACATTGCAGTTCAGGGATGTCGTAGTGATGCAGTGTCTTGCGAGTGGTTCTGCGTTTGTAGCAGACTGGAGCAAGTCAACCTTGAAGATGGTCAACGCAGACGGAACCCCTGCGGTAATTACTCCTTCTGACCACGCACATCATGTCTCGTACACCGGGGCTGCGCAGTCGGAGTGCTTCCACTTCACCAACATTTCAAGATCGTTAAGGGATAACGTTCTCAAGTTCAGAGTGACCCTCAGCATCACGACTGCGGCGGTGAATTCCAGGTTCACACTCAGCTTTTCTACAAACTACGGGTGGCCTCTTTCCCAACTTCCTGTGGATATGTCCGTATTCACTTCCACCCCTAATTACGGAGTCCTTCCTACAGGACAAGTCAGATACGCCTACTCTTATGTGAGAATCGCAGATGGCGCGGAATCTTCGCTTTCTCCAGAAGTGACGATTAGCGTTCCCGAAATGAGCCCGTTTGGATACAGGTTCAAGGGCGTTCTCGACGTGTCCCCAGAATTAGGAGCGACGGACAAGCTGTATCTCTACAGACAAGAGCAATCAACCGGAAAATGGCGCAGGATCATGAATACAGACTGCTCCACCTACGGGTTCTTGAACACGGGGGCGATTTCGATCACAGACGGATGGATGGAGGCCGATCTTGCTGGGTTCCCAGAGTACACGGCAGGGGTTTTAGGAACATGGCCGTCATCTGAATTCAAGTCTTTAACGTCGGTTAACATGGGAGTGTGGAAACAGTCGCTAGCGATTGTGACGAGAAGACTCCTTCTTTGCTCTTGGATGGGGAACCCCGAGAAGTATGCTCCATCTCCCGATGACCTCGAAGCCCTCAAGGCGCTTGACGAGAACGACGACGATCAAGGGGTTACAGAATACGTCTCCGCGAATAGGGCAGAGGATGTGATCGGCGCTCACGGGCAGGATGCATTGTATCTCGCTACGGCTAGTGCTTGGTATGTCAAAGTGGGAGACAAACCGTTAACGTCTACCCCTCCGAGAAGACTCCCTGGTTCAAGAGGCCCGGTTGGAACAAGAGCGAGTTCCAGGTATGGGAACGGGGTCTTGTCGGCTTCGCAAGATGGTCTTTGGAATTACGCGGTCTCACGGGCGTTTTCAGGGGTGGACGACGGGTCAGACGCTCAAATCGAGATGACAAAGGATGACCGGCAAAACTGGCTCGCTCTCCTTGGGACGTCTTATTCTGGGATGGTGGTAGTTTCCTTCAGGGACGACGTATGGGCATGGAACGGAGCCAAATACATTCGAATGTCCCAAGACGGACACTGGAGTTCAGGAGAATTCGCGGACTCGGTGAAAGCGGCTTTGCCGATAGCTACGAGGGGGCTCTATTTCGTTGATTCTAAAGGAAGGCTGATGATCATGGATTCGGGGTACACAGACAATGGTGAGCCGGTCGAGTGGACCTACGAGACTGGGGATGAAGACACGCGCAGAATGGCGATTCGGAACATGATCATATCTGCCACTGGAACCCCTACAATCAACATCACGACGTCAGACGGGCTAGGGGGAACGAAGTCAACCGGAAAACAGCCGATGACTATAAACAAGTCTTGGACACGGGAATTCCACTTGAACCCTAGTTTTAGAACTTCGTTCAGCATATCGGGCATCTCCGGGGCTGATTCGGTTGACAACTTGACGGTTTGTTACGACCAAGAGGTAGGTGAGGGCCGTGGCAATTAGTTGGCCCACCCTTTTCCAGGGAGACCCCCTTGGAGTCATTAAATGGGCGCGCGACCTCGTTAAGAAGTTAAGGGAACTTGAATCTAATACTGGGAAAGGAGAAAAGGGAGATACAGGTCCCCAGGGGCCTCCGGGTGAAAGTGACTGGATCTACAACTTCAAGACACTCGTTGGAAACGCAAACTACCAACTAGATCATGAAGATATCGGGGTAGTGAATGTCGAGTATGCGAACATAGGAGCGAATACCTACACGGTTACTCTTCCAACTCCAGTTGAGGGAGAGTGGTTCCAGATCCATATTTCAAACCAAGGGGGAGGGTCAGGGCACCTTATACTAGCTTGTCCGGTAGCTGGGACGCTCATGGACTGGACTGGTGGAGGACCTGCTTGGCCGGCCCCAACAAATAGTAGATGGTTGCAATGCACCGTTCTCGACTACTACGGAACGTTGATGTGGGGAATAGTTGCTCTTAGAACATGGACAGGGAGCATACCGGCGATATGATTCGTGAAGCCACCCAGGAAGAGATCGAGGGGATGAACCTCACCCAGACTGAAGGGATGACCGTTCGGGCCTGGGTGACTGACGAAGACGGAATAACCGGGCATATTGCCCTCTCAGAGGGCCTGGGACAGGTTTTTGGGCATGACACGAGATATTGGGGGGAAGATAAAACGGGGGCCGCTAGGCTGTGGCTCAGGGCCAGAAGAGAGGCTAAAGAAATGGGGCATAATTCAGTTATCGTGCATTGCCCTCCGGGTGACCCAATGACACCGTTTTGGCTGAAACACGGATTCGTTCCGGTATGTGTGATTCTTCGAGGAGACATCTAATGGCAGCGGCAGCACTACAACTCGCGCCCATCGCCCTCGGGGCTATTGGGTTAATGCAACAGTCGGACGCGCAGTCTTCGGCAAGGAAAGCGAACGCGAAAGCGGTAAAGTCCGCTGAGGATCAGGCAGCCCCGGGGCTTGCGGCGCAGAACGCTTTACTCGCTCTGGCTAACGCTTATGATCCTGCCGCGTCGGATCAGACCGCAATCAACCAGGCTTCCACCCAAACGGCAGACACCCTCCAGAAGGCGTTATCAAACCTGTCGTCAAGTTACGGCCTCTCCGGTGGAGTTCCTGGGAACTCATCGGCGTTTGCCGTCAACTCTCAGAAGGTGACAAACCAAACGCTTGGCCCGTTTGCTCAGTATGTCGCCAATTTGAAGTCAACCGAAACGCAGAGAAAGGCCGCTATGTACAGCACCGTCCAAGCGCCTACGGGGCAGCTTTCAAATGCCTACTTCAAGCAGGCTGATTCTTATGACACAACATCTCCTACCGCTTCGCTCAGTCTCCTCTCGCAAGGATTGAGCAAAATCCTTAATCCAGGGACAAAGGGGAGCAAGATTCCACCAAATACTGACCTAACCAGCGGCACTAATGCGGTGAGCAACTACCAGCAGACTGGGAATTTGCTAGGACAGAACCTCCCCAACCTTTCGCTCTTCAACCAGTAGGGTCAATATGGCAGACATCTTCGGAAGCATGACCACCCCTGTAGAGCCGAACGACTCTTTCCCTGTGGAAGCCATGATTGAAAAAACCGGTTACGACCCACGGGAGTTTAAGTACATGCCGGGGCCGGAAGACATCCCTGTTTCAAGGCCGGATGACGGGATGACCCGGAGACAGGTAGCGAGGATGCTCGCCCATCAAGATTATGCGGAGGCAAAGACTCAAGACACCCAGGCAAAAGCGGCTACGGACACTTCAAGGCCGGTGGTCGAATCCATTCTCGCGGACGTTCAAACGAGAAGCGAGCGGAAGAGCAAGCTTCAGGTTCTCGACCAAACATTGGCCGATCTTGAGCAGAAACTTGCCGGTGAGGTTCCACAGCAAGAGGCCGGACTTCCTCAGCTTTCCAATGAGCAATTGCTTGCTCTCGCTATTGGAGGCATGGTTGCTCCTGGGAACCAAGAGGCGTTCATCAAGCAGTTCTACCAAACAGAGGACCAAAAGAGACAGGTCTTGTTCGAGAACGCGGTCAATCAGTTCAAGGCGAAACAGCAAAACGTAGCCTCGCAGAGAAAAGACGTCCAGGGCCAGATCGCGGACGAATCGACCGGCATTACGCACGGCCGGACTCTTGCCGTTTCTGCTCAGAACCAAGAGGAAAACAGACAATTAAGAGAGCAAATGAGGGCTGATGCGGAAGTTGCTAGAATCCAAACTGAATACGGTAACGCGAAAGATGTCGGTGAGATCGAACGATTCGGGCAACAACTTATTTCCAAGGGCCTGAAGACAAAGAAGCAGGTAGAGGCCGATACTGAGTTCTTCACAAAGCAAGAGAAGATCGCCCAGGCGAAACGAACGATGGATGGAATCTCAAGGTTCGAGTCCATCTTGGCTCCGCTCAGGGCGCAGTATGGCGGAAAGGTCCCCGACGAACTCGAACAACAACTCACCGTTCAGAGGCAACTGATTGCGGATGCTTTGGACATTCCAGACGCAAGAGTCCTAGGAGTCATTCCGACCACCTTGAATCTGAAGGGCCAGGAGTTTGCAGCGAAGTTACCCTACATGGCAGAAACGGAGCGCGTCGCACTTGTTCAGAAGGTTACGAACGTGATGCGAACAAGAGAGCAGATGCAGAACGAGCGTCAAAGGCTTGAAAACGACGAAACCAGGCTGAGAATTGCTGGATTCCAAGCGGATACGTCTAGGTTCAACGCTCTTGTAAGTCAGGACAGGGCAGAGTCCAAGGACCTCAACAAGGACATTGAGAAGAAAATCAGAGCCAAACAACAAGACCTCGCAGGCGAGCAAGCGAAACTAAAGACCGCCGCCCCGAGAGAGTTGCAGGGGATCAACCAGAAGATCAGCGAGATCAACGGAGAGATTGATTTCCTGAAGTCTCAGCTTGTTTCAGACGATACAACCCCTTCCGCGCTTCCAGGTAAAAGACGGCCGGAACCCCAGAATACCGATTTCGGGACCAGGCCGTATAACCCTAAGTATGTGACAGGAACTATCGGAAACGCCGGACACGGAACAGTGCCAGACAAACCGAAGAAAAAAGGCAAGAAGCGTGAAGTAGCCCCCGGGGTGTTTGTCGACCTATGAGCGAGTTCAACCTGACTGTAGACGGAACGAAGTATCCGGTCACCTGGACTCGCCCCACTCCGCCTACCGATCAGGACTTCATCACGATTGCCGAAGGAATACGCAAGGCGAAGGCTGAAGACGAAGCCAAAAAGAAAGTTAATGCAACCGTCGAGAGAATGAAGGCCCTCTCCACATCCTGGTTCAAAGGTTCCAAGAAACCTGTAAAACAAGGAGTCTCGCCTGCAGCGTTCGGACTATCTCAGGTTCTTCCTGCGGTGGCGATGGCTAAAACCAAACCGAAATCTAAGGTTCAGAAGCAGCTTGATTTCATTGCCGAGATGGACGACAAGCCAGAAGACCCTCAGACCGCGGCGCTCATATCGAAAACCCCCAACGTAAAGGGATATGCGGCTTCAACTCTCGACGCGCAGGAACGGGATGTGTGGGATAAGCTCATGCGGCCGCTTAGGGAGTTCAACCGAGGAGCTACAGCGGCAGCTACGACGATTGCCGGCTCCCCGGTTGGCTCTCCGATCATTCCAAGTATCATACGGAACCCGGTTGTTTCGACTGTGGCGTCTACTCTCAACCCCGCGTCTTATGCCCAGATGGTAGACGAGATCGCGTCCGATCCTCAAGGCGCGGCGCAAGGGTTCATTGACTCGTTTACGGATATCTGGCAGGCGGATTCGACTCCAGAACAGAGGGTTCAGTCTCTCATCAACTGGGGCCTTACCGTCGCTCCCTTTGTTCCAAAGGTCAAAGCGTTCCTCGGACCTCAACTGTTCAAGGCAAAAGCTATTCTGAAAGGTGCCGGGACCCCGGAAGCGATGTCATTACTAGCCAAACTTGAAAAGGAGGTGCCTCTTGGCAAAGAAGCGAAAGGGAAAACGTTGCAAGTAGAGTTCGATACGGGGGTCTCTCCAAAAGTGACAGAGAAACCCGCCGTGCAGCCCGCATAGACGCCAATAGGGCAGGCAATTACAGGGCAGAGGTTGTTCGAGAGGGTCGTCAGTCAAACCGACGGAGCCCCTCAAACAAAAGCGCTCAGAGAGAAGATCACGACTGAAAAGTTCTACCGGG
>Ga0172381_10003663_pt1 | contig 16171 bp, 13 predicted proteins | sample Leawel6488metaG_FD_119754 | JGI IMG/M metagenome (GOLD analysis project Ga0172381, IMG submission 119754) | Leachate microbial communities from a municipal landfill in Southern Ontario, Canada - Leachate well 64-88 metaG | ecosystem: Engineered > Solid waste > Landfill > Unclassified | place... | reverse complement strand
ATCGTGGTCGCGGCCCTGCCCGCCGATCCTCCTCCCGCGAACCTGCCGCCCATCGTCTCCGTAACGGGGGAAACCACCGGATATACGGGATCGGGCGTCTACGGTGCGTATCTGGTCAGCGACCCGGACGGCGACACCATGAACGTCACCTACGGTCTGGCCGGACCCGCAGGGAGTACGGCGACCCTGAACACGCCCGCCCAGACGTGGGAGTTCTTCCCCGACAAGGCGGGAACCTACACGATCAGCGTGTCAGCCAACGACGGGGTGAACCCCACGGTCACGGGAACCCGCACCGTGACCGTCACGGATTGGCCCCCCGTCACACCGCCCCCTCCCGATCCGCAGGGCGATCTCATTACGTTCGAGACTTATGACTACGGAACGGTAGTCGGGCAGAGCATCAACGGGACAATGGGAGGGGGAGCGCCTTACTGGCAATACGATTCTTCCGACCTTCTTCCCGGCGGGCCAGTGGCCGATCAGGCCGAACCGTCCATCGTAGACGACCCTACAGGGAGCGGGCGCGGCAAGGTGTTGAAGGTGGACCCTCAAGCGACAAGCAATGCCGATTGGACGGGCGTGTGGCTTCCCCTTAACGACCTCGTGGCTTTCCGTGGTATACGAAGGATCACTGTCCAGTGGGACCAGTACCGCACGACACTGGATCAGGAGTTGTTCGTCTCCGAACACCCCGACTTTGACGGTTGGTATGCGCGGCACTACGGCATCGTATATCAGTCGTGGTTCCCTTCCGGCAACCTTCTGGACGACGACATTCCCGTGCAGGCGGGCAAATGGCAGACATTCAAGACGATTCTGGACTTCGGGACACCGGGAGCCGGAACCGTGAACGTGACAGGCACTATCGACGGGGTTCCGACCGCCACCGCAACGATACCCGTGACGGACATCGTAGAGAGTTTCCGTGGTTTCAACCTGACGTGCTTCGCCACGGGGCGCGGCTACCCGAACGGACCCAACTACTTCGACAACATCAGGATCACGGGCGTAACGATCACGCCACCCACGCCGCCCCCTCCGCCACCCCCCACGGATTGGCCCGACATCAGCCTGACGATTGGCGATGACGTGGTGATGGGTTACGACCCTCAACGCCACCGCATCGTGCTCAGTGTGGCGTACAACGCCAGTGGCGAGACGAAGAGCGACATCTACACGTTCGACAAGGAATTCGGCGGGTGGGATAAACTCAGCACCCAGGTTCCTGGCGTGGTGACGGCACGGGCGACCGCCGAGCAGGACGCGGACGCCTATCTCGTGATGGGCAACATCGAGGGTTCCAGTATCCGCGTGTTCGACCCCGATAACGCGCCGGTCGAGTGGGAATGGCGTTCCAAGGAGTTGACGGGAGCCGACTTCAAAGCGCCGGGGGCGACCTTCGTGGTGACGGGTGTTCACGTCGATTGGCACAAAGCGAACGCGGCGGTTGCGGGAAGCCTCAAGGCGACCCTGTTTGTGGACGGCGTGGCGATGCCCGAGATGAGCGTGGCCGAGAGCACGAGCCGGGTGTACGTGTACGGCAACAGGGCGAGGGGCCACAGGTTCAGTCTGTGCCTCGTAGGGAACAACGCGGAAGTGGTTTCAGCGCGGTATCTCGTCGCGCCGGGAAGGACTTAAAGACTATGGGAATCATGGACAGTTTGCTGGGACACGGAGCGTCGAACCCTGATTGGATGAAGCAGGGAACGCGGAGCGCGATAGACGACTACCGCAAATATATGGAGATGATGTGGTCGCCCCAATCCGTGCGCGGGCGCGTTGGCAACTACACAGGAAATTACGACCGCAGTATGGGCCAGTACCAGCAGGCGGGCAACGCACAGATGGGCATGCGCGGGATGCGAGGCACCCCGCAGGCGGCACTTCGACGGAGCGGTGATATTGCATCGTTTGCGGATCAGGCGCAGATGCAGGCGTACCAGGGCATGATGGGCGGTCAGCAGGGCTTGATGGGCATGTACGGACAGGCACAACCCTTCCACTACCGACCCGCGTCAGGCGGTCTGGTGGGGCAACTAGGTGGTTTGGCGGGGCAGTTGGGCGCGGCAGGTGTGGACTTTGGCGGGAACAAAGGCGGCGGCGGTCAGCAGAACCCGAACGTGTACGGACTGTATGGGCCGATGACGCAGACGCAGCAGACCGTGCCTTACAACTATGACGAATCGGGCGTGAACCCTTTTGGGCAATACGCGGCCATGTCTCAACTCCCGACCGGGCTGAAATATCGAGGCTGAGATGAACTTCAACTGGAACCAGATACCGCCGATGCCGCAGGAAGAGGAACGGACGTGGATGCCTGTCTTGTCGAACGCCAACCCCAATTTCTGGGGTAGCGTCGTCAACCGCGCCACCCCGCAGATGCCGCAACAGAGACAGACGTTCTCGCCGCACCCGTTGCCGGGACAGCCGCCCGCTATGCCGAACGGTAGGCAGGCGTTGCCCGATTTCCTGCCGATGCCGGGGCCGATGCCGCAACGTCAACCGTGGCAGATGCCCGAGATGCCGAAGCCGCGTGACAGGCGCATCAAGAAAGGTTCGACCCTGCAATCGCTCGGGTGGCTCTTGGCCGCGCTTGCCGCACCGAAGGCCGTGGAAGGCTATCTGGCGGGCAGGAACGAGGGGTTTGACCGGGCCGACGAGTCCGATATGCGCGAGTACCAGATGCTTCTACAGCAGGGTCAGTACGGCGCGAACCAGCAGCAGGAAGCGGACAGAAACCAGCAAGCCGACCTGTGGAAGCGTTACGAGGCGGGCGTGGATCAGCGCAAACTCGTGGGGTCCGAGAACGACGATGCCTCCGATGCCGCGACCGCGCTTCAGCGGTTGACCGATGCGCGGTTCAAGACGAACCTTGGGGCGGGCATGGACTTCTTCAAGTCTCGCGGACTCCCGCCGTCCATCGAGTTCATGCAGTGGGCGAGCAACCCCGACCTGTACCCGTACCCGACACTGACCGATGCACCGTTGTTGGGAAGCCCGATGAACAAGGGCGCAACGACCGTGCTGGATACCATCGCCAATACGACGGGCAACCCGCAGGTTGGGAACGAGTTGGTCAACCAGGGACTTCCCGCGAACGCGCCACGCTCCGAAGGCGACCCGTACCAGTTGGGTGGTAGCGTCAAGCACAAGGCCGAGCAGACGCAGGCCGTTATCCGCAAGCCCGAAGAGGACGAGAAGGAACGCCAGTTCAAGTTGCAGATGCAGACCCAAAAGGAGATCGCGCAGGCGCAACGGGATATGGCCCGCTATCAGGCACAGGCGGCAGCAGCAGCAGAACGGGCCGCGAACAGGGGCAACGGTGGGGGAAGTGGTGGCGGTGGCGGTGGCGGTGGCAAGTCCGGTTCCACGAGTGGTAAACCGCAGACCCCCGCACAGCGCGAAAAAGCGTTGAACGAGACGCGAGCGCGGAACGCCCGTATGTCCCCCTCGCAGTGGAAGCAGTGGTCGGCTATCGGCGGGGCAAGTGGCCCGCAGGCGCGTGAGTCCCTTCAATACTGGATCGACCGCGGCGTGTTGAGCGACACGGGCGGGATCAACTTCTCGGCCACGGCCACACCAGAACAGATAGCGGAGTTCAAGAAGGACCAGACGTACTGGAAGAACGGACGCTGGAAGTACGGCGGCCCCGGCAAGCGCATCGACACATGGAACAACGGCAAGCGGGAAGGTCCGAACGCGGGCAAGGACGAACCCATCAAACGCGGAACGCCTGAGGGCAACAAGGCCGCTATCGGGAAGATGATGAACGAGTTGGCGAACCGCAAGCCGTTGGGCACGGTTCCCGCCGCGATGCTGAACAACGTCACGCGGGCCGCAAAGGCCGGTCGTGCTACATGGCCCGAGATCAAGCACTCTGACGCGCTCAAGGGCTACACCCTTCAACAACTGGAAGCGTTGCATCAAGCCTACATCAAGGCCGGAGGCAAGTAGTTGGCGAACGCATTTGATAATTACATCGCTGAATCGCGGGCCGCAAAGAAACCGGCGAAGAAGATTCGCCCGAAACGGGAACCGGAGCGCAAACCCGCGCGCACGCCCAAGATCGTGAAGCCGCAGGCGCGACAACAGCCCGCCAAACTGGACGGGATGACGTTCGGCTTGCCGATGCCGTCCCTCGTGCGAATGCCCGCGCCGAAACCGCAAGCCCCTCTCCACGATGCGGTCCGCAAGCCGTTCCCGAAGGCGAAACCCATCCAGCAGGAAAAGGCCAAACCGAAAACCGCGCCGAAGAAGGCTCCCGTTGTTGCGAAGCGCACGCCCGTTCAGGCAGGCAAGGACGCGGTAGTGGCATCCAATCCGGTCGTACAGGGGTTCCTGAACACTATAAGCGCACTTAAGAACGCGCCGGAAACCATCGTCAATCTACCGTCCAATATCGCAAGCCTGCCGGGGACGTTGGAGAGACAGGCGAAAGGCTTGTGGGAAACGACGGTACAGCCCGCGATGGAGCACATGGGCGCGGCGCAAATTCTCGGAAGTCCCGGCGCGTCTCCCGCCGCGTTCGCTATGGCGCACGGTAGACCGGACGTGATGGCAAGCGCACAGGGAACCTTTACCGATCCCGTCAAGACAGCGGCTTCCGGACGCGTGGTGGCGAACACGCTCCCCTTAATGGCGTTGGGCGCGGCTTCCAAGCCCGTACAACTGGCGGCGGGAACAGCGTTTGGCGTGCCGAGCGCAATCAACCTGAACAAGCGCAGAACGGGCGAATTGCCGGGGTTCTGGGAAGACCCCGCCATGACCGCGATGGACGTGGCGGGCGTTGGCCTTGCCCCCTTCGCGGCCCGTGGTTTCATGAACTCCATGCGCGGGCTACGGACACCGGCATTCCCCGTCGAGCGCGTCTTTGAGCCTCCTGTGCCCGTTACGGAAGGGATACGCGGATCCTTGCCGACCCGACGGGGTGCGCCCGTAGTGCGTGAACCGGCCCGCGCAGGAACGTTTGTGCGCCAGACTACGGGAACCCTACCCGAGAAGGGTGCGCCTCTGCGCCGCCGTGCAACAGAGAAAGCCCCGGCAGAACCCGCGCAAGTCAAGCCTCCCTTGAATAAGGCGCAGGAACCGCCCGTTGTTCAAGGCAGCCTTGAACAAGCGCCGCCCGTAGAGCCTGTAAAGCCCCGTATTGCGTCCGATATTGCGTCTGACGCAATGCAAACGCAATTAGAGGCACCCGCGCCCGTAGAACCGACCGTACCTACCAAGGCGCAAGTCAAGCCTTCCAACAGGAAAGTGGGAGGGAGCGTAAAGGCTGGCCTGCAAGAACCCGCAGCCCCCACAGCCCCCCTGCCGAAGAAGGGGAAGCCTGTTGAGGCTCCTGTGGCCGAGAAACAGCCATGGGAGATGACGCGGGAGGAATATCAGACGTTTATTGCTGATCTCAATTCGCGCCCACGAGCACTCCGCGTAGTAATGCCGGACGGCACCATCAAGGACACGACGTTTGAGGAGGCGTTAGCTAACCGCTGGATTACCAAGAAGTTCTTTGATAAAAACAGATGGGGCGGATTGACGCAAAAGCAAAATAGCCGGCAGACGGCTTTGGTAAGCGCAGATACTCATGAATTTCGCGTAAAACGCGCCATCGCGAACGGCAAAATCCAGTCTCACCCTGACTATCCCGACCTTGCACCCGCCGTACAGCCTACCGCCCCGAAACCTGCACCGCTCGTGGACCCCACTATGTCCACTGCCGCCCGCATAAAGGCGTGGGTCGAAGAGAACGCCCCGCGCCTACAGGCGACGAAGCCCGTTCAGAAGGTGAACGGATACCACATCGTCAAAGACGGCGGCGATTACGTCCTCGTTGACCCGTACACCAAAAACATTTACGAGGTAGAGCGGTATCGCGGCAAATTGAGCAGGGTTCGTGAAGTTGCCAAAGAAGGCGAAACGCTCACACCTCCGGAGCCTTCCATGCCGAAGAAGGGTGCTCCGGTGCGCCGCCGTGCAACAGAGAAAGCCCCGGCAGAACCCGAGGTGCCGATGCAACGCGGCGAGGCCGGGTTCCAGCGGTTCAAGACAGAGGGAAGGACCGGGCGGGAACTGCCGACAAAGGCGCGTCCCGTGAAGGCGCAGGAGCCTGTGCCGCCCGTGGAAGTACCGGAACCGTTGCTGTACCACGGTGGACCCGAAATCACCGGGGACGCTCTCGTTCCGGGAGGCCGCCAGGGGCAGGACATGGGCGGTATCTTCTTCACGGACAATCTCGACTACGCGAAGCAGTATGCGAAGCCGCACGTTTACGAAGCGAAAGCCTCCGACGTTGCTTCCAACATATTCGACCCGCGTAAGCCTGAGCATATCGAAAAACTCAAGGAAGGGTTCCTGAGCATGGTGGGCGAGGATGGCGAATACGCCACCCGCGCCGACGCGCTTCGGGACTTTGAGGAAGTAACGAAACTCGACCTTTTGGATTGGGGAACAGGCTCTCAGTATGGCGACTTTATACAGGCCGCCGGGTTCGACGGTGCGATACTGAGGGAACGTCCCGGTAAAGTGACGATCAACGATGCCGGAGGCTTTGACGTAAGTGGGGAACCCGTCTACAGCATCGCATCGTACCGCCCCAGCGTAAAGGTAACGCGGTCTACCGCCGCCCCCGAACCCGCGCCAGCCGTGAAGGCGCAGGAACCCGTGCCTGTGGACGTGACACCCGATGGCGAATTGCTTTATCACGGCACCGACGCGGAGTTCGACGCTTTCGACCTGAACCATTCCAAACAGATGGGTAAGTTCGGGCATTGGTTCACGCCCGACGAAGAGTTTGCGGGCATGTTCGGCAAGAACGTCAAGGCGGCCAACCTGGACCTTCGTAATCCCAAGGTCATCACCGGAGAGAAGTGGAACGCTATCCGAGAGGCGCACGCCAAGGACGGAGCGTGGTTCCAGCGATGGAAGGAACAACTTATCGCGGAAGGCCACGACGGCCTGCACGTCAAGGGTGAAACCCACACGTTTAACGGATTGAAAGGCACCAGCACACACACGGACCCCGACGTTCTCGCCGCATTCCGTGACGATCAGGTACGCCTTAAGCCGCCTTCCGCCCCCAAACCCGCGCCAGCCTTTAACAAGGCGCAGGAACCGCCCGTTGTTCAAGGCACGGTGGAACAAGCGCGACCGATGGCGGAACCTGCCGCCCCGGAACCTGTACCGACCGTGGACACCACCCTGTCCACGCCAAAGGTTGAGGCACCCCCGCCCGTGGAGACGGTTGCGCCCGTGAAGCCCCAGGTTAAGCCTCCTGCGGCCACTGGCGGCAAGGGGAAGGCGGCAGCGCCGAAGCGGTTTGTTCCGAAACGTACAGGCATGGGAAACTGGAACGTTTACGACACGGAAAGCGGCGCGACCTATATGATTGGGGATTACCGCGCAACCGTATCCGAAGCGTCCCACCTGAACAAAGGTGGAGAGATGCACCCTGCCTTCAAGCGGGACATCGACACGATGCTCAAGAACCATCCCGGCCTTACGCCCATCCAGACCCCCGCACCCACTAAGGGCGCACCCGTGAAGGGCAAGAAGGGGCAGCGGGGTATGGCGATTGTGCCGGACCTCCCCGATTGGCGACCCGTCTGGAGCAAGGCGAAGAAGGCGTTCGTGGACCCGGACGGCTACACCGTTTCTCCCAAGATGCTTAATGCCTTCCGCGCGGCAGGTTGGCGGGCCGTGGCTTCCGAAAAGGCCGAGGCTGCGGGACGGCAACTTGTCAAAGGTCCGACCATCAAAGCCGCTGTAGCGCCCAAGGTGAAGCCGAATGGCGGGAAGCTGACGACCGTAGCCCAGACCCCGGCGGAACCCCCTGTGAAGCCACCTGCGGCCACTACGCCCAAACCTGCAAGCCAGCCGGCCGTAACATCGAAAACAAAGCCCGTGGACGCGGACGGTCGCCCCATTGTGCGGATGACGAAGGAAGAGAACGCACGGGCGCGGGAAGCGTTGGGCATGGAACCCCTCGCGGACGGCGACGCGCTAACAGACCTTGCGGCCCAGCAAGAAGCGGCACGGTTGGGACTTGCGGACAGGGCCGAACAGATCGCCCGCGATGCACGGCGCGAAGGCAAGCCGCTCGACAAGTACGAGACGGCGGGCGCGCTCCAGAAGTACGCCGAGTTGAAGAAGGCCGCTGACACGGGCGACCCCGATGCCATGTTCCGTTTCAAAGAGTTCAGCAAGGACGTGAAGGCCACGGGCAAGGCATCGGGCCAATCCCTGCAAGCCCGCAAGATGGCGGTCCACGAGGACGACTATTCCTACGCTACGGCTGTCCAGAAGGCCACGGAAACGAAAGGTAAGCCGCTTACGGCTACAGAAGAGGCCGACCTGAGAACCAAGGTCAAGGCCGTCGAAGACGCCAAGGCGAAATTCGCGGAAGAGGAAGCGCGGTTCAAGACGGAACTGGAGGCGAAGGATGCCGAGATCGCCAGAAAGACCGCCGAACTGGAAGCCGCGAAAGCGGTCAAGGCCGAAGGCATTAAGGCGAAGAAGGAACGCATCAAGACCGGGACGAAAACGTACAAGGCGAAACTGCAAGCAGAGAACGCCGACATCAAAAGCAGGCTTGCTGACATGGGCTTCCGCCTGAACGCGGGCCTGGACCCCGAGGCGGCGTGGCTTGTCGGCAGACTCGCCCTGAACCATGCGAAGATGACAGGGGCAAGTCTTGGCGAAGTCGTCAAACTCACGATGGCCGATGTGGAAGGTCTGACGAGTGAGGACGTGATCCGCGCCATCACCGCGAAGAACCCTGAAAAGAAGGTCCGTTCCAAGGCGCAGAAGCACGCGGACGCTATCGCCAAGGAAGCCCGTCTTGTCACCCAGGTTGAGGACGCTGTGAAGGGGCTGTTCCGCGAGAGCACACCGCGCAAACCTGAACCCAAGCGCATCGCAAGCCTTCGCAAGCAGTTGGCGGCGCTGGAAGCGGAACACCGCAAGCCCGCGAAAGACGCGGCGGCACAGGCCCGCAAGAACAAGGCCGTCGCGGAGCGCAAGGCGCGGTTGACAAAGGAACTGGCCGACGCCGAAAAGGGCATCTTCAAGCCCAAGGGCACGGGCGTGAAGCGACGAGAACCCGCCGAGATACAGGCGATCCTCTCGCAGTTGAAGCAGTTAAGGGCGAACGCCCGCGCTTCCACCGCTGACGGCGTTAAACTCCAGAGGAAACTCGATGCCATCACGGAGTTGGAGAACCACCTGAAGAACCACACGCGCCCCGCAAAGGCGGGCGTGAAGCCTCTCCCGGCAGCACAGGCCGCGCTGAACGAGAAGGCGAGTTACCTTCGCCGTGTGATGCGGGCTGAAGACACCCTGGCCGACCTGAACGAGCAGTTGCGGACGGGCAACTTCAAGAAGCCGGTCAAGCGAGCCTCGACCGTGCCGCAAGGCTCCGAACTGGAACGATTGCAGACCGAACTGTACGAACGACGGCGCGAAGTGCGCGAGGCGATTGCCGAGCAGGAACCGCAGAGCCTCTACGACATCGCCAACAACGTGATGCGCGAGAACATGGCGACCGCCGACGTTTCCGGCCACGGGCGGCAGTCCATGGACCTGACGCTTCGCCTTCTGATGTCCGACCCGAAGACGGCGGGGCGTGTTCATCTGAAAGCCCTTAAGTCGTTTTTCTCCGCGCAAACAGACGCGCAGATCGCCAGCCGCACCGTCAACGACCCGATGTTTGCCGAGTTCATCAAGGACGGAGGCGAGTTCACGGAGCGCGGTGGCGGCAGGTTACACGGTGAAGAAATGTACCGCAAGAGCGTGATGGAGAAGATTCCCGGTTGGGGACATCTCATCAAGGCGTCCGAGCGCGACTACCGTAACATCACCAATTCCGTCCGGTTTGAATACTACAAACTCTTCCGCGCCACTCACCCGAACGCGACCCCTCTCCAACGGCAAGGGATCGCCAACATCGGCAACGTCTTCACGGGGCGCGGGAACCTGGGCGGGTTAAGCGGTAAATGGGCGTCCCGCGTGGCGTTCGCGCCTCGCAACAAGGTCAGCGGGTGGCAGGCTTACGGTCTTCCCGCCAAGTATGCGAAAGACCCTCTGTTGCGGAACGAGGCTCTCAAGATATGGGGCGGGCGCGTGGCGTTCGGTATAGCGACCATGACCCTCGCGAAACTCGCAGGGGCCGAAGTCCACCCCGACCCCGCAGATTCCGCGTTCGGTGACATTTCGGTGGGTCCGCTCCACTGGAACATCTGGGGCCGATTCAAGGCTCCGGCGCGGATCACGGCCCGACTCACAACCAGCCGACTGCGTGGCGAGGACATCAATGTGCGCGACATCGTGGGCGGACAGGGTGTACAGGGGCTTGCCCCTCTGCCTTCCGCCATTCTGGAAGTCGCCACGGGCAAGAACGCCATCGGCCAGAAGGTGACGCTCAAGGAAACTGCCATATCGCACACAACACCCATCGGCGGCGGGGCTACCTATGAGGGCTACAAGGCAATGGGCAAGGCAGGCGCGGTTGCCATCGGCGTTCCCAACGCCCTCGGTATCGACACGAACGTCTACGAACCAAAGAAGAAGAAGTCGAGCAAGAAAGCACGCTCACGCTATTGAAGGAAACGACCGACATGGAGGATATGAATGAGCACCACTGAAAAACCAACCGGGGGCGGACATCCGCATGTGGACTAGAGGCAATATCGTAATGCGATTGATGGATTCAGGCATCAGCGTGCTACCGTCGAGCGAGGGCAACATGACGACGTTCTGGGCGTACCTGAAATGGGCATGCGCTGCCCTGTACGGATTCGCCACCAACACCATGTACGGCACGAACGAGAGGGAAATGATACAGATTTTCCTGATGTTCGTTGTCTGGGATTTTATCACAGGCGTGTTTGCGAGCGCGCTACAGGGCAAGGTCAAATCGGGAATCGCCTGGCGCGGCATTTTGAAAAAACTGATGTTTTTTGCGGCGATAGGATTTGCCCACGCCATCGATGTGTATCTGGGTCTGGGCGGTCAGCCAGGCGCGGGGTCCACCCAGGGCGTTATGATACGTCTGCTGATCGGGTTGGAAATCATTAGCATCGGGGAGAATCTGGCGGCCGCCGGCATTGTTTTGCCGAGGTCGATAACAGACCTGGTAGCGAGGATCACCAGCCCATCATCTGCGCCAGGCACGACTGTTCAGGTAGACACGGTGGAAACCACGAAAAAGACGCTGGCCACAATCGCCACGACACGATCTCCGTCCGAAAAACGGGAGCCATCCGGAGGCGGGGAGGTGGAACAGGTCGAAACACGAAAGGAAAGTGACTGCTGATGAAACGTTATCCTGTAGATTCCGCGTCGGCGTGGTGGGCGGCTGTGAAGACCGTACATCCGGGAGATTTCATTGATTTCACGCGGGATGTGCAACTCCCCGCAGACGTGACCATCCCGCCCGGCGTCACGGTGGATATGGGTGGACATACCGTGTCCCCACCGACTCCGGACGTTAATAAACCGTCCGGCTACCGGCTGTTCAACGTACAGGCCGGCGACATTACCATCCAGAACGGAACAATTGCCGGGGCGGGGTGGGGTGTTTATACGTTTTATTCCTGTGCGAATATCACGATTCGCAACGTCCAGTTTACCGATGTGCGCATGGCGGCCATCAAATTGAGCGCGTTGAAGGGGCAGCGCGTGGACGGCATCGCCATCGAGGACTGCACCATCACCGCCACGGCCAGGCCTCAGACGTTGATCGACCTGGGACCCGGCGCGATCGGCGCGACGAGTATCCAGCGGGTCAACATCAACGGCCCGTTGGGGAGTGACAGTAATACCGCTTGTGACGGGATTGCCGTTGAGGATGGACAGGGGCCGATCTCGATAGAGAATGTGGATGTGACCGGCGTGCCCGGCGACGGCATCGACGTGAAGAACAGCGCGCCGCTGGTGGTGAAAAATGTACGAGTGACCGGCGCCATTAGGAATGGAATCAAACTCTGGTGCCATTCCACGGCAGACCCCGGCGGGGCGGTTGCCGCAGCGTCGTTGTCGGATGCAACCATCAAGGGCTGCGGACTGGAAGGTCTCGTGGTTGCCGCCGGGGTGGTTTCTGTGGACCGGGTTGCCGTGGAATCTCCGACGGCCGCGGCTGGATGGGGGAACGGTACCGGATACCCTGCGGACATCACGGTTCGGAACTCCTCATTTATTCGCACGGGAACATCTGCCTCATGGCTCATGTACACCGACGGCGGGGATTCCCGTCCATTAACGGAGCCTGCGGAGGTACGGTTTGAGGACTGCACATTCTGGGGCGGGAATACCAACAACATTTTTAGTCCGAAAACGGGTAACCCACAGCGCGGCTTGTCGAAAACCCAGGCTCTGGCGGGCGATTGGCCGCCCAATTTTGTGCGGTGCGTCTACGCGGAGAGCGCGCCGGTTGAAGAGCCTCCGCCCGTGATACCACCTCCCACGCCCACGGCAGAGCAGAGAATCACGGCTCTGGAGGCTCTGTACGCCTCACAGACGCAGATAATGAACGTGATCGCGGACAAACTCCGGGTCACGGAGGAGACCCTGGCGCGGGTGAGCGCCCAGGCGTCATTGGCCGTCTCCAGGTGGGAAGCGCTGAGGGAGGCGTTGAAGTGACGTTCGATCAGCGGACGGAGCGGTTGAGAGGATGCCATCCAGACCTGATACGGAAGGTCGTCGCCATTGTCGTGCTGATGGAACAGCAGGGCTACCGGCTGATGGTTACAGAGGGGAAACGGTCGCTAGCCAGGCAGATAGCCCTCTACGCCCAGGGCCGCACCAGGCCGGGTCCAAAGGTGACCTGGACGATGCGGAGCAAACACATTAGCGGGAGAGCGGCAGACCTTGTGTTTCTGGACAAAAATGATAGGCCGTGCTGGTCGAACGCACATCCCTGGGAGAGGATCGGCAAGGCGGCAAAACATTTCGGGTTGGTTTGGGGCGGGGACTGGCGCACGCCGGACCGTCCGCATGTTGAGTTGCCATAGGAGATTCGAGATGCTGAAGAAATTGGTGGCGTGGTTGTTTACGCGAGAAGTGAAGCGCCTGGTAGGGAAGGGTATCGATGTTCTGCGGTTATCCCTGCTGGCCAAGCCGCAGACGGTGGAGCAGGCGAAGGTGAGAATCTGTGAGGATATCCAGGATCAGCACAAGGTTCCTGGCGAGCTGCGGCGGTGGGCCTGCTGGTTCGTATCCAGCCAGGACGCGGAAGATGTGAACCATCTCCTCACGAAATTGCAGCAGGCCGTCGATCGCCTGTAAAGGTTATCCACAGATCTGTGGATAAAGAGACAAGGCCCCGCTTAACCGAGCGGGGCCTCTCTGCGGGCGGGGTACTAATCGAGCCGTAGACCCTGACGCGCACGAGCACACAAACAGGGACAGGGTGGACTACATCATGTTCACCCTTATTTTTTGAAACTTTTTTATTTTTTTTATTGACGGACACCCCTCATCGATGGTAGAATACGATTAAGGAGGGGAGGTGAGGTTATGGAAAACCTGAGTAACAAGCAGCTGGCACACCGGTTGATACTGGCCGCGCGGAGGGGCGAAAACCCTTTTGCGTACATGACCCGCGTGGGCTGGCCCTACGTCACTGTGCGCCAGTCGCTGGTCAATAGTGGCGACTGGACGCGCGTGATGGCGGCCAAATATGAGCAAAGCGAGCGGTAGATAGGAGGGAAACGAAAATGGAACGGATTTACGACGTGATGAGGCCTGTCTGGCACGGAGACGAGAACCTTACCAAGAACACGGTTAATGACGCGTTGTACGCAGCCTATGAGGAGCTGACCATGGCGCAGCGGGAGATAGCGGAGTTGCGCCATGCTGTGGAATGTTTGGAGGCTGACATATCGCGAATGGGGTCCAGTCTGCGTGAGGAACGCCGGCTGGACAACCTAGCGGCGTTTGACAGGTGAATCAGGAAAGGCAAGCGATGATGGGATATACGCACAGAAATGCGACGCCGACCCCCGTTTTTTACGAAGCGCCGGCGGTAACGTCGGAGGCCACGAGAGAACCCACATGCCCGGTTGTCTCCATCCCGTTCCAGCACCGTATCGGTTCGCTGGGCCTGACACTCTGTATCCACCCCACGGTGCGGCGAACCTGGAACGTGTTCGAGGACGCGGCCGGTTGGGTCGGTTGTCTCCGTGTGGACGGTAATCTGTTCCGCGTAGCAGATCACCGATGCCGGTACACCGACCACGCCACGATTTTCAACGCAATCGTGGCGCTGATCGATGCGGCGAACGACCGCCAGGATTGGAACACAACTGGAACTCCTCTCGGAGTCCATAGAACCCGGGGTAAAGGAAACGACATGACGCACATCGTATCATTTTCCGGTGGCGCGGACTCCGCGCTATTTGACGACAGAGTTAATCCGCCGTCGTTTTACGAGCGCGACAACGACAGCGAGGACAAGGACCGCGATTACGAGGGCGAACGTGATGACGCCGCCTACGACGCAATGGTTGACAACGCCATGACGGGAGGGGAGGGTGCTCCCTAACAGCGCCCGCCCCGGAAAAGGAAAAAAGGGGAACGAAAATGGTAACGACATTTGTAGTGGTGACAACGAGTCACCGTGGCGTTTTTGGCGGCTATGGGCCAGCCGCGCCAGATGCGGACGGGCGGATAGTCCTCAGTGACGCGCGGATGTGCGTCTTTTGGCACGAATCTGTGCGGGGAGTGCTGGGGTTGGCGGTCGTAGGCCCCATTGGGGCCTCGCGCGTCACTCCTGCGGTATCGCGGATAGTGTTAACTGACGTAACATCTGTAACAATTGCCACAGACGCCGCCGCCGAGGAATGGGGGAAAGGCACATGGGAATGAATGCCGAAACCAACGACATCTACGGCCACGACGCCGGCTACGGCTTTGGCGTAGCCGTAGCCTACGCCCACGGCTACGGCTACGGCAGTGGCTACGGCCACGGCAGTGGCCACGGCTGTGGCAGTGGCGAAGGCGATGACTGGCTGGCATTCATCCCTGCCTACGCCGGGCCAGCCGGCGATGCTGCTATCGCCGCCGGCGCAACGCTGGCGCTGTGGAAATCCGATGCGGACGGGCAACCCTGCAATGGTGGCAGCGGCGACCCCGTAGCGATTGGGGACGTGCAGGAGGTTGATGGACCTCTGGAGATATGCACGAGGCGCGCTCTCCACGGAACGCATAAACCGAAGGCGTGGAAAGGGACGCGGCTCTGGGTAGTCGCGCTCTACCCACCCATACAGGTGAACGAGGATGCACTCGCGTCCCTGAGGCGCGAAATAATTTGCGAAATATGCGTGACGGCGACGCTGGAAGGACTACAGCAATGAGCGTCCACTGGAAAGATGACGATAGGTGGCCGGCGGGGTCCACTCCCTGGGATTCGGTGGTTTCTGGCCTGATGAGCGAATCAACGCAAAGCGAGATCGAGCGCTACATCGACAAACCCCGCTCCTGGCTGGCTGAGCGGCTGGTCGAAGCGGATCGAGTCGAAAAACTCAACCTCAAGGAAATCGCGAAACTGGCGAAAATCCGTGACACGCTGGGCGAAGAATTAATGCGCGAAAAATGTCGCGTCGAGGAATTAGAGGCAGAAATTGAACGACCCGAACCGGGCACTTCCGCACAAAGGGAGTCCCTTTGCGTCACCGCTGGCGGGGTCGTGCTCGGGTTCGCTGTGTATGGATTCTGGATGGCGGCTAACGCATGGGGGTGGGTTAATTGAAAGAGCAATTTAACGCGATGCCGCGCTTCTCTGGCCCGTCGGAATACGCGGTGTACCGCGACGGAAAAGCGGTTGGGATCGTGCGACGGATGAATTTACACCCGGTTCGGTTCGAAGCGATCCCCGTCGACTCCAACAAGCCCGTACGCCAGTTCGTTTCGAGCCGGGACGCGGAGCATTATTTGAAGGAGGAAACGAGATGGAAAGGGAGATTAGAGAAATGACTGACATCTTCAGCGACGTGGAAACGCCGGACCCTTGCGAGGGATACAAGAGCGCGAGAGCAGGAGCGCCTGAGGCCGTAGCGGAATGGGACGACATCGACCACGAATGGCGCGATGAAGTCTACGAGGAGGTACCGGTCGCCATCGACATTGACAACGGGACGGAGGCCCGCGAACTGGACCGCCAGGCGGCAGAACGTCTGGT
>Ga0172381_10003662_pt1 | contig 16173 bp, 16 predicted proteins | sample Leawel6488metaG_FD_119754 | JGI IMG/M metagenome (GOLD analysis project Ga0172381, IMG submission 119754) | Leachate microbial communities from a municipal landfill in Southern Ontario, Canada - Leachate well 64-88 metaG | ecosystem: Engineered > Solid waste > Landfill > Unclassified | place... | reverse complement strand
TACCCGAAGTGCTATTCGTCAGCTTGATAACTTGGTTGATATTACCAATACGCCGGTGCCAGAAGCGATGAATAGCAACACCCAAAATCGCGCTCTTGGACTAGGAATTATGGGCTTTACCGAAGTGATAGAGAGACTAGGCTATAGTTATGAATCCGAAGAAGCTTATGATTTGATAGATCAACTGGCAGAGTATGTCAGTTACAATGCGATTGACGAATCAGCAATTTTGGCTCAAAAGCTTGGTAGCTATCCAACCTATGTCGGCAGCGGCTGGAGTAAGGGCATCTTACCAATAGATACGATTGACAGACTGGTAGCTGATCGAAAAGTCAAAGTTGAGGTCAATCGCAAGAAGCGTCTTGATTGGGAGAGTCTACGAGCTAAGGTCAAGAAGGGCATGCGCAACGCTACTTTGATGGCTATCGCACCAACGGCCAATATTGCTCATATTGCTGGTACAACACCTGGCCTTGACCCACAATTCGCACAAATATTTAGTCGCACTACATTAAATGGTAAGTTTTTGGAGATTAACGTGAATCTTGTAAATGATCTCAAAAAGCTTGATCTTTGGGATCAAGTAAAAGACGATGTACTTCGACTACAGGGCGATGTTCAGCAAATCGACGTAATTCCACAGCGAGTAAAAGATGTATACAAGACAAGTTTTCAACTTAGTCCGTATGCTTTCATTGAAGTTGCTGCCCGTGCTCAAAAATGGGTTGACCAAGCTATTAGTCGCAACATGTATCTTGAGACTCGTGACATTGATGATATGTATAGTATCTATACTGCTGCTTGGAGACGCGGCCTAAAGACGACTTATTACTTGCACGTCAAGCCGCGACACACTGCCGAGCAGAGTACCGTCAAAGTCAACAAAGCTGAAACAGCTGATGGGCCACGCAAGGCCGGATTCGGATTCGCGAAAAAACAAACAGTAGGAGTGGGGATATGACGAGATGGTGAATAGCAGTTAGCGTCCGTCGCACGACGGAGGTGGAGAAATAATTAAAACAAAGTAATGAATAAGGGGAATAACAAAATGAACGCATCAACAATTATCAGCGACAGCATGACACTAGAAGAAAAGTTAGCCGCCATTGACGAGGCTATGGCCAATGCTCAAGCACAAGCCAACGAAGATGCCGTATCAGACAGCACAACATCAACGTCGCTTGACCCGCAAGACTTATTAATGTGTGACGGTTGTCAGTAGGGGGGTAACATGCCAGGAATTTTAGGAACCGGAATCCAGGATGCGCTGCTGCTAAAACCTGTTCACTATCAGTGGGCCATGGATTTGTATGACCAAGCTGTAGCCAACACCTGGTTTCCTAATGAAATCCAGTTGGGCCAAGATCTGTCCGATTGGAAGAAGATGACTGAGGAAGAGCGTCATGCGGTGACATTCTTGATGAGCTATTTCAACCCAAACGAACTACTGGTTAACAAGGCCTTAGCATTTGGTGTTTATCCGTATGTCAACGCTGCTGAGTGCCATTTGTATCTGGCTAAACAGATGTGGGAAGAAGCCAATCACTGCATGAGTTTTGAATACGTGCTAGAGACCTTTCCGATTGATCGCAAGACGGCTTACGCGGCTCATGTTGATACGCCGAGCATGGCTAAAAAAGAAGAGTTTGAGACCAAATATATCAAACGCATGACTGAGGAAACGCTGGATATCACTACGACCGATGGCAAGAAGGATTTCATCCGTAACCTAATTGCCTATAATGTTATTTTGGAGGGCATCTGGTTTTATAGTGGATTTATGGTGGCATTGTCGTTTAGACAGCGTAACCTACTGCGTAATTTCGCGTCACTAATCGATTGGGTTGTACGTGATGAATCGTTGCATCTGAAGTTCGGTATAAACCTAATCTTAACCGTTCTTGAAGAGAATGAAGACCTGCAGACCGATGAATTTGCTGCCGAAATTAGGCAAATGATCCTTAATGGTGTCGAAATGGAAGAGGAGTATAACCGCGATTTGTTGCCAAACGGTATCTTGGGTCTTAACAGCGATTATATAAATCAATATGTAAAGTACCTGGCCGATCGACGCTTAGAAGAACTTGGCTTTGAGGTTCAATACAAAGTGTCCAATCCTGCCAAATGGATGGCTACTGCTAACGATACTTTGCAACTGGTGAACTTCTTCGAAAGCACTAACACCAGCTACGAGGTAAATACTGGTTCAGGTTCCAAGCCAAAATCGAAGTAGCATTTTGCATATTTTCTGATGTTTTGTGTAGTGGCGCTATAATGGAGGGTGTATGAAGACTAAATTAGTCATTTTTGGTATTACTGGCGACCTTAGTCGGCGCAAACTCTTGCCCGCGCTTGCGCAAATTATTAGTACAGGTGATTTTGATGACCTTTCGGTCGTAGGAGTATCGCGCCATGAGCTGTCTATTCAGCAGTTGTTTAGACCGTCTGTAGGTGATGCCTTGCCTCTCAGCCGCGTTAGTGAACTTTCGATGGATCTGGGCGACCTTGATGATTATGTGCGCCTAAAAGAGCTCTTATGCCTTAAGGACGACGAACAAGCCATTATGTATCTGTCGGTACCACCAATAGCAAGTGGGCAAATTGTTGAGCTGTTAGGCCAATCTGGGCTTAATACTCCTAACATCAAGATAATGCTTGAAAAACCTTTCGGAACCAATCTTGAATCCGCAAGACGGATGGTAAATCACGTTGCTCAGCATTACGATGAATCGCAAATATATCGAATTGATCACTATTTGGCCAAAGAAATGTCACAGAACATTGTGGCTTTTCGTGGTCGGAATGCGCTGTTTGATCATGTGTGGGATAACAAGTCGATAGAAAAAATCGAGATTGTGGCACAAGAGGTTATGGGTATTGAAGGACGAATTGGTTTCTATGAACAGACTGGGGCTTTGCGCGATGTTCTGCAAGGTCATTTAATGCAATTACTGGCATTAGTTCTGATGGATGTTCCGCAGGACTTTGACTGGAATGACATACCAGCGTTACGGCTGGAAGCGCTACATCAGATAGAAGTAGCTGACCCCAATAAAGCCATAAGGGGACAATATGAAACATATAGAACTGAAGTAGGTAGTTTGGATACTATGACTGAGACATTCGTGTCCGTAGAGCTGAATTCGGTAAACTCCAAATGGCAAGGTGTGCCATTGGTGCTAACAGCTGGTAAGGCGCTGGATAGCAAAGCAACGGAAGTTCGTGTTAATTTTCGTAAGTCTCATGAAGCTCAAACCAATTGTCTTGTTTTCAAGATTCAGCCCTCAGAAGGCGTGGAGATAAAGCTCTTCACCAAAAAACCAGGTTATGATAGACAGTTTGAAGAAAAGAAACTATCGTTTGAGTATCCATCTGACGCTATGTTGCCCGAGGCTTATGAGCAGGTCATCGTTGATGCCATAGCCAGTCAAAAGAGTTTGTTTGCAAGTAGTGATGAAGTGCTACGAAGCTGGGAGATTCTACGACCAATTCAAAAGCAGTGGTCGGAAAAAAGTGACGACCTACGACAGTACAAAGCAGGCAGTTCCGCCGAAGATGTTTTGTCCTCCACTAACTACATCTAGCGCAATGAGAATACTACAACATCCTATATATGGCGCTTTGTGGTCATTTCGTGCTACAATGAAATCCCATGGAGATATATTGATTCATGGATGAAAAACAAAAATATATATTTGTAACTGGTGGTGTGCTCTCAGGGGTAGGTAAAGGCATTACAGCCGCATCTATCGCAGCAGTACTACAATCAAAAGGCAGCAAAGTCTCGATACAAAAATGTGACCCGTATCTTAACGTAGATGCGGGACTTTTAAATCCAAAAGAACACGGTGAATGCTTTGTGACCAAGGATGGTGCCGAAACTGATCTTGACCTAGGTCATTATGAGAGATTCCTAGATATTGAACTTAGCCAAGAAAACGCAACGCTATCTGGTAAATTGCTTAGCGACTTGATAGCCGATGAGCGCGCTGGCAAATTTGGCGGTCAGACTATTCAACTTATTCCACATCTAACCAATGCCATTCAGGATGCTATTTTACTTGCTGCGGACGGTGCTGATATTCATATTGTTGAAATTGGAGGAACTGTAGGGGACTATGAGGGTCTGAGCTATGTCGAGGCTATTAGGGAATTTGCTGGCCGCGTTAGCCGCGAGAATTGTCTATACGTTCATGTTGTTTACGTGCCATTCATTGGTACGAGTAAGGAATTCAAGACCAAGCCTGCCCAGAATGCGCTTAGTGATTTGCGTGGATTTGGTATAACACCTGATTGCGTCGTTGTGCGATCTGATAACCCAGCTCCAAAATCAATTGCTGCTAAGATATCTCAGTTTAGCGGAGTTAATGAGAGCGCTATAATATTACTGCCCAACGCGCCTACGGTTTATCAAGTACCAATAACCATCGCGATGAGTGGAATAAATGATGTGCTAGATCGTTTTACTGGTAACACTGCTAAGCCAGATCTTTCAAAATGGGAAAAAGTTGTCGCGGCTCAAGAGCAAAGACATGACAAAACTGTTCGAATTGGCATGGTTGCCAAGTACATGGACAACGAAGATACATATATATCGGTTCTTGAGGCGCTGAAGGCTGCTGCTTGGCAAGAGGGTGTCAATTTAGAAGCTATTTGGATTAGTGCCGAGAAGGCCGCAGAGAGCGATTTCGCGGCTGTTGATGGACTAGTTGTTCCTGGCGGTTTTGGATCGCGTGGAATCGAAGGTAAAATTGCTGCTGCTCGCTTCGCGCTTGATCACAATGTGCCGTATTTAGGCCTTTGCTTAGGACTGCAGGTAGGAGTTATTGCCGCTGCCCGTCGAGCTGGTCTGGAAAACGCTAATAGTACCGAGTTTGACGGCGATACTGATCATAACGTGGTTTATATTATGGACGGTCAAGAAGGTCAACAATCAACTGGCGGAACAATGCGCCTGGGCAATTATCCAGCCACGCTGGTGCCAGGCTCAAATGTTGCTCAGATGTATGGCACGACAGACGTCATTGAACGTCATCGTCATCGTTATGAAGTTAATCAGAAGTTTTTGGCAGAGATTGAATATGGTGGCTTGAAGGTCACAGGTTCATCGCCAGATGGCAAATTGGTTGAATATGTCGAAGCTCTAGATAGTCTATACTTTGTAGCAACGCAAGCTCATCCTGAGTTCAAAAGCCGACCAGGACGTGCGCATCCACTATTTATCGGCTTGATTCATGCCGCAGCTAAGCGCCAATAGTGTATTTGCTATAATCATAGATATGAGAATTATTTGGTGGGTGGTAGGTTCTGCTCTGGTTATATTTTTTCTTGTACTTGCCGTAATGATGACTCCTTCGTACACACCGAACGGCACAGCAGGCTCAAATGATAATGCGATAACAGGTCAAGAAATGGTCCCTGACTCGACATTAGTTAATGGAAGATATGTTGACTATAGCGCAGGTCTAGTGGGTGATAATTCATATGATTTGACGATTTTGTTCTTCTATGCGCCGTGGTGTCCAGAGTGCCGAAGCTTTGACCAAGCAATTAACGCGGATAATATACCCCAAAATACTCAGATTCTAAAAGTTGACTACGATACATCGCAGGATCTACGTCAGCAATATGGTATCACGATTCAATCTAGTTTCGTACGCGTGGATCATAGCGGTAATAAACAGTCTTTGTGGATTGGCTATGGAAAAGATAAATCCCTCAATTCAATAGTTGAGAATACGAAGTGATGATATTTCTTGCGGCATTATTAGCAGGAATGTTGACCGTTTTGGCGCCCTGCGTTGTTTCGGTTATACCAATTCTACTGGCGAGAACAACCAGTAGCGCCACACGCCGTAGTCCATTTTTGGTCATTGCTGGACTTGGCGTCTCTATATTATTGTTTAGCGTACTGCTAAAGTCATCAACTCTGTTATTTAATGTACCATCTGTAGCTTGGAGTATTATCAGTGGCTCTATAGTGACGCTCTTCGGGTTATCTATGGTATTTCCAACGCTATGGGAACAGGTAATGATAAGAACTCGGCTTGTCTTTATAGCGCAGTCCAGTATGAGCAAAGCCTCAACAAGAAAAGGGCTCTGGGGCGATTTGTTGTTAGGCGCAAGCCTTGGGCCAGTCTTTAGCGCCTGTAGTCCAACGTACGCGCTGATTGTTGCTAGTATTTTACCTGTTGAGCCACTGTTAGGGCTTGGTTATCTGACTGCATTTATTGTGGGACTAGCAATAATGTTAGGGGCAGTTGCTTTATTCGGACAGGCCTTAATTAAACGACTTGGTTGGGGAATTAACCCAAGTGGAATATTTCGCAGAGTCGTTGGAATGTTACTAATTGTTATTGGTATTATGATGATATTCGGATTAGATAAAGACTTACTTACTTTATTGGTGCAAAACGGTTGGTTTGATTGGCAGATCAATCTAGAAACTGGTTTGATGTAGGCTTGATAGTTGCCTCTGTTATACTTAGGATGATGAATACAGACATTTCTCGGGTTGTATATGAGCTTTTTGGCGTTGGCGATGTTGATGTTGTGCTAGCACGGCCCGATCCACAGTATGGTGACTACTCGACCAATATTGCAATGCAACTTGCCAAGCGGTTAGATAAAAACCCGCGCGAGATTGCCGAGCAGCTTGTTGAAAAGCTGCGTGGGGACGGTAACTTTGCTGATGTCAGTATTGCTGGGCCGGGTTTTATTAATATTCGTCTAAACGATGCGGTTCTGTCTGCTGAACTGCAGCAGATACTAAAACAGACGTCGTCGTATGGTAAACCAGATACTTACAAAAACAAAGTCATCGTCACTGAATATTCAGACCCAAATCCATTTAAAGTACTACACGCAGGACATCTGTATACGAGCGTGGTTGGTGATGCTGTCTCAAACTTGATTGAATATGCTGGTGGTACGGTTCACCGTGTGAATTTTGGTGGTGATGTAGGTATGCACGTTGCCAAAACAATGTGGGCGATTATTAAAGAATTAGGCGGTGAGAATCCTGACAAACTTACCGAAATTAATGAAGCGGAGCGATCTGAGTGGATGGCAAAATGTTACGTCGAAGGAACACGAGCCTACGAAGATGATGAAAGCGCAAAAACCGGCATAATAGCATTGAATAAAAAAGTATATCAACTATTTGAGAACAACGATCACGATTCAGCTTTTGCACAAATTTATTGGACTTGTCGAGCTTGGAGCTACGACTCTTTCGGCACTTTCTATCGTCGTATTGGTACATCGTTTGAGAAATATTATCCCGAGAGTGCGACGTCGCCAATCGGGCTTAAGACTGTCTTGGAGCAAAAAGAAAAAGGCGTGTATAAAGAGAGCAATGGCGCAATCATCTTTGAAGGCGAATCCTATGGACTGCATACACGGGTTTTCGTAAATAGCGAGGGTTTACCAACATACGAAGCTAAAGATGTTGGCGTTAGCATAATGAAGTGGGATGACTATCACTATGACGAGTCGATTATTATCACTGGTAACGACATCATTGAGTATATGAAAGTCGTTATAAAAAGTATTGAACAATTTGAGCCCGAGTTGGCAAAACGAACCAAACATTTTACGCACGGCAATGTCAAGCTGTCTGGTGGCATTAAAATGAGTAGCCGCAAAGGTAACTTTCTGCGAGCCACAGACGTGCTTGATATTGCCGCCGATGAAAACGAGAAGGCCCAAGGCAACCGAGACGAAGCACCGGTTCTTGGCGCGGTTAAGTATGCTTTCTTAAGGAGTCGAATCGGACCGGATATTATTTTTGACCCTAAAGAATCTGTTAGTATCCATGGCAATAGCGGGCCGTACTTGCAGTATGCATATGCCCGAGCCCAATCGATTACTCAAAAACGATCGAATGCTGATTTAAGCGAACAAGCTTATGATAAATTTGATAATTACGAGCGGGCTTTACTAGTTAAGATGACAGAATATCCAGAGATTATTGCTAATGTCGTCCTTGAACTGGCACCTCACGTTGTATGTACGTATCTTTATGACCTTGCGCAGACATTCAATCGATTCTACGAGAATTCCCACGTAATCGATGATGATCGTGAATCAATCCGTGTCCAACTGGTACGTGGCTATGCGTCTATTCTGAAAACCGGACTGACTGTTCTGGGCATTCCAACACCAGACAGAATTTAGCGATTGAATTTCATACTTGTAGTCTGTAGAATACTTATTAAGGAAACTGTTCGTGTGAAGATAACTAAACGACAATCTAATAGACTCAGTCTCATTTTGTTGTTCAATGTGGTCTCGACGTAGTTTCCTGGTATCATCAGAAACGAACGCCGAGGTAGATCGGCGTTTTTTGTTTCTGTGAGAGTCGCGGAGATGGTCTTCGCGCAATTACAACGAGGAGATGGAGGCACTAAGTGCCGAGTGCTGGGTCGTCTTGCAAGTCCCAAGGCAGCAACACGCAACGTAGTATTATCCGTGCGCTGAAGAAGCTTGGTGGTGAGGTTGAGGCAGCCAGTATGAATGAGCTGCGTATGCTGCTAAAACTGTCTACTGTCAGTAATAAGGACCTCAAAGCCAATCTACAGGCCTTGAACAAGTCTGGACAAGTGAGGGTTACTACAGCATGCAGTATGGGCGGGCTAATTCACATTAAACTGCTCTCGTAGGTAGCGACGGGCGCGGGGGGTGGTGACTTTGCATCACCACCCCCAACCGTCTCCTCGTTGTGTATAAACAATGGTATAATTAACAGATTAGTTGGAGGAGGTTAATATGGCAAAGAATCAATATAATTTAAAAGGTTTTTTTGATTTTGTACGTGAGCAGGGAGTAGTGGGGCTAGCTGTAGGTTTAGCAATTGGTGCAGCAGCCGGCGCAACGGTCAAGCAAATTGTTGATAATCTAATCAACCCGATAGTAGGTTTTTTGCTTGGCGGAACAAATCTTTCCGGCTTGGTGTGGAACACTGGGCTAAAGAACGGCAACGTTGAATTATCATTTGGCTGGGGAGCCATATTATCGTCTGTTATAACACTGCTTGCCACCGCATTTGTTATCTACTACGTAATCCATGTCGCAAAATTGGATAAACTAGACAAAAAGAAAGAGTCTTAAGCCCTGGTAATATGCATATCTCCAAAGACTCAAAAGTTAAATATAAAGCCGAGCTTTTACCCGAGCAGTACGATGTGTTGTTTAACAAAGCGACCGAGGCACCATTTAGCGGCGAGTGTGACAGCATATTTGAAGCTGGCACGTATTCTTGTGCGGCATGCGGAACAAAATTGTTCGAAAGTGGCAAAAAGTTTGACGCGCAGTGCGGCTGGCCAAGTTTTTATGATGCCATCCCTGGCAAGGTCAAGTTTCACGAAGATGGATCGCTTGGCGTGCGGCGAACTGAAGTCACTTGCGCTAACTGTGGTGGACATTTGGGACATGTTTTTGAGGGCGAAAAATTCGCCATGCCAACTAATCAGCGTTACTGTATAAACTCTTTAAGCCTTCATTTTACGGCTGATAAAAAGTAATATAGAGGCATGACTAAAAAAGCAAAAATTTTGTGGATGGATTTGGAAATGACAGGTCTGCACGCTGTGGACGACCTGATTCTTGAAGTTGCCATGATCGCAACAAATTGGGATTTTAAAGAAACCGCAACATATCAGGGCATTGTTAAGAACGACAAAAACGTCCTTGCGGGGCGGCTGGAACTTAATAAGGCTTTTTGGGATGTTAATCCTGAATCTCGTGACGGGCTGTTGGCACAAAACTCCAAGGGTAAAACACTCGAAGGTGTAGAAGAGGAGCTGCTGAGGTTTATTGGTAAAAACTTCGAGGAAGATAAGCCTGTTTTGCTAGCAGGCAACTCGATTCACATCGACCGACGCTTTATTACGGCTCAGTGGCCAAAACTAGATACACGTTTACACTATCGAATGCTGGATGTTAGCGCCTGGAAAGTCGTGTTTGAAGGAAAGTACAAGAAGAAATTCGCCAAACCCGAGGCGCACCGAGCGCTAGAAGACATCCGTGGCAGCATAGTAGAGTTGCAGTATTATCTAACGAAACTAAAGTAGTGCTACAATAACACCATGTTGAGGGTGAGAAGAAATCGCCATAGACTGATAACTGCTTGGGTAGTCAGTGTCCTTATAGTACTTGGTTCTATTGGTGGCGTACTCTGGTGGTTATCTGTTGACAGTATTGCGCCCAATAGGAATACAGAAGTTGTTCAGACACCTGTAAAGGAGCCTCGACCAAGTCAGATATATTCTAACGTGCTATTCATGGGTAATATATTTTGGGGACGTTACATGAATGATTGGTCGATGGCTAGTCCCCTAAAGACAGCCTATCCCTTCTCGCGACTGAATGAATTTCGCCGTGAAGACTACAACGCGTGGATTGCAGGTCTGGAATGTCCAACCGTGGCTGGTGTTAATATGACATCGGCCGAAATGGAAGTAGCCCTGCAATTTAATTGTTCACCAGATTATTTGTCCGAGGCGACCAAGTGGTTTACGGCGGTTACGCTTGCCAGTAATCATACCGACAATCAAGGAGCTGAGGGCTTTACCGAGACTCGTATTCAGCTGGACAAAAATAATATTCAATATTTTGGACACTACGATCCACGCGTTCTCGAGGATATCTGTGAGGTAATAAGTCTGCCCGTTACCGTCACCTACGATGACCAATCTGTAGCTGCTGGCAAGCTACCGATTGCGATGTGCGGCTACCACGGCGTGTTTCGCATTCCATTGGCCGAATCGGTAGCCGTGATGAAGCAGTACAGCCAGTATATGCCAGTGATTGCTATGCCGCATATGGGAGCAGAATATCAGTCGACTTCCGATCAGCTAAGGACTAACTTTTACCACAGCTTGATTGACGGTGGTGCGGATATGGTATTAGGCGATCATCCGCACTGGATTCAAAATACCGAAAGTTACAGTGGGCACTTGATCGCCTATTCTATGGGTAACTTCATGTTTGATCAGCAGGGTAATACTGAAGTTGAGCGATCAGCAGCCATACAGGTTGTGATAAAAGCTAGCAAAGATGACGCAGATTTGCTAGGAAAATGGCTGATGCAGGGCGAAAAGTGTTCGACCTTTCACGATACGTGTCTGGTAGATGTTATCAGCCAAGGCTTGAGCAAGCTTGATTTTACATTCCAATTTGGTGCTATTGGTACCAATGACGCCAGCAAGATTACCAAACCCGCGACGGTCGAGCAAATGCCGGCCATTTTGCAGCGGCTAGATTGGCAGTCGACGATGGACCAGTTGCAGTTACCATATAGTAGGCTGTAAAATAATGGTAATGACACACAAAGAACTGCACGATTATTTGCTTAGTTTTCCAAACGCATGGCTGGATTTTCCGTTTGACGAAAAAACGTCGGTCTACAAAATAGGGCATACCAAAACTGGTGGCGGTAAGATGTTTGCAATTATAGCTGACGAGACAAAACCGCTACGAGTTAGCCTAAAATGTGACCCATTACTGTCTGAGCGTCTACGAGAAGCGTACGAGACAGTATCGCCAGGCTATCATTTGAGCAAAAAGCACTGGATTACGATTATATTGACTGGCCAAGTACCCGATGAGGAATTACGCAGTCTTATATACCTTAGCTACGATCTTGTGAATGGCACAAAATAACGTATAGTTTGAGCCTCTAAGCTAATCTTTTTATTTAATGTTTGTAAGCATATACTTGAGTAATGGAAAAAAAGCAAAAGACCCTCTTTGATAGATTAACGCAGGTACTTCTACCAACTTTGACAATATTGGGGTTCGGACTTACGTCGCTCAAGTATCCAGCTTATGGCTTAACCGTTAACTTATTTGCTGAAGTATTCTGGTTCTATGCGGCTTGGAAAGCCTGGAAAGAAGCAGGGCAGGTTGGTATATTTATAACTACAATCGTCATTACTCTAATTTTGATATTTGGTGTTGTAAATTATTTTTTCTTGTAGAGTAATGAAGGTAGGTGAGGAGCTAAACTATGACATTTGGGCTATTGGTGATAAAAAACTTGAATAGCTGATAAAATGATATATTATGTCAGTGGATAAAAATACGCATGCTGCCAAGGGGCCTTTGTACAAAGAACTACTTTATACACAGGAGCAAGTTGAGACACGAATTGCTGAAATGGCAAAAGAGATTGTGTTGAGCTCTGACCGCACAAGGACGCTTTTTGTGAGTCTGCTAAACGGTTCACAACCATTTACATCTAAATTAATGCATGCCATTCAGGCAGAAGACCCTTATTTTCACCCAAATGTTCAATCGATGATCGTCAGTCGTTATGGGCTCAATCGTGAACCGGGAATGTTGAGGTTGGTAACAGACCTGCCTCCTGATTACAGAGAGCTAATGGAATTTGATATTATTCTTTTGGATGATCTGATTGATGAAGGCGATACGCTAGAGTTTGCAAAAGCACACTTGCAGAGTTACGGTGCCAAGCGTGTTGACAGTGTTGTACTAGTTAAAAAAATCAAAGACCCAATTGTCCAAGGCGGAATATCAATGTATGGATTTGAAGCGCCAGACGTTTGGTTGACTGGTATGGGTATGGATGACGATAGAATTAGACGCGAAGGTAATCGCTGGGCAAGTTGGATTGCCATAGCTAATACAGATTAAATTATTATAATTTAGATTTAATTTGGATGCCTAGTTCGGGGTTCCACATCGCGCCAGTAGCTGATTGTACAACATCGGCGCCAGCTGCTTGGTATTCTTTGAAATCTTCTGGGTTCATAACACCACCGACGCCGATAATTTCGAACTTTAGATCCAATTTTTTTCGAAGGGCATCGAGCCTTTTGACCATATCGAGTCCGGCCCATTTGATGCTTGTCCCGCACATACCACTCTTTAGCCTGTTCGGTCCAGGTAGTGCTTGATTGCCGTTCTCATCGACTACAGGTGCGGTGATTGTATTGATGGCAGCTATTGCGTTGACATAGGGGATCATCTCTTTGACGACTATTTCTAGTAATTCTTGTTGGTTGTTGCTGTAGTAACCGATTTTAGCAATCAAAGGCACGTTCCCGACAGCTTCTTTAACTTTACGACAGATCTCGGTTACCGCTTTGGGGGTATAGCAGAGTATGCCTTCGTTGGCTACGTTTGGGCAAGACAAGTTTATTTCGATGGCTCCCACGCCCGTTTCGGCAGCGAGCTTTGCCACCGCCGCGAAGTCATTATAGTAATCATCATTGCTAAAATTAGGCTGTATTGTCCCGACGACGCTCATAATTATCAGTTGCCCTTTGTTTTGTTGTTTTATGGCTTTACTAAGGTCATCTACCCAAAATTTCGGACCTCTGGATGGGTTTCCGAATGAGTTAGTTATAGTTATGTGAGTTGGATCGGCAGAGGTTTGCTGTTTGCCAATTAGCGGTTGCTGAGCTTTTTCTAGCGTAAGGTCACCATCAACATTGACATATAGAACGTTGGGAAAAGCGTTACAGTCAAACTTGAGATTGCGTTGTGTTTTGTAACAAACTACATCAAAGCCTTTTTTTAAAGCCGCTATCACATACTTACTGTTTAGAAGTGGTCCCGCCGGTATTCCAAAGGGTGAATAAATTGGATAACCAAGGAATGTATAAGCTGGCTCACCTTCATTTTTGTAAGGTTTTGGCTCCTTGAAATCTCCAAACGGTCCAATATCAAAGTTGTCATCATATGTCTTGGCAGGATCATAAATAGGTTGTTTTATATTTGTACTCATCATGCCTAATATAACATATTGGCTGAGATTCTTATCCGTTTGTAGCGTTGAAATCAGCAAAACTTTGCTGGGTAGGTTCTAGATTCGCAATGGCAGCTATCAGAAAGGTCTTTAGATCCTTACTGGCTGAGGAATCATTAATTTGGTGCATAAGAGCAAGAGTAGTCTCTAGTCGATAAGCAATTTCACGAGCGTAGGTGCGGTCGTAAATTGCGTTTAGTCGAGCGTCCTCTAACCTGTCAGTTATGTCATTAGTTGCTTCACTGGCAACTATGTTCTTGTCCAATTTTGCAACGTTGACGCTGTCTTGAAGGAGTAATGGTGCAATATCACGGTTTGTGTTTGTAAGGTAAATCTTGAGGTTACTGTTGAGCGCACGCAACTGAGTGCTCTTGATCTTACTCTGAGCGTCTCCGACGACGATCTCAGTGCTTTGCAGTTTTGCCGACAGATGTTCCAGAGGATCTTTATTGTTAAATGCTCCAATTACTACGGCCAAGACAATTATAGTGACTATTGCTAAAGCCACAACAATAATAAGTTGCATATGGGTAAGTCGAAATCTTTTTGGTGTCTGAGGTGCTATTTGATTCAAGTAATCAATTGAAGGCGTAGGGCTTGGTACAGTAGAGGCTTGTTGCTCAGGTTGATTGAATGGATCCATACAACTCCTATTTAAGCATAACCCTTAACAGAGGTAAAGGATGTTATACTAAAAGTATGCAAGATGCCAAGGAGGAAGTGCGGGCTCGTCTCAATATTGAAGATGTGGTTGGCGAATATGTCCAGCTAAAACGAGCCGGGCGCAACTTTAAGGGTCTTAGTCCGTTTACTAGTGAAAAAACGGCCAGTTTTTATGTTAGTCCCGATAAGCACATTTGGCACGACTTTTCATCCAACAAAGGTGGCGACGTCTTTAGTTTTGTTATGGAAGTCGAGGGGATGGATTTTAGAGAAAGTTTGGAGCACCTCGCACGACGAGCTGGTGTTGATCTGTCGATGTATGATACCAAAGGTAGTAGGGAGATGGCGCAACTCAAAAAGAGATTGCTAATGGCGCACGATTTGGCGGCTACTTACTATCAGCAGTCTCTTATTAAAAATCCGCATGCCATTGACTATGTCTTTAAGAAACGTGGACTGAGCAAACAAATTGTGCAAGATTTTCGAATCGGTTACGCGCCTGATAGTGGGAACGCGCTGACACAGTTTTTAACCAAAAAAGGCTTAACCAAAAAGGAGTTATCTCAGGCTGGTCTGGTAAATCAATATGGTGGCGATATGTTCCGTGGCCGAATGGCAGTGCCACTAATGGACGGCACGGGTCAGGTAATTGGTTTTACAGGTCGGATTATAGCTGGCGATCTACAGGCGCCCAAGTACCTTAATACTCCTCAGACGCTTTTGTATGATAAGAGCCGACATGTTTTCGGTCTGTCCCAAGCCAAAGAGGCGATTAGGAAGAACGACTCTGCGGTTATCGTGGAAGGTAACTTGGACGTGGTCAGTAGTCACCAAGCTGGTATCACTCAAGTGGTCGCGACGGCGGGTACAGCCATGACGGAACAGCATCTGAGAGCTTTGGTGCGTCTTAGCGGTCATGCTCGGCTAGCTTTTGATGGTGATAAAGCTGGTCTGGCAGCCACTGAAAGAGCAATTCCAATCGCACAGGCTGTTGGTATCGACTTGACGATTATTTCTTTGCCAGCTACTGCCAAAGACCCTGATGAACTCATTAAGCAGGATTCCAAGTTATGGCAAAAGGCTATCGACACGGCTGAGCCAGTTGTGGATTGGGTGCTAGGCCAGTATGCTAGCAGAGATGACCTGACGTCAGCAGCAGGGAAGCGGAATTTTACGACGGCTGGTCTACGAGTCGTTCGTGCCTTGCAAGATGCTGTTGAACAAGAACATTACCTAACTAAAATCTCTAACCTCATCGGTTCGTCAATTGATGTATTAAAGCAAAAACTACTCACTGCTGAAGTTCCATCAGGGCAGACTCTACGCAAGGTTGTCGCGCAGACGCCAGTGGAACAAGATGCAGCAGCTTACCAAGATAACTTACTGGCGGTAGCTCTTATTGATGTTGCTTGTCGCGATCTTTTTAAAGAGGCAGATACGGAAACTTTTGCTGGTGAAGAACGTCAGGCCGTAGCGAAATATCTATCCGTTAAAAGTGGTAAAGTAGTTGAAGATACACCCAAAGAGTTGCAAAAGTACGATACCTATGTAAAAATATTACTACTGAAAGCCGATGCTCGCTACGGAGACTGGAACGATCAAGATCGCTATCTCGAAACGGCTCGATTGCTTCGCCAAGTCGCGACAGAACACAAGAAAAAGCAAAAGGACCTATTAACTGAGCAGCTACGTGATGCTGAAGCTTTAGGCGATGAGAAAAAAGCCACCAAAGTACG
>Ga0172381_10003660_pt1 | contig 16177 bp, 14 predicted proteins | sample Leawel6488metaG_FD_119754 | JGI IMG/M metagenome (GOLD analysis project Ga0172381, IMG submission 119754) | Leachate microbial communities from a municipal landfill in Southern Ontario, Canada - Leachate well 64-88 metaG | ecosystem: Engineered > Solid waste > Landfill > Unclassified | place... | reverse complement strand
CTAAAAATCCCTTTCGGTATTGGTCAGATTGGAAAATCTTTTCGCAATGAAATTACCACCGGCGATTTTATTTTTCGTTGTCGGGAGTTTGAGATTGCCGAAATTGAGTATTTTGTTAAACCGGGTGAAGATGAAAAATGGTTTGATAAATGGCTTGAAATCTGGGAACAGTTTTTTCTTGATTTAGGGATCAATAAAGAGAAAATATCTCGTTTCGAACATCCGAAAGAGTCGTTGTCACATTATTCAAAACGGACTGTTGATCTGATGTATAAATTTCCTTTTGGCATTTCAGAGATTGCCGGCGTTGCCAACAGAACTGATTATGATTTATCGCAACACGAAAAATTATCCGGCAAAGATCTCCATTATTTTGATGAGCAGAGTAAGGAAAAGTATTTTCCTTATGTGATTGAGCCAACAATGAGTATTGAAAGAGCGATCCTGACAGTTTTAATTGACGGCTATCGGGAATCTGATGGTAGTGACGGTCGAGAAAGAGGAGAGGTTACCCTAAAAATTCATCCAATAATCGCGCCGGTTCAAGTCGCCTGTTTTCCGCTAATGAAAAAAGATAAATTGCCAACAATCGCCAACGAGATTAGTCTCAAACTATCACAAAGTGGAATCCGCTCGTTTTATGATGAATCCGGTTCAATCGGTCGTCGCTACCGTCGTCAGGACGAAATCGGTACTCCATGGTGTGCGACCGTTGATTTCGATTCACTTAAAGATGAGAAGGTTACCCTTCGTGATCGTGATACCTTAAAACAAGAGCGGGTTGATATTAGTCGAATTACTGAGACGATCGCCAGTAAGCTTAAAAAGTAAAATAGTAAAAATATCATCTCCTAGAATGTAAAAAATATATATCAAAAAATACCGCCTTCTTGGTGGTATTTTTTGTGTTGACAGACGACAGCCATAAATATATTATGGTAGCAAGTGGTAAGAAGTGGAAAATGAAAAGAGTTGTGATCAGGACAAAATTTTCTCGAAAGAATTTGATCGTCATCCGTTTTGTCGAGAAAGTAAAAATGAAAAAAGTTAGGGACGATGGAGGTTCAAATTTCATTGACAACTTTGGCTTTACCAACTTAGAAGCAAAAAAGGGTTCTTAAAAAATGTTTATCGGTGAATTTTCCCACAACTTGGATGACAAGAATCGTCTGATGATTCCGGTCAAATTTCGGGCATCCTTAGCTGGCGGCTTGGTGATTACTCGCGGTCTTGACGGTTGTCTCTGGTTGTATCCAAAATCTGAATTTGAGAGCTTAGCAATCGAAATTTCAAAGTTGCCGATTACTCAGATAAATTCCCGAAATTTCAGTCGATTAATGCTTTCCGGAGCAATGGATCTCGAGATGGATAAGATCGGGCGGGTGGTCATCCCCGGATATTTAAAAGATTATTCAGCAATATCAGATCGAGTAGTCATGGCCGGAGTCTACAATCGGATTGAAATTTGGCCGGCAGAAAAGTGGCAAAGTTTTAAAGGCGAGATGGAGAGTAATAGTTCGGAAATTGCCGAAAATTTAGCCGATATCGGTTTCTAAAAAATTATTAAAAATCAGCAGTTGGCTTTGGTTCTAAAAAATTCCAGAGGAGGGGCAGAGCAAATTGCGAATTATATCAAAAATAAAAACTTGTCCGATTGGGCGAAAGCTAAAAATCAAAACAAAAATCGCCGACTGCTGATTTTTTTACAAAATTATTCACACGATTACTTGGAGGTAAGATGGGGCGGATGTATGTCTTAAGTTATGGAAAAACTCAGGTTTCTGGAATTAAAAAACGAACTCTTCCCAGAGAAATCACTATCGGGCCAACAGCGATTAAATTTGTTGCCATAATTATTTTTGCCGCTCTCGGGGTGATATATTTGACACAATCGACAAGAGGCGCTAACCTAAGTGTTGAACTCGGGAATCTTGATGGGGAACAACAAGAACTCCAGCAAAAGATAGAACGGCTAAACGCTGAAGGTGCGCGACTGAAAGCTTTGGACAATGTCTACAGTCAAACAGGCAATATGCAAATGGAGCCGGCATCGAAGATAAATTATCTCCCTGCCGACCAACAGGTTGCTAAAAACAATTAGATCTCGCTACTTATTATGCCACGAGAAGGTAATAAAAACTCTTTGAGGCGGATTTCTTATTTAGCGGGATTTTTTTTTCTGTTAATAATTGCCTTGATCGGTCGATTGATCCAAAAACAGATTTTTCAGCATGAGCATTATTTATTAGCAGCCAAGAATCAGCAGATTTTTTCTCGGGAGGAGTTGGCTCAACGAGGAAAAATTCAAATTCACGATGATCTTGAATCAAAAGGTTCGTTAGTCGATGTGGCGATCGATGTTAAACGTTATTCGGTTTCAATTGTCCCGCAGAACGTTAAAGATAAGCGACAGGTTGCTCGTGAACTAGCGACAGTTGCCGAATTAAGCGAAGATGAGCTATTCTTAAAGATCGATAATGATAAACTTTATCTTCCGCCAATCGCCCGCAATCAAACGGCTGAAGCGGTGGAAGTTATTGAAGAGAAAGATTTGGATGGGGTTTTAATTTTGCCGGAGTACGGCCGATTCTATCCAGAGAACAATTTGGTTTCACAGACTTTGGGTTTTGTTAACCTTGATGGTGTTGGGAAATACGGAGTTGAGGGCTATTACGACGATGAACTTAGAGGTTTTAGTGGAAAACGAACGGCGGAACGGGATACAATGGGCCGAGTTATTAATCTGATTTCTGAAGAACCGCCAAAAAACGGCGATACGCTCATATTATCGATTGATCGGAGTGTCCAATACTATACCGAGAAAGCAATTGAAAAAGCCCTCACTGATTATCAGGCTGAATCCGGATCGGTAATTATTGTCGAGCCGAAGACCGGTCGCATAGTCGCCATCGCCAATAAACCGGATTTTAATCCGAATGATTATCGAAAAATTCTTTCTGATCAGATTTCAATTTTTACCAATCCGGTAATATCTGGTGCTTGGGAGCCGGGAAGTATCATGAAACCGATTTCGATGGCGGCAGCGATTGATCAGGGTAAAGTAACTCCGGAAACGAAAGGGGTTTACTCAAATTATACTGTTGTTGATGGTTCTGAAATCCATACTGCTGAAGACAAGGCTTTCGGCGAAGAAACGATGACTGAAATTTTGGAAAATTCTGATAATGTGGCAATGGTTGATGTCGCTAATAAACTGGGAAACGATCTTTTGTATGATTATCTCAACCGATTTGGTCTTTTAGAAAAAAGCGGAGTCGATATTTTCGGAGAATCAACCGGTCAGGTACCGACGCTAAAAAATTGGCGGGCAATTCATCGAGCAACTATTTCCTTCGGCCAAGGAATATCAGTCACGCCGATTCAGATGGTAATGGCTTATTCTGCATTAGCAAATTCCGGAAAATTAGTTGTCCCAAAAATTGTTGATAAAATAGTCGATTGTGACGGCAAAGAGAGTGAAATCGAAACTCGGGAAGTTGGGCAAGTCATTTCTCCGGAAACTGCCAGTAAAATCAGTCTGATGCTCGAATCGGTAGTCGTCAATGGGCATGGAAAACGGGCGGCGGTTGCCGGTTTTCGAGTCGGAGGGAAGACAGGAACGGCCCAAGTGCCAAAAGCCGACGGGAGTGGTTACGAAGAAAATATTCATATTGGCTCATTCGTCGGTTTTGCTCCGATTGAGGATCCAAAATTTGTAATGCTTGTTCGATTGAATAACCCAAAAGGGGTTGAATTCGCCGAAAGTTCAGCAGCTCCACTATTTGGACAGATCGCTAATTATCTGTTAAATTACTACTATAAATTACCAGTCAAGTAAACAATAAATGAAAAAATTTGCAGTAAAAGTAATTAAAAAATATCTTTTCCGGCTTGCTCGGAAACGGCTAAAGGACAAAAAAACTTTTGTAATTGCGATTACCGGAAGTGTTGGTAAAACTTCGACCAAAGAAGCGATCAAGGTGTTATTAGAGGATTTTTTTCCAGGGGAGGTTTTTTCGAGCTTTGGTAATATGAATGATGAAATCGGCATGCCGATGGCGATTCTAGGGTTTGATTATTTACCGACAAAAACCGAATGGCCAAGAATTTTTTGGGAAGCAAATAAAAAATTAAAAAACAATAATTTCCCAAAGTATCTGGTGCTTGAAATGGGCGTCGATCGACCGGGCGGAATCGAATATCTAACAAAAATTGTTCAACCTGATATTGCAATCGTAACAGCGGTTGCCCCCGCTCATCTTGAGCAGTTTAAAACCCTGGACGCGGTTTTAGAGGAAAAAATGACTTTACTTAAAAAATTAACTGCGGCTGGTTATGCAATATTTAATAGTGACGACGAGAGACTAAATAAATATTCAACTGGAATAAAATCAAAAAAAATCTCCTATGGTCTTTCTCAAGAAGCCGACGTTTCAGCAAAAATTATTAAGAGCGATCTTTCCGGCAGTTTAGTCGAATTTCGATCAAAAGACATGAAAAAACAGGTCAAGTCAAACCTAATCGGCGAGCATCTCCTATATCCGTTATTGGCGGCACTTTCGGTTTCTCAAGCCTTGCAACTTGATTTTGACCGATCGGTAAATGTTATTAAGAAAGTTCCAACACTCGCTGGAAGGATGAGGGTTATCAAGGGGATCAAGGAGACGACATTAATCGATGACTCATATAATGCTAATCCGTCATCAATGACTGCAGCCTTGAAAACGTTGGCGAACCTTGACCATCATGGTCGAAAAGTCGCGATTCTCGGGAATATGAATGAACTTGGTGAAGTTAGTGAAAAAGCCCATCGAATGATAGCCAGAGTTGCCGGAAGAATTTGTGATCTACTGGTATTTATTGGTCCAAATGCTAAAATAATGCAAGAGAGCGTTGAACTTTTAAAATCTTCTGAAAGAACTCGCGGACAGAAAATTGTTATTTTTGAAATGGTCAGTCGGGCAGTGATTTCAATTGATGAATTAATAGAAAAGAATGATCTAATCTTAATCAAAGCGTCGCAAAATAAAATGCGTTTTGAAAAGATTGTTGAAGCTTTGATGGCCGAACCGGAAAAGGCTTCGGGGCTTCTTGTTCGTCAGGGAAGACGCTGGGGTATAAAATAGTTATTATCTGGGAGAAATTATGGAAATAATTGAAATATCTGGACATTCACTAATGAGGGTTTTTTTATTAGCGTCACTCTCATTTGTTCTAGCAGTGGTTGCAACGCCGTTTTTTACCGATTGGTTATATAAAAACAGAATTGGTAAGAGAATCCGTCAGGATTTTAATGGTGAATCAACACCGATTTTTTCGACTTTGCACGCAAAAAAGGCCGGTGTTCCAAGTATGGGGGGAATTTTAATCTGGCTAACAGCTGCGGTTGTAACACTGATTTTTAATCTGGAACGATCGGGAACTTGGCTGCCGCTTTTTTGTCTCGTGGCAACGGGGATTGTTGGCGCGGTTGACGATTATATGAATGTTCGAGGGATTGGTCCGAGTAACGGCGGATTAGCTTTTAGATACAAATTTATTCTTTACTCTTCAATTGCTTTAGCGGGAGCGCTTTGGTTTTATTTCAAACTTGATTGGAATATGATCCACATTCCTCGAGTTGGCGATTATATCATCGGTTTCTGGTATGTGCCCCTTTTCGTTTTTGTCTTGGTCTTTACGGCTTTTGCCACTAATGAAACTGACGGTCTAGACGGACTCGCTGGTGGTCTATTATCTATTGCCTACGGCTCGTATGCAATTATCTGTTTAGTTGCCGGTAAGCCAGTTTTAGCAGCTTTTTGCGGAACGATTATGGGTGCACTATTGGCTTTTCTTTGGTTTAATATTTATCCGGCACGATTTTTCATGGGCGATACCGGAGCTTTTTCTTTAGGGATGACGTTGGCGGTGATCGCTTTTTTAACAAATTCGGTAGTTGTTTTGCCGGTTATTACCTTAGTTTTAATGATCGAAGCTTTAAGTTTCATCATTCAATACTTTTCAAAAAAGCTTCGTCGCGGGAAAAAGGTTTTCCTTTCGTCACCGATTCATCATCATTTTGAAGCTTTGGGATGGCCGGAAACTAAAATTACGATGCGTTTTTGGGTTATCGGAGCGATTTCTGGTGTTGCTGGAGTTGCATTGGCTCTTTTCGGTCGAGGATTTTAAATCTCGCCTTTCAAAATAGTAATTTAGATTGTATAAATACTAAAATTTAGTAAAATAGAGCTATGAAGATTAGCGATTTAGTCGGTAAAAAAATTGCTGTTTTGGGTTTGGGCATAGAGAACCTTTATCTTTGCGATTTTTTACTAAAAAACGAAATTTATAAAATTGAAGTTCGCGACCAAAAAAACCTATTAGAGATTGAGGAAACTTTTACTTTCGAAGAAAAGAAGATTCTAGGTTCAATTAAATCTAAGCTATTATTTGTTACGGGTAAAGGATATCTGTCCGGGTTGGACGACTTTGATTATATTTTTCGAACACCGGGAATTTCATCATTGTTGCCGGAAATTATTTCTGCTAAAAAAAATCGAGTCATTGTTAGCAGTCAAATCCAACTTTTTTTCGATCTTTGTTCGGCGAAAATTATCGGCGTCACCGGAACTAAGGGCAAGGGGACAACTGCTTCTTTGATTGCCAAAATTCTTGAAAAAAATTTTTCACCAGAGAAAAAGATTTTTCTTCTCGGGAATATCGGGCAGTCGGCAATTGATAAAATTGGGCGGATTGATAAGGATGATTTAGCGGTTTTGGAACTTTCGAGTTTTCAGCTCCAGGATTTAATCACAAGTCCCAAGATTTCTGTCGTTACCAATCTTTCCGAAGATCACTTAAATTATCATAAGAGTCTCTCAGAATACTATAATGCCAAAACGAACATTATCCGTTATCAGTCAAAACTCGATTTCGCTGTAATTAACCAGGATTATCTCACTGCTTTTGAAATGATTTCACAGACAGATTCGAATGTTTTTCTTTTCTCCGGAAAAAATTATGTTGATAAAGGGGCTTTTGTTCGAGAGATCAGCGATAAACTGTATGAATTAGTATTACGATTTTCCGGAAGAGAAGAAGTTGTATGTCGGAGTGATGAATTAAAAATTGTTGGTCGTCACAATCTTGAAAATATCGCTGCCGCTTCTATTGTTGCAAAGATTTTAAATGTGAAAACAGCTGTGATTTCAAGAACGATCAGGGAATTTGAAGGTTTGGCTCATCGGATTGAATACGTAGGAACGATTGATAAAGCTCAATTTTACAACGATTCATTTGCGACCAACCCTCTATCGACAATCTCGGCCCTTGAGTCTTTTGCGGAGCCAATTATATTAATTGTTGGGGGGAGTTTGAAAAACAGTGATTATCAGCCGCTAGTCAAAAAAATTGTTGAGCAAAAAAATGTTAAAAAAGTAATTTATTTTGGCCAAAGCGGCGAGATTATTAACCATAAATTGTTGGCTATGGGATTTAAGAAGTCAGTATTTGGCGGTAGAAAAATCGATAAAGTTATTGATTTGGCTAAAAATCTTTCTAAACCAGGAGATATTGTTTTATTTTCACCGGCAAGCGCCAGTTTCGGTATGTTCAAAAACTACAAAGACCGTGGAGATAAGTTTCGATTAGAAATACAAAAAAATCTATGAAAAACCGCTATAAACAAAGGAACCATTCGGATTATCTGATTTCGCTAGTGGTTTTTGCTCTGATAGCTTTTGGTCTGATTATGATTTATTCGGTATCTAAATATCTCTCGCTTCAGATAACTGATGGCGCTAGCGATAAATACTACCTTAGCAAGCAATTGGTTTCGCTTTTAATCGGTGTTGTCGGCTGGGTTGTTTTCCAAAATGTTGATTATCATTTCTGGCAAAAAAAATCCGGGATGATGTTATTACTGATGATTGTTATGTTGCTGTCCGTATTTATTTTTGGAGACACCAATTCAAGTGGTGCTCAACGTTGGATAATAGTTTTCGGCCAACGATTTCAGCCTTCAGAGTTTGTTAAACTTTTCTTTATTATTTATCTTTCCGGATGGTTTGCCGCTAAGGAAGATAATTTGGAAAAAATCGACAAAAGCTTTTGGCTATTTCTGGTGATTATTGGGGTGATTTCATTTTTTCTTTTAGAACAAAAAGATCTTGGGACACTTTCAATCATCGTTGGAATCGCCGCCGGCATATATTTTGCTGCTGGCGCCAGCTTGAAAAAACTCGGGATCGCCGGCATTTTCGGCGGCTTACTTTTTTGGCTAGCAATCCGCCGAGAGCCGTATAGAATGCAACGGATTTTGGCATTCATTAATCCGGAGGCTGGCAACTTAACTATAAGTTATCATATCAGAAATGCATTGATTGCTATTGGGAGTGGAGGGCTCTTTGGACTTGGTTTTGGCCAGAGTCGTCAAAAATATTTATATCTTCCCGAAGCTCATACTGATTCAATTTTTGCTATTATTGCCGAAGAGTTAGGGTTTATTGGGGCCGCAGCAATAATTTTTGCGATTGCAATTCTGGCAATTCGGGGTTTTAGAATCGCTAAGGAGTCGAGTGATGTTTTCGGTCGGCTTTTAGCGACCGGAATAACTGTTTGGATCATCTTCCAATCATTTGTAAATATTGCCGCAATGCTTTCGTTAATTCCACTGACCGGAGTTCCTTTACCTTTTATCAGTTTTGGCGGGACAAATTTAATTGTTACTTTAGCGGCGGTTGGAATTTTACAAAATATTTCTAAAAATCGGCGGGCTCAATAATGGAAAGGAAAAGAGTTTTTATCACTGGCGGTGGAAGCGGCGGCCATCTTTGGCCAATGTTTGTTGTAGCAAAAAAACTTCAGAAAAAGTATGAGATTATAATACTTTCAGATAGAAATCTAAAAAATGAGCAAATTTTTAAAAACGAAAAATTTAGATCTTATAAAATACTTTCCGGGAAAATTAATCGTTTTCACACTTTTAGCGCCTATTACAAAAATTTTTTAAATTTAATTCTTTTCGCTTTCGGTTTGATCCAATCATTAATAATTTTGCTTTTCCTTAGACCCTCATTAATTTTTTCAAAAGGCGGTTACGCTGCCTTACCGATATCATTTACTGCTCATTTATTAAAAATCCCGACTATTATTCACGAGTCAGACCTCGCCCTTGGTCTCACAAATCGATTATCCCTTAAAAATGCATCAAAAATTGCGGTTAGTTTTCCGCCAGAAAATTATAATTTACCGTTAGATAAAATTGCCTATACTGGTCATATTCTACGACCGGAGATTTTTTTAACCGATACCGGGCATATTCGAGATACTCGAAATAAACTTGAATTAAATCAAAAGTTGCCGATAATCTTGATAACCGGGGGAAGTCAGGGCTCTTTAGCCCTAAATAAAATCGTTGCAAGATCAATAAATCAACTTTTATCTTTCTCCAACATCATCCATATTTCCGGGATTCGCGATTATCATTGGTTGAAAGAGTCGGTCGTTAAGAATAACGGCCCCGGTAAATATTTTTTAGAAGGTTATACGAGCGATATGATTGATTATTTAAAAATATCTGATTTAATAATTACTCGAGCGGGGAGTAACACTTTGGCGGAGATCGCTGCTCTTAAGAAGCCGGCAATAATTATTCCCTACCAATATGCATCGGCAAATCACCAATATAAAAATGCTCAATATTTTTCTAAAAATTCTGCCGGAATATTGATTGAGGAGGAGAATCTAAACCACGGTTTTCTTATCAAAACGATCAAAGAATTACTTTCTGATAAGGAAAAACTTCAGCTATTGGGCGATAATGCTTACAGAATCAATTTATTTAATGGGGTGGAAAATTTAGAAAGGCTAATCAGCCAGATACTAGACGGGAAGGAGAAAAAATGAAGAAAGTCCATTTTATCGGAATTGCCGGAGTTTCAATGTCGGCTCTATCGAAAATTGCAAAGTCTTACGGATATCAGGTAACCGGCTCCGATATTAAGTTAGCCGGACACAACGAAAATAATATTACCAAAGACCTCGATTTAGTTGTTTACACGGCCTCGATAACAAAAGGTTCACCCGGATTTATCGAATTGAAGAAAGCTCGTGACCTATCGATAAAAACAATTACCCGAGGTGAATTTTTAGCCGAAATCGTTAATCGTTACGAAACTTCGGTTGTTGTCTCCGGCATGCATGGGAAGACAACAGTGACAACAATGATTGGCAAAATATTAAATCAAGCCGGCCTAAGACCGACAGTTCTTCCAGGGACTGTTGTCAAGGAATTCGCCGGTAACTACCTCCTTGGTGATTCGAAAATAATTGTTACCGAAGGTTGCGAGTATTATGATTCGTTCTTAAACCTTAGACCAAAGATTGCCGTTATAACGAATATCGAAGAGGAGCATCTCGACTATTTTGGTACTCTTGATAAGATAATCAAATCATTCGCAACTTTTATCTCGAATATTGACCGAGACGGAGTTTTGATTCATCTGGCAAATGATAAAAATATTCAAGCAGCAGTAAAATTGGCGTCAAGACTACCAAAAAAAATAATTGCCTATGGTCCAAACGGCGATGAAGGTTTTATAAAATATAAATTCGAGACAAATCTTTTTGGGGGGATGAATCGTTCAAATTGTCTGGCTGCCTTCGCAGTTGCTAAGGAATTTTCTATTGATGAATCAAAAATTGAAAAAACATTGAAAAATTACCACGGAGTCAGTCGGAGAATGGAATTTTTAGGGGAAAGAAATCAGACCTTGGTTTACGACGATTATGGCCATCACCCAACTGAGATTAAAAATACAATTCTTGCTCTTAGAGAAAAATATCCGGATAAAAAGCAAAATGTTGTTTTCTGGCCTCATCAGCATAAAAGAATCAAGGCGCTTTTTAAAGAATTTGCCAAAAGTCTTGCAATTGCTGATAAAGTTTTTTTAATGCCAATATTTTTTGTTCCCGGACGCGATCAGAAAAATAATTTTACTTCAGATGATCTTGCAAAAGAAATTAACCAGCTTAAAAAATCTGAAATTGCTCAAGCATTTCCTAATTCAGATCAGATTATTAAAAAAATCAGATATTCATTGGGGGAGAATGACATTTTATTAACGATCGGGATTCCGCCGATATATGAGGTTGCCAACAAATTTTTGGAGGATAAATGAAAGCCGAGGCTGAAAATAAACTAAAATCCGAACTTGGAGAAAATCTTTCTACTAATGTAGTTCTGAAAGATTTTACCAGTATGAGGGTCGGTGGTGTCTGCGATTATTTTTATCGAGCTTTATCAATTGAAGACTTGATCAAGTCAATTTCTTTAGTTGTGTCTTTAAAAATTCCATACTTTGTTCTTGGCGGCGGGAATAATGTTATTTTTTCCGATATCGGTTTCCCCGGACTTGTGATTAAAAATGAGAGTCGGAATATTCATTTTTCGCCAACAAAAGGTGAAGTGATTGTCGACTCTGGCGTAAATTTAGCTAACCTCTTGACTGAATCAGCCTCAAGGAGTCTTGGCGGCCTTGAATTTCTTTTTGGCATCCCGGGAACAGTTGGCGGGGCAGTTTATAATAATGCCGGCGCTTTTAACCAATCAATCTCCGATACGGTTGAATTTGTCACTCTTTTAATCCCTAATAAAAAAAATTGCGAATCGAAAATAGTTAGATATCGCAGTGATTGGCTAAATTTTAAATATCGTTCTAGCCGTCTTAAGGAATCGGCCCGGAACTTGTCTTTTGAGGATCCAAGGCCAATTTTGTTAACAGTTAAACTTCAGCTTATTCAGAGTAAGAGAGAGGTGATTTTAAATCGGATGAGGGCTAATCTTTTATGGAAGAAGGAGCATCAGCCACTTCCGGAAATGAGTGCCGGCAGTTTTTTTAAAAATCCGGGGAAAGAACGGGAACAATCAGCCGGTTTTCTTTTAGAACAGGTCGGGGCGAAAAAAGTTCATATCGGCAAAGCGGCGGTTTCAAAAAGACATGCAAATTTTATTATCAATCGGGGCGGGGCAAAAGCCGATGAGATTAAAAGATTGGCTGAGCAATTAAAAATTAAAGTTCGAGACGAATACCGGATTACCTTAGAGGAGGAGGTCGAATATGTCGGGCGTTGGTGACCGCCGACCAATCTTAAAGCATCGTTCAAATAGTAACTATCGCTCGCCGAAAGTCTTTACGAAACGATATAGAGATCGAAATTCGAAAGCCGGTTTTAATATATCAAGAAAGGGGATTGAAAATATTATCATTATTATTTTCCTATTTTTGGGTATATATTGGTTGTTCTTTTCGAATTATTTTAAAATAAGGGATGTCATTGTTGAAAACAATAAAACAATCACAAATGAAGAAATTGCAAATTTTGTGCCAAAAGGAAAAAATATATTTTTTTATAAAACAGCCGATCTTCGCGATCAATTAGCAAATAAATATCCGCAGATAAAAGAAGTCGCTTTCTTCAAAGGTTTACCAAATGCAATAAAAGTTCAGCTTCTGGAGCGAGAAGGGCAGGTAATTTGGCAGAGCAACAATGTAAAATATTTGATTGATAATCAAGGAGTAGTGAGTCGAATAATTTTTTCGGATGAACAAATGCCTGATTTACCTGTAGTTGTTGACCAAAAGAACCGGCCGGTATCCCCAAAAGATCAGTTGTTATCGATCGAATTTATCGATTTTGTTATTCAAACCAAAAGTAATTTTACAACAGCTACAAATATGAATATTACCGATATTAGTATTAACGAAACAACGTATGATCTCCTGGTGTCAACCAATCGTGGAATAAAGATTTTTTTTGATACTACCAAATCTTCCGAGAGCCAGCTAAAAAATCTGACCCAAATACTGACTAATTATAATGATCAAATTAAAGAATATGTCGATCTTCGAGTTGAAGGCTGGGGGTATTTTAAATAAAAAATGAGCAAATACAACTGGCAAATTAAAAAGAGAATTTTTTCTGATCCGGTCAAGCAAATTTTGTTTAACCGACAATTAATTGATCAAAATGAACATCTGAACCCAGAGGTTTTTCTCGAACCGGATTTTGATCGTGACCTTTGTAATTCAAAATTACTTCCTGATTATAAAAAGTTTGATAAAAGAATAATTCTTGCACTGAAGAGGAAAGAAAAAATTGGTATTTATGCTGATTATGATGCCGATGGTATCCCCGGGGCCGCTTTTCTAAGTAAGGCACTTTCAAAAATCGGTCTTGAAAATGAAATATACATCCCCTCTCGAGACGAGGGTTATGGACTAAATAAAACAGGGATCGATTATTTGATTAATCGAGGATGCAGTCTAATTATTACCGTTGATTTAGGTATTAAGGAGCACAAAAACGCTGAATATATTTATAAGAAAAAGTGTGATCTTATCATAACCGATCATCATATTCCGGATGATTCTTTACCAAGGGCAATCGCAGTTGTTAACCCAAAAATATCTGGTTCAAAATACAAATTTAATGAACTCTCGGGCGCCGGAGTTGTTTTTAAGCTAATTTATGGGCTCAAAAATCAATTCCCGGATCGACTAACAGAACATTTTTTAAAATGGAATCTTGATCTAATCGCAATTTCAACTATCTCAGACGTTGTTCCCCTAATTGGTGAAAACCGGGTGATCGCCAAGTTTGGGCTGATTTCCCTTCAAAAGACTAAAAATCTAGGGTTGAAAAAGCTTTATCAAGTTATTTCAATTGACCCAAAAAAAATAAATGAATATACTATCGGTTTTCAGATCGGACCAAGGATCAATGCTCCTGGCCGTCTCGGAGAAGCAATAAAACCGTTTAAATTATTAACTACTAATAATGACGAAGAAGCCATAGAGCTGGCCAAAGAACTTAATAATCAAAATGGGATCAGGCAAGAAGCGATGGATCAAGTTTTCGTTGAGGCTTCACTAGAGATTGAAAGAGAAAAACTTAATCGTAATAAGATAATCATTCTTGCGTCGAAATGGCCAAGAGGAGTTATCGGACCGGCGGCTAGCCGCTTAAGTGAAAAGTTTTTGAGACCGATAATTGTTTTTTCAAAAGAGGGGGACACTTTTCATGGTTCAGCGCGGAGTATTAAAGGCTTTGATATTGTCGAAGCTTTGCGAATGAGTGAAAAATTACTTGTTGCCTACGGTGGCCACAAGGGAGCCGCCGGAGTTGAGATATCATCTGAAAATTTCTCAAAATTTCATCAGGCAATGCTTAAAATCGCCAGCCGGAAAATTACAAAATCAATGCTCGAGCCAAAAATTGAAATTGATTTAATTATTGATTCAACAGAAATTAATCTGAAACTTTTCCATCAGATAGAAAAACTCCAACCTTTTGGGATGGGAAATCCACGACCGGTATTATTGATTGAGAATGTTCAAATATCAGAACAAAAAATCGTTGGTCGCGACGGTAAACACCTGAAATTTATTTTTAATCGGCAAAAAGACATTTTCGAAGGAATTTTTTTTGGATTTTTTGAAAAAGGTTATAAGCTTGATAAAGAAAAAAAGTATGATGTTGTTTTCCGTCCAGAGGTCAATTATTTTAATGGTAATGAAAAAGTTTCTCTAAATATTATTGATATTAAAGAAAATGGATCAAAAAAAGAAGAATAAATCGGTTTACATCTGTGATCAATGCGGAAATGAATCGATAAATTGGTCGGGGCGCTGTCAGTATTGTGGCAGTTGGAATACTTTAAAAGAGCTAAAAATCTCGCAGTCCAAAAACAGTTCCAATATTCTCCCGACTGAGGTTCTAAATTATGATGAAAAATTAGTTGAAAATGAAGACCGAATTACTAGCGGAATTTTAGAATTTGATCGTGTTTTGGGTGGTGGACTTGTCCCGGGGTCAATGATTCTTTTTGCCGGTGAGCCGGGGATTGGAAAATCGACGCTTCTATCACAAGTTGCGGCAAAATTGAAAGATACTCTTTATATTTCGGCCGAAGAGTCTGTAGCACAAATCAGTAGTCGTTTTAAACGATTATTAATTAAAAACAATTCGATTACCTTAGCGACCGAGAGTGATCTTGATAAGATTATTGCCCTAATTGAAAAGAGAGCTCCTAAAATTTTGATTATCGATTCGATACAAACAATAGGTGATTCGTCAATTTCGTCATCAGTCGGTTCAATTATACAAGTAAAAGAATCGGCGACAAGAATTCAAAACATTATTAAAAGCCGAAAAATTACCACGATTATTGTCGGTCATGTTACCAAGGGCGGTGAAGTTGCCGGTCCCCGAACGTTAGAGCATTTAGTCGATGTTGTTGTCTATCTTGAAGGTGAGCGTTATCACGATGGTCGAATTTTGCGGTGTGTTAAAAACCGTTTTGGACCGACCGATGAGGTTGGGGTTTTTAAAATTACCGATCTCGGGTTAATTGAGGTCAAGAACCCATCCGAGATTTTTTTAGCAGAATATGATCAGTCAGCTTCCGGAGTGGCGGTGGCGGTAACCCTTGAGGGTACCAGACCGATTCTAGTTGAGGTTCAGGCTCTAGTAGCGCCAACCAACTTTGGTTATCCGAAAAGAACAGCTGTCGGTTATGATCTAAACCGATTAAATATTATTATCGCAATTTTGGGTCGAAGAACAAAGATTAATCTTCAAAATTATGACGTTTACTTAAATATCGCCGGTGGGATAAAAATTAGCGAACCGGCGATCGACCTTGGGGTTGCGGTAGCGGTAGCCTCGGCTTATAAAGACCATCCACTGCCAAAAGGAAGCTGTTTCTATGGCGAGCTTGGTTTGTCGGGCGAAATCAGGCGAGTCTTAAAGGAAGAACGTCGGGACAAAGAAGCAAAGAACCTGGGATTTTCACCAGTTAAGGGGAAAAAAATCGACCAATTGATTAATTCTGTAGTTTGATAAATCAGATTCCTGAAGTGAAAGAGTATTCATTTGAATAAGAATTATTTCCGGATGAATCTTTGCCAGAGACTGTATAATAGTATTTTGTTGAAGGGTTAACATCAATCACCAAAGAATGGTCTTTTGTTAGTAGATCATCTTTTTTATTTAAAGTGTAATTATTTGAAGAGATACCGTAAGTGATCTCGCTTGCAGTCGAGATATCGGTTTTCCAATTCACTGTTACTTTCCCGCTAGAAGTGTTTTGAGCGACAACACTCGAGAAGAGGGCGGTAATTTTTTGAACATT
>Ga0172381_10003659_pt1 | contig 16179 bp, 10 predicted proteins | sample Leawel6488metaG_FD_119754 | JGI IMG/M metagenome (GOLD analysis project Ga0172381, IMG submission 119754) | Leachate microbial communities from a municipal landfill in Southern Ontario, Canada - Leachate well 64-88 metaG | ecosystem: Engineered > Solid waste > Landfill > Unclassified | place... | reverse complement strand
CCTTTTCCTTTTTTATAGCCCATTGGGCTTTTTATTTTTGTTTTACCTTATTGGGGTTATTTGTTAGAATTGTTTTATAAGTAATTAAATTTATTAATATGCAACATATATGGTCTGTATTATGTCAGAAATCATCAATTGATTTTGAAACAAATCTTGTCAGCTTGTTTGAATGTATAGAAGAAGTTAATTTGGTTTTTAACGGAACTCGCAGTGCTAATGATGAAAAGGTTACGGTTCCAACAGAATGGCAGCTGGTTAATTATTGGACTATTGATGAAAACGAGAAAGAAGATTTTCTTGATTTGAAAGTTGAATTTTTTGACCCAAATGAGATTTGTCTGAATAGCTACGAGAACAGAATAAATATTAATAAGAAACTAAAAAGATTTAGAGGGAGGATGACAATCAATGGTTTTCAGGTTACAAAAAGTGGGAGGTACTATTGCAAGGTTTCGCAAAAAATTAATGGCGAATATTTATTATTATCAGAATTGCCAATAGATATTAATATAAGTTTTAATATTCCAAGCCAATCAATTAATTAAAACATATATACATAATACAAAAATGGCAGATTCTAGAGTAAACAAATTATCTATTTATTTAATAAAAAGGCATATTCTTATTGGAGATGTTTTAAAAAAGAAAATTCAAGTATACAAAAAAGACATACCAACTTGTGGTATTCTTTTTATTGCTGAATCAAAAATTAATCCTCCGTCGTGGATAAGGAGTTTTTTCCCTGATGCTGAAATTGATTATGAAAAGTTTAAAATATTGAACTCCTATCCAAGTGCTGTTTTTTTGGTAAAAGTTGATACCGAAGATGGAGAAAGGATCTTCGCAATAACGTTTGGGGGCGGGTGGCAGATGATAGAAAAAGAGGCGATTGAGGAAAATTTTGGTTTTAGAACAACGCTTAATTTGGTAAATCCAAAAGCTCTGAAAAGCATTAATAAGAAAAATATGGCTTTGGTGCAAAAAAATAGTAGAGAGAATATTGGGAAGGAAGGCGTTTTTTCTGATTTTGGAATTGATGTTGATCAGGACCTTGTCCAGTCTTTGGTTGGGAGAGTAAAAGATAGGATGTTTGGAAATATGGCAACAGGCCGTGATTCTTTGCATTTGACGACAGATGTAAATATGAATAATGCAAAAGAGAGATTGGTTGACTACTATAAAGCTTATAAGAGCGAGGAATATAAAAATAATTTTTCTTGGATTGATAAGATTAAAGAAATAAATAATAAATCCTTAATTTTGAGATTGAATGAAAAATTAATTGCTGGAATAAAAGAGGATAATATAGTTGAGAAGATATGGCTTTCAATTCCAGAGGTAGTTGACTGGAGCGATGTTGCTGGTTTTAAATATGGAAGCAAGAGAGAAACGCTTTATCCTGATTTGTATTTGGAAGATTTTAAGGGGGTGTTTGCAGAAGAGAATATTGATTTGGATTTTTTGAAAAGGGCGAATGCTTATTGCGTTTCTAGTTCCAAGGAAACTAATCTTTGCTCTTGGAAAGTTTATAAATGCATATATGCTGAGATTGAAGATGATTCAAATAAATACATTTTGAACGGAGGAAAATGGTATTTGATAGATAGAGATTTTTTTGAGGCAGTTTCTGATGATTATTCAAATTTTCCTGTTTCTGACTTAGCTTTACCTGATTGCCCTCGCGAGTACAATGAATTGCAATACAATAGATGGGTCAGCGATCAAAATAGTGAATTTGTCTGTTTGGATAATTCTCCAGTGATTTATGATGTGCATAGCTCTATAGAGTTTTGCGATCTTTATTCAAAAGATAAAAAAATTGTTCATATAAAAAGATATGGAAGTGCGGCTGTTTTGAATAATCTTTTTGGGCAGGGAGTAACTTCGGGGAGATTATTTTTATCAGATCAGAATTTTAGAAAAAGGATTGATGCCAAACTTCCAGCGTCCCATAGAATAGAATCTATTCCTTTAAAAAAAATAAAATCTTCTGACTACGAAATAGTTTTTGGGATTATTAGTTCTTCAAATAAAGACTTGCTTGAGATCCCATTTTTTAGCAAAGTTGCATTGAGAAGTGCGAAAAAGATGTTGGAAGTATTTGGATATAACGTTTCGCTTAAGAAGATAATATCAAAAGAAAGAGGATAGATATTAACAAATTTGTTTTTTATTTTTTACATTATGGTATAATTATTAAAAATAATAATTAATTCCAAATAATTATATGACTACTGGTTTTGAGTTTTTATTCACAGTTTTAGCTAATCTAGTTATTGAGCTTCCTTTACTTTTCATAATAAGCAAATTTATTATGAAATGGGGGTACGAAACGGATCATGTTATCTTTTCGGGAACAATCGGTGCCATGATGAGACTTTCTTATATTTGGTTTGTCTTGCCTCTTTTTATTGCTAGTGGTACTCCGTATTATATTTATATACTTCAGGCGATTGGAATATTGATTGAGTCTTTGGTTTTATATAATGCCCTTAGGGTTGATTATAATAAAGCTTTGATAATATCTGTTGTTATAAATGTTGCTTCATTTTTGGCAGCTCCAAAAGTCATGTCTTTCATAGTTAGCGGGAAGTTTTAGCCTTTGTTTTTCATAGAAATCTCCTACATTTAACGTGGGAGATTTTTAATACTGGAAAATCTTTGTATTAAAGGTAAAAATTTTATATAATATAAATAAAGAATATTAAAGAATTTGAATCAAAATATGGATGAGCAGCCTAAAAAAGAGAATATTGATAATCCTGAGGAGCAGCCACTAGATGGTAGTTTTGAAAATGCTCCTGATTCTAAGATATCAGTTATTGATACTAATTCTTTGAAAGACTATCTTGGTATTCAAGAAAAGGCTAAGTCTTCTGATCCAAGAGAAAGACTTTCTTTTTACTTTTCTCAATTAAAAGAAAATTTGAGTCAGAACTTGATTTGGCAAGAAATGGTTTATTTCTGGACGCCCAAAAAAATTGGGATTGCTTTGGGTGTTATTCTGGGTGTATTTTTTTTGTTTTATTTGTTTTCATATATTGATATTAAAAAAAATACTGCCAGTGCTCAATATAGATTGGTAAACGAAAAAATATCTCAATCAGCTATTATTAGAATTTCTGTACCAACAGAACTTGCAATCAGTGATGTAAAAAATAAAGTAAGTTTTAATCCTGAGATAAGTGGTGATTGGGTTGAAGGAAAATCTAGCGTTTTTTCTTTTGCCATTGCTGCTGATAGTTCCACTACTCAGGTTTTTTATTTTAAACCCAAAACTCAATTAGCGCTTAATAAGTATTACGAAGCTTCATTGAACTTGGGCAATGATAAGGAAATAAAAGCTGACTTTCTGGCAGTTGAAGATCCAAAAGTATTAGCTGTTTTTCCTGATGATAAATTAGAAGCTTCTGAAAATTCAAAAATAACAATTGTTTTTAATAGGCCAATGGTTCCGTCTTCTGAGATCGGTCAAATTAAGAATAATCTTCCAATTGAAATTTCTCCAAGAACAGATGGAAATTTCAGGTGGATAAGCAATACAACTCTTCAGCTAGAACCTTCAAATTATCTTGTTCCTTCTGCTAATTATGAAGTGAAGATTAAAACTGGTTTTGTTTCTCTTGATGGACTTAATGTCCCTGAAAGTAGTTTTAAATTTGAAACAAGAAATATAAGATATTTGAATGATTCTGCGGAAGAAGAAAAAAGAGTGATTTATAATGAGCCAATTAGGATTTATTATAATCAACCGGTTGATCTTGAAAAGACAATCAAAGAGATTAGGCTTTATGATTCTAATAATAAAAATATTTCTTTTTATGCTCAATATGCAAAAAAGAAAATTAACACATCTAATACTGATGCGTCCGAGGCTGTTAATTCCAAGGTTGAGTTTCCTGTTGATACTCCAACTGAAACTAATAGTGACTATGGATTAAAAGCATTGGGTAATTTTATTTCTTCCACTATCGGATCACTTAGTCCAGTAGAATTACCTCAGGTTATAGCACCTATTTCTCTTGGTGAGGTTGTAAGCGTACAGAACGAAGCGACGGATAAGTCGGTTATTGAAATTTATAATAAGCCAAATTCGTTTGATCGGTCTTATTTATGGGATTTGGATTCTAATTATACTTTGAGTATTGATAAGGTGTACCCATTACAAGGAAATATAAGTTTTAACAACAAGAAAAAGATAAAAATACAATCTGGGGGTGTTGTTGATAGCTGGAAAAGTGTGTCCAATAAGACAAGCGAATCTGATATAGGATTTTTTGATCCAGCAGGAAAATTATCTATAAAATTTTATGAGGATATAGATATTTCAAAAAGCTCAATAAGTTCATCTGCGACAATTAGCAAGATTGAATATGGACAGAAGTGTAGCGACGATGACATAAGTGTTTATGATGTAAACTGTCAAAAAGTTTTTGATAAAAAAGTTATTTTAGTTTCTTTTTCGTCGGCAAAAATTTCTTCCAGCGAGAAAATAAACGTAACATTGAAATCAATTTATAATACTAATGGCCAAAAAATAAATACGAATGAGATAAATAAAGCATTGAATACTTATGGAGCCTTGGATGTTAAAATTGGAAAAGTCATTCATGGTAGTAATTTATCTTCATTGGTATTGTGTTCAAGTAGTCCTTTGATTGTTCCCGAAAAGCAAAGCTTTAAGAATTCAATTAAAGCCAATTTTGACTACGAAATATTTAACTGGGATACATCTTGGCGTCAGAAGTCAGGGAATAATGAGGATAGCTATTGTCCAGTAAATTATTTTGTTACAAGTATTGGTGTTGGTTTTATGCCGGAGAAAAATTATCAATTGGAATTGAATCTGGAGGATGTTTTTGGACAAACTATTACAACGACAGAATCTTTCACTACTTCAAAAATGGATAGTAGTTATGTTTCTATTTCTCCGATGCAACAGTTATATGCAATAACTTCTCCTGAAAAAACTATAGTTTCTTTTTCGGCTCAAAACATTAATTATGTTGACGTTGAAATATGCAAAAAAACTGATGCTTACAGTTTTTATAGCGATTATAATACTAGGAATAAAAATAACGAAACTACTTATGGGGAGAATAATAGTATTAATTGCAGCGAAGTGAAAAAGGAAAAAATATCTCTGCCAGAAAAGTATTGGATAAATAATTATTTTGATGTTGATATTAGTAAATACTTTAGTCAGAGTCTTGGAAATTATGTAATAAAAATATCTAACAGCAAGTATAATCAAGGAAAGGCAATATTCTCATTTTTGAATATTACTAATTTGGCGGTGGCGGAAAAAAGAATGGATTTGAAATCTGACAGTTCTCAAGAAAATCAGGAGTTTTTTAAGGATTTAAAAAATATTTATTGGATTACTCAAATCAAAACTCAAGAACCAATTGAAGGAGCACAGGTAAGGCTTTATAGTAATGGTAAAATAGTGGAAGGAGTGTCAAATAATCAGGGGCTGGCATTGGTAAGCCCTGTTAAAAATCTTGAGGCGGTGGTGGTGGAATATGGCAATGATAGTACTGTTGTTGGAATTGGTAATGATTCATTGAATTATGCGAATAGCGCTTATTCGGTGAAGAGATCTTATATTTATACTGATAAATCGGATTATAAACCTGGGGAGACAGTAAATATAAAAGGATTGCTTAGGACTGGATATGACGGTAATTATCAGATACTGGATAAGTCTGCAAATGTTTATATAACTAACCCAAAAGGGGATAAAATTTCTGAGCAAAAAATTAATCTTGGTGATTATGGATCCTTTGTCACTTCTATTGTACTTGATGATAGTTCTTCACTTGGCTCTTATTCAGTTTGTGTCACTGATTATAATTGTGGATATTTTAGTGTGCTTGAAGGCACTAAAAGTACTTTTAATACCGAGATATCAACAGACAAAAATGAATATATTTCTAAGGATACTGTTTCGTTGAATATTGATGCCAGCTATTATTTTGGCGTTCCAATAGAAAATGGAGTAGTAGAATATTCTGTTTCTGCTAGAAATTACTATTTTGATAGATATCAAACTGGAACTTATAATTTTAATTTGATTGATGATGATTATGCTGACAAATTTCTTTTTAAGAATAATATTTCGCTTGACTCTAATGGAAAGGCCAATATTAAAAAACAGATTGATTTGGATGAACTTTTTGGAAATGAAAAACAAAGCAAGATAATAACTTTCAATATTGTTATTAAAGATTCTTTTGGGCAAAGTACAACAATTAAAAAGTCTGTTATTGTTCATTCGGGAGAATCTTACTTGGGAGCTTCGTTGAATTCTTATTTTATTCCTAAGAACGAGAATATAGGTGTGAAAGTAATATCAACTGATGTTAATGGAAGTATTAAGCCATTGAAGAATGTTTTGATATCTTTTTATAAAATAGATTGGGTTCGTTCGGGAAATAATTGGGAGAAAAAGTTCACCTTTGTTAAAAAAACAACTGTTGATACTGATGTAAAAGGAGAATACTATTCAAAATCTCAAAAAATTGATAGCGAGGGAGAATATGAGATCAGATTGTCGGCGGTTGACGCTAAAGGAAATACAATTTATACGAAACTATCATTCTATATATATGGGGACGATGGGCAAGTAGGCGTTCAAGTGAAAGATGACGGTATTCTAAATCTGAAAACTAATAAGGATAGGCTTCGTGCTGGTGATATGGGGGAAGTAATAGTAGAAGCTCCATATTCAAAGGCAAAAGCATTAATTACCATTGAAAGAGGAAAAATTTTTGATTATAAGGTAGTTGACATTGTGGGAGGGTTTTATAGTTATAAATTTAAAGCGGAGAGCAGTTATGCTCCAAATGTTTATGTTTCTGTGCTGATGCAATCCTCTGTTCCTGCGGTTAAATTCGCAATGAAGAGTTTTACTATTGATAGTGATGAAAATAAATTAACTGTTAAACTGACTACCGATAAAAAGATTTATGGTCCTGGAGAGACAGTAAAACTAAGAGTATTTACTGCGGGGAGCGAGGCAACTGGTGTTCCTGCAGAAGTTTCTTTGTCGGTTGTCGGTTCGGGCATAGCTAGCTTAGATTCTTCTAAACGAGATCCATATATATTTTTTTATAATGGATTCCCTTTAACTATTTCAGCTTCTTCAAATATTAAAAACATAATGAGTAAGGGGGCTGATGGCAATAGTAAACTCCAAGAAGAAAGTAGTAATAAGAATGTTCCTTTTATAGATAGTAGCTTTGATGAAGGTGCTTATTGGAAGGGCGATATTTTAACTGGAAATGATGGCTATTCTGATATCTCTTTTAAACTACCTGATTCTTTGGCATATTTCCAAGCAGAGGCAATTGGAATTACTGCTGGATCTAAAGTAGGTGTTGGATATCTTAATTTTAATACGGGGAAAGAATTATCAATATTGCCACTTAAACCGAAATTTATTGTTCCTGGTGATTCTTTTTATGTCGGAGTTAAAATATCAAACCAGTCACAAGAAAAAAAGAGCGTAAAAGCAGTTTTTTCTAGTGATACGTTAAATTTTTCGGGAAAAGAAAAGGAAGTCGTTTTGAATATTGAGAAAGGTGATTCCCAGTCAGTTTACTTTAATGTTGTTGCTCCTAAGAATTTTTCTAATGATTTTCATAATTTTAAGATAAATATTACTGGAGATAAGATTAATGAGATTGTTGATCAAAAGATAATTGTAAGACCAAACACTACATATAGCTTAGCCATAAATTCTAATTATTCAGTGGAGAATAAAATAAATGAAGTTGTTTATGTTCCTAGCGGTAGTGCAAGCGATATGGGAGATTTTTCTGTTCGCGGTAGTACAAATATGTCGGTATTTTTATCGGATGGATTAGATTATTTAACTAGATATCCATACGAGGGGACTGAACAGCTTTCAAGTCTTTTAAAAGGAGTTGCTATAGTAAAAAGTAGGTTAGATATTTCTGATCCATATAATAAATTTAACTTGAGCAAGGTTAGACCCAATGGAGAAGAATATGATTTTGACGAGCTGATTGAGACTAGCTTGGTTAAAATTTTTAGAAATCAAAATGAAGATGGAGGATTTAGTTTGTTTGGTAATGCTAATTCAGACTATTATGTTACTTTAAAGGTTTTGGATATGCTTAGTGAAATGGAAAAATCTGGAAAGATTAAAAGTGATGACATTAGATATACTAAAGCAATTGACTATGCGTATGCTGTTTTTGAGGGTGACGACTTAGAAAAAAAAGTATCGGCTGGCTTTGTTTTGTCTAATACTAATAGATATAAGAATGATAAAAAAATAAAATCATCTCTTGAGAAAATCATTAATGGCGATTCTCTGGACAAACTTAGTAATCAGTCCTTGGCAGAATTAAGCATTCTTGTTAATGGCGGTGGATATGGCTGGGGAATGGATGGAAAATTAAATAGTCTTCTTGATGGCAGAGTTGAGAGTGACGCAAGAGGAATATTCGTTTCGCCAGCTACTAACAGAATCTGGGAAAACTATGAAAATTCTATTACTGATACGGCACTGTATTTGAGATCTATTGCAATAGGAAAGAGAGATAAAAATAATGAGGAAATAATTAGATGGCTTTTGAATTCTAGATCAAAGGACGGGGCATGGGGTTCAACTCAAAATACAATAAGTGCTATTGAGGCCATAATTGAGTATGTAAATTGGAAGAAAGAAACAAATGCTGAATATTCTTTGGTTGTAAATGTGAACGGAAGTGAATTTGATAATTATGCATTCAACCCTTCTAAAATTTTTGATCAGGTAAATAAAAAAGTAGGTATCAATGATTTGAAAAGTGGAATTAATCTCATTGAGTTTGATAAATCTAATCATAGGAGTTTGTTCAAAGATCCTTTTTACTACAATACTTCTTTGAGATATTACTCTTCCTCACCTTCTGAGATGGTAGATAATGGATTTACGATCAAAAGATCATTTTATTCTTTGAATGACAATAAAAATTTAGAACCGTTAGTATCGGCACAAACTGGAGATGTTTTAAGAGCACATTTGGAAATAGTAGTCCCTGAAGGGAAAAATTCTATTACTTTGGAAGACTTCATCCCCGCTGGATTGGAAATATTGGACATGGATTTGATTACTGATCAAAAATCGTTAAGGTCTATTGAGAAAGAGGTAAAAAATAATTATTTATATCCAGATTATAAGGAAATTAAAAATGATAGAGCAATGATTTATAAAAATAATATTGAACCTGGAGTTTATGAATTTGATTATTACGTAAGGGCTCTTATCCGTGGAGTTTATCTTCAGTTGCCGAGTATTGTTTATGAATCAAATGATTCAAATATTTTTGGACAAACATCGTCATCATATTTTGAGATTAAATAAAAAAGAGGAATTTCCTCTTTTTTTGTTTTTCCTATATTTTTATTTTAAATTATGCTAGAATTTATAAGTATGAAGAATGAAGAATTAAAATTTTTATATGTAATTGGCATCATTGTGTTAGCTATTGGGCTTGTGTTAATATTTTTGGTTTTGCAAAAAAAAGATAGCGAAATTGATGCACAAAAAAATAGTAATCTTTTGTTACAGCAACAGATTGATGATATTGAAAAGAGCAAAAGGACTGAACCGATTTTTAAGCAGGTTGAAAATGTTGAGCCAAAAGAATATGTAATTGAAAATTTGCCAGCAAACAAAGAGTATATTGGAAAATGGAAAAGAGTGTCAATGACGATAAATGGAATTCAAGAAAATTTTGCTTCTGCGGTGTTAGAAATTGCCGATGGCTCTTTTATTAAAACTACCGATTGTGTTATTTCTGGATCTTTATCTGTGTCTGAGAACCAAATGATAATGAGCGTAAAAAATGATGGATGCAAAGAAGGTAAGAATAATTTTGTAAGTAATTATGGCCTTTCTTCGGGTAATAAAAAATTAACACTTTCAATTGATGATCCTCAATTTAAAATGATAGAGGAGTATGAAAGAATAAATAATTAATAATATTTAATTAATATGAAAAAATATATTTTATTTTTGGTCTTGCCTTTGCTTTTGTTTTCAGGTTCTGTGTTTGCAACAACTGAAAGCAGTTCTAATAATTCTACTAGTTTAGTATATTTGGATAGTATAAAAGTTGGTGCGATTTTGAATAATGCTGGCAATGTTGAAGTTGCTTGGTCTTCGTACAACCAAGGGGGATCTTTTTCTTATTATAAAGTGGTTCGTTCGCAGACTAATAATAATCCTGTTTATCCTGATGATGGATATATATATTATTCTACTGATATTAATAAGCTTTCCTATGTTGACGAGAGTGTTCCTCAGGGAGTTAATTATTACAGGGTGTGCCAAGTTGATGGGTCAAAAAGGTATTGTTCTAAAAGTGTTGTTAAGATTGTGAAGGGTTCTGATAATGTCATCAAAGAGGGGGTTGTTTGTACTATGGAATATGCTCCTGTTTGTGGAAAAGACGGAAAAACATATAGCAACAAGTGTATGGCGGGTGCAGCTAAAGCAGAGGTGTCTTACAGTGGAGAATGCAATCAAGCTCCATCGGGCAATTATTGTGAAAATGAAAGTACATGTAATGTAAAAATTGGAGATTCTTTTATTATAAAATTGAACGAGAATCCAAGTACTGGGTATGAATGGACATACGATTATGACAAGTCCATGTTGAAATTTGAAATAAAGGAATCAAAAAGTACATGTGTTGGAACGGTAGCAGGATGTTCTAATAATGCTTTTTATAAATTTACAGCGCTTGCCACTGGAAGCACAAAAATAAAATTCATTTATTCGCGACCATGGGAAAGTGTGACTCCTGCAGAACAAAAAACTTATAATATAGTGATTAGTTCAAAAGAATCTACAGCTTGTAATGATGTGCTCAGCTATGTTTGTGGAAAAGACGGGAAAACATATAAAAATGAGTGTCTTGCAAAAAATGCTAATACCGAGATTAGTTATAAGGGTGAATGCAAAAGCCAAGGATATTCAAATGATTCTCTTCAGGGTATGAGCAGAGATGAGTTATTGAAGATGTTAATTATGCTTCTTCAGGCATTAATCGCAAAAGGACAAACAATCTAGTATTTTTTTGAAAAAGCACCGAATGGTGCTTTTTTGTTTTTAATTATTGCAGTTTATTGATAGAAATGCTAAAAAAATGCTAGAATGTAGTAAAATAAAACAATAATATATCATATGAAATTAAAAATTAAAAAAATAAATTTTAAGTCAAAATGGTTTTGGATTATAGCTGTTGTAGTTGTTGTATTGATTATAGTCCTTATTCCAAAGGGAAGCACTGCTCCAAGCTATGAAACGACGAAAGTTGAAAAAGGTAATATAGTGCAAACAGTAGATGCAACTGGAAAAATTGAATCTGCTGATAAGATATCGCTTAATTTTCAGACGAGTGGAAATATAAGCAAGATTAGTGTTAAGGAGGGGGATAATGTAAAGACGGGGCAATTGCTAGCTAATTTGGCATTGCCAGAATTAGATACTGCTGTTGCTCAAGCTCAAGCTTCTTTGGATCAAAAATTAGCTGGTTCTACTAATGAACAGATTGATATTGCCCAAAAGCAACTTGATTCGGCAAAGGTTGCTTACGAAAAAGCTCAATCGTCTTTGAACGATATAGTAAATCTTGGTGAAAATAGTTTGAACTCTAAGTATAACTACGCACTTGTTTCTTTGAATGATACCTATTTGAAAATTTATAATACTGATTCATCAATTACTTCTATTCGTGATAGTTATTTTAATGGATCTGATCAAGAGGGTCTTGCTGTTCAAAATGCAGTAACTTATAAAATCGGAGCAGGTATGAAGGATGCAAAAAATGCTATTAATTTAGCCAAAAGCGATGATAGACAAAGTATTGATGCTTCAATAAGCAGCGTTATATCTTCTTTGAATAAAGTTTATGATGGATTGAATGAAATAAGAGATATTTGTGATAATGGTAGTTATATGTCAAATGTTCCTGATAGTGTAAGAACTTCTATTGATTCTCAAAAATCAATTATTAGCGGGGCAAAAACATCTATGGTTAACCTGCAGAATGAAATTAGCTCACTTAAAGTGCAAAATGAAAAAGATAAGAATACTGCCAGTGCGGCGATAGATTCTGCAAAAGCTAATATGGATATTCAAGAGGCTAATTTAAAATCTATTAAGGCTGGACCAAGAGATGTTGATGTTGTGTATTATCAGGCTGCACTAAATCAAGCTAAAGCCAATAGGGCAAAAGCTTTTTTGTATGCTCCTATCGCAGGGATTGTTTCTAAAGTTAATAAGAGTGCGGGAGAGTTGGTGAGTATGGGTGATGTTGCTGTTGAAATAATGTCGCCTCATTATGAAATAAAAATTGATATTCCAGAAACAGATGTTGTTAAAGTAAAAATATCTGATGAGGTTCAAATAACCTTTGATGCTCTTGGTAGTGACGTCAAATTTAAAGGAAAGGTTATGACAATTGAACCAGCCTCAACTGAAATACAGGATGTTGTTTATTATAAGGTGAGAATTAGCCTAGAGGATAATGGCGATAATAGGGTAAAGGCTGGAATGACTGCTAATGTTTTAATTAATACTGACAAAAAGGATGATGTTCTCTATATTCCATATAGAGCAGTTTTGAGCGATGTTAAGGCAGGAAGAAAGTATGTAAAGGTTTTGAAAGACGGCCAAGTATCAGAAAAGGATATAGTTCTTGGAATCAAGGCTGATGGAGGTCTTGTTGAAATCTTGTCAGGGCTGGAAATGGGAGAAGAGATTGTTTTAAAAACTAATAAATAGCATTTATGTTGATTTCGGTTAAAAACTTAAAAAAAGAATTCAAAGAGGGTGATCTGACTACCGAAGTTTTAAAAGGGATTAGTTTTGATATCAAGAAAGGAGAGTTTGTCTCTATTATGGGGCCTAGCGGTTCTGGAAAATCAACACTAATGCATATTCTTGGATTTCTTGATAAGTTGAGTTTTGGAAAATATTTTTTTGAAGATAGTGATGTTAGTAATCTTTCAGATTTTGAATTGGCAAAAATGAGAAATCAAAAAGTTGGTTTTGTTTTCCAATCTTTTAATCTTTTAAATCGGATGACTGTTTTGGAAAATGTTATGCTTCCTTTAATCTACTCTAAGGGGTTTAAAGGTGAACGTGAAGAAAGAGCAAAAGAGATATTGGATCAAATGAATCTTTCTCATAGACTGAATTATCTTCCTAATAGTATTTCCGGCGGAGAAAAGCAAAGAGTGGCAATCGCTCGTGCTCTCGTAAATAAACCAGAAGTTATTTTTGCTGATGAGCCAACTGGAAATTTAGATTCAAAGTCTGGGTTTCAGGTTATGAAGATATTGCAGGAGTTGAACGATAAAGGGAATACTATTATTTTGGTTACTCACGAGAGGATTACTGCTGAGTATGCTAGCAGAATTATTACTATTAAAGATGGTCTCTTGCTTGATGATTCTCCTGTGACAAAAAGACAGATTGCTGCAGAAAATCAAGAATTAATTAAATAAATATGGACTTTCATGATTCTATAATTGCTGCTGTTCAAATGATTGTGAGAAATAAGACACAATCGTTTTTGACTATGCTTGGAATTGTTATCGGTATTATGGCAGTAATTATAGTGATGTCTCTTGGGGCTAGTGCTCAAGAGTTTATCTTGGGTCAAATTAAGAATTATGGCTCTAATATGGTAGCTATCGTTCCTGGCGTTCCTGATAGCTCGGGTGCTCCTGCAGCTGCGTTTGGCATAGTAACTACTAGTTTAAAGAATAGAGATGCTGAGAGTGTTATTAATTCTAATAATCCAAATATAGAAGGGGTTTCTATGTATGTTAGAGGAAGTGATTTGGTTAACTGGGAAGATAATACCATGAGTGTTACTTTTTATGGCACAACGGCTAGTTATCCGCAAATTGAAAATAGTGTTGTGGAGAAGGGAAGATTTTTTAGTGTTGACGAGGAATCATCCAATGCAATGGTTGTTGTTTTGGGAAGCAAGGTTGCAACTGAGCTTTTTGGAGATGATAATCCGTTAGGTCAAAAAATAAAGATTAGAAAATCAAATTTCACTATTATTGGGATTTTAAAATCAAAAGGAGGAAATTTCATACAAAATCAAGATGAAGAAGTTTTTGTTCCGATAAAAACTGCTCAAAATGTTTTACTCGGAATCAACTATTTAGATTTTATGCGAATACGGGTTGATAAGACTGAGAATATAGACAAAGTAAAAGATGAAGTAACATCAATATTGCGAGAAAATCACAATATTGAGAATCCTAGTGATGATGATTTCATAATTCGTTCAGTGGCTCAAGCCTTGGAAATGATTTCTAGTATCACCGATATCCTTAAATTTTTCTTGGTTGCGGTTTCTGCAATTTCTTTGCTTGTTGGTGGTTTTGGCATTATGAACATAATGCTTGCTATTGTTCAGGAAAGAATAAAAGAGATTGGGCTGCGAAAAGCTTTGGGAGCGACTAGCTCGGAAATTGTTTGGCAGTTTTTGATTGAGACAATGACGATTACTTTTATTAGCGGAGTAATTGGAATAATTTTGGGTATTTCTATTTCTTTTGTTGCGGCTCAGATAATAAATGCGCTTGGATATCAATGGACATTTATAGTTTCTTATGATGGAATCATTATTGGTTGCGTAGTTTCTTTGTGCATTGGTTTGATTTTTGGAATTGTTCCTGCACTTAGGGCTAGTAAATTAAATCCTATTGAAGCATTAAGACATGAATAATTTTTTTAAATATTTTCAAATAGCTGTTGATAATCTAAAGAGACAAAAGATGCGTACTTTTTTGACTGTTTTTGCCATGGCAATAGGAATAGCTTCGCTGGTGGTAATGATTACAGCTAGTGAAAATCTTAAAAAATCGGTAATGAGCCAGCTAGATATATATAGTCCAAATTCTATTAATGTAGAAATCAGAGTACCTGGTAAAAAAGGAGAATCTAGTGTTGGGGTTAATATTACTACTTTTAAAAATTCTGATGTTGATGAAATTAGAAAAGTTTCTAATGTAGATAAGGTTTATAGCTACGTAACTGCTCAGGCAGTTATTAAGTATAATAGTGAAAAGGAGACGGTTATGATTTATGGATATGGCGCTGAAGCGGGAGAGGTTGAGAAAATGGATTTTGAATCAGGAGCATTTTATACGGTTGATGATGAGAATTCACTATCATCGGTACTTGTACTTGGGAAAAAAATAAAGGAAGAATTGTTTGGTGATAATGAGGCAGTTGGCGAGATAGTATATGTTAAAGGAAAGCCTTATAAGGTAGTGGGGGTTATGAAGGCAAAAGGTGGAGGGTTTGGAATGGATATGGATAAGCTTGTTTATGTTCCTTCAAAAGTTGTTCAGAAAAAAATATTAGGCACTGACTATGTTATGGGAGTTATGGCAACCGTTATTGATGCAGGAAAAATAAACGAAACAAAAGATGATCTAAAAGCACTAATGCGTGATCGTCATGACATTGAGGGCGAAGGAAAGGATGATTTTGAGGTAATGACAATGGAGGAGGCGCGAACAATGGTTGATAGTGTGCTTTCAGGGATTACATTTTTACTAATGGCCTTGATAGGAATATCTCTTATTGTGGCTGGTGTTGGTATAACTAATATTATGTATGTGACCGTAGTTGAGAGAACTTTTGAAATCGGACTTCGTATGGCTATTGGTGCAGAGAAGCGTGATATATTATGGCAGTTTATTGCTGAGGCATTGGTGCTGACATTTTTGGGAGGAGTGTTGGGGTTGGTTTGTGGAGCGGCAATATGTTATTTCATTTATTATCTTGCAGTAGTATTTGGGTTTTCATGGTCTCCAGAGATCCCATTATGGACATTTGTTTTTTCTGTTGCTTTTTCTGGTCTTGTTGGTTTGATTTTTGGAGTTTATCCTGCAAAGAAAGCTTCTAATCTTAATCCGATAGAAGCAATAAGGAAGGAGTAAAGAAAGTGTAAAATTTAAAATGGAACCGTAATTCTTTCTTAATATCTTCTTTTTCTCCGACATAAATTCTTTGCTAAGAATTTAACTGTTTGCTCTCAGTCAGAGCAAAAGGCGGAGAAAAAGAAATATCAAAACGAACTACTTAGTATGAAATTTTAACGTACTCAGGGTAGAGGGGTG
>Ga0172381_10003658_pt1 | contig 16181 bp, 20 predicted proteins | sample Leawel6488metaG_FD_119754 | JGI IMG/M metagenome (GOLD analysis project Ga0172381, IMG submission 119754) | Leachate microbial communities from a municipal landfill in Southern Ontario, Canada - Leachate well 64-88 metaG | ecosystem: Engineered > Solid waste > Landfill > Unclassified | place... | reverse complement strand
TTAGATCAGGTATGATATACATAGTGTTCCTTTCGAATTATGATAAGCAAACTCTTATTTATTGTAAATAGATAACCTTTATATTTTTTTCAATGTGCTAAGAGGTTGTCTATCTGATTATTAGTTTATGTTTATAAATTTTGTTTTTATAATAGTATTTAATTAAAGTAACTATTTTCGAGCTTTCAATTGATCTCAACAACAATCCAGACTGATTAAAATAAATCGAAGAAAAAATAATTTGTATTAATATCGAGCAAAAACAAAAAACTACCAAAAATGTCAGAGACAATTAACGTTAATTATTATGGATAATAAACAAACAAATGTTGAAAATTTGCTCTTACTAATGCTTCATTATCGTTATACCATGGTGGGACGTATGAACAAATAGCGAATATGTTTTTTTGCTCGAGTGACAATAAAGGAAATGTTTCGTCAATAAAATGTTTAATTCCTTTATTATAATAAACACTATTTGGTGTTTGAACTTGAACAGTTTCATTAATATCAATACCAATATATTGTTTATGATTAATAAAATATACAGCTTGTGTCGCGTATGCACAACCGAAATCAATTATTATTCTTGTTCTTGGAATGATTTTTGATAAATGATAATAAACATCCACAAAACCTAAAAATTCAAAACTAATATCGCATCGTCTACTTTTCTCACATTGATTAAAAAATGTTGGATCATATTTGTTTATTAAATTAATAACTTGTTTATTATAAACATCAATATCTGATTCGTTTATACTGTTTTCTAAAGACAATTGAACATATTGTTTTATTTTATTTGCGTATTTCATTAACAATTTTTGTGTAGTTTGAATTTTTTAAAATGTTCAATTTCTTTAACGACCTTTGCAACATCTTTTTCAATATCCCAATACACAATCATATACATTCGTTTATCAGTTGTAACACCAAGAATTGCAGGATCAACAGAAGGAAACGAAACATTGTGATGTTTTACTGAAGAAACAAACTCCGGTGTTATAAAAACAAAATCTTCAAAAATTCCTGTTTCTTTTGCTTCAAGAACTTTAAGTTTTGCTCCATAAGGTATTTTATCTGTAACTTTACTTAAAGGTATTGAGTTAATATTTACATCTATTAAAGTATATTCAATACTTCTTCCTTCCCATAATGTAAAACCCGCTATTAATAAACCTAACATACAAATCCAAGATATACAATTAAATACAGATAAAGTAATTAATCCTGTAGTTGGAGTTTGATGTACTGCGGGCCAAATCCACATACTAAATTTTAATATTGGATAAATCGTTAACAACATAAATAAATGTATTGATAAAGGTAACGCACCTGTTATAAAAAACGCATTAATTTTACTAACAATATTATTAATAAAACACTTTCTTTTAAGTTTGTTAATTTGAAACAACTTTTTTATTAAATCTTGAGAAACTTCAAAAAAATCTCTACTTGAAGTAAGTTCGTTTATATCATGATTTAATGCTTTTAAAGCAGTTAATTCAGCTTGGTTTTTAAGACCAAGTTTTTTATCTATTTCAAGTTCTGATGAAATATTTTCAATAATTTTATCAGACTTTCCTGTCATTTGTTTGTGTCTAATTAACGATAGAGTTTCAAGTTTTGCTGGTAATGAATCTTTATCTGAAGAACGTTTTTTGTTTGTAACTTCTTCAAACTCTGCTACAGGTACGTCAACACCCAAATCAATTTTGGCGAAACGAGAACCATCCATAATTTATCCTATTCTATTATATAAGTTGTATTTTTTATAAGTTTTATAAAGCAAATGAATATTTACAAATTACTTTTTAAAATTTTAATAAAACACTAAATTTTTCATCTTAATAATTAATTTATACTCATAATGGGTTGCGGTTAAAAAACATTGTTGCACACATCGTGCGCCTGTTTACGTATGTATCCATTAAACCTACGCTCCTTTATGTGCCGGGGATACTGCCCGTTGCAACAATGTCTCCGCCCCGCTTTTAATGAATCTGGTTGTTACCGTGCATATAATTCAAAAAAGCTTCTTTATTTCCACACAACACGACAATATATAAATTTATATCAATGTTTTTAGAAAAACTACCAAAAATTTTGTCGTTTTTCTAAAAACAAAAAACATTATTTAAATATTCGTTATAAGAAATATATCTAAGCAAGAGTTTTATACATTATTAATATATTTGTCGTTATCGCAAATCTCTTTATATAAATTTCATCTTTTTATATCGTTGAAACAAAGATATTATGGTTCATCTCCGCGCATGCGGGGAACATTAATCAACCTATAGGTAAGTCTGATAAATAACCTTCAGAAACACCTATTAAATCTTTCATTCCTTTTGCTTTAATTTCTTCAAACTGTTCTATAAAAATAAAAAACAATCTCATTATTGATGACGGTTCACTTTCCCAATCTGTAACTTTCAATGTGTCAACAGTTAAAGATTGATTGATGATTGCTCCTGCACCAACTCCCACTTCAGCAGTTTTTCTTCTCTCAGAACTTTCATCAAAAACTTCTAAATGTTTTGTGAGAGGTGCATTACAAGACTTTATGTCATCAAAGCATATTGATCTATCTTGTGACTCTGGCAAAAAAGACGAACTGTAATTCGCAGATCTAGATAAAGTACTTAATCCTGATGAACTATCTTCTACATTAAAAGTCTTTGGGTACAGAATGTCACTACTAAATTTTTTCGTTATAGAATTAGAAAAGTAAACATATTGTATATTATAGCCACCCATAACACTTTCTGATGCACCACAAGGTATTGCTACTGATTCTCTTCTCACTTTGGGTCTGAAAAAAGCAAATCCAAAAGCAGGTATTGTATCATCTCTGCCTATTACAAGTTCTGGGATTGATTTTGCTAAATCTTCTGTAAAGAAAAATTGTCTTACTTTTCCATCTGTTGAACGAAAGCCATCCCACCATAATTTATTAGGATAAGCTACATAATTTTGGTCTGGCCATTTATAATTACATTGTTCGCAAAAAAGACCTTCTTTAAAAAAAGTTCCATGGATAGGACATTTTTCTTCATAACGTTCCAAATTAAAACCATTAGTTCTTTGTCCAGTAATAGGATTCATTCCTTTTACTGAAAGTAAAACTGCAGTGTTTAAGTCGTCATTAGAACACCAATTGAACCATAAACCCCAATCAGAACTAACAGGAACAACATAATTACCTGGCCCTTGCATCCAATTTGATAATGGTTCTTTAAATTCATCAACAGGATAAATTTCGATTGGTGTTCCAGAAGGAAGATCATGACTATGTTTTCCTATTAGACGTTGAGCTCTCATTATTTGAGCTTTAAAACCTTTATAAGACATTATTTTCATAAGAATATCTCCAAGTTAAAATTGAGGCAACAATGTTGCCTCAAAAAATTAGAATGTTCTGTGAGAAGAAACTCTAAAGGGATCAGTTTCTCTACTTTTAGAAACTCGCCTTTTTAGGCTTGGTAATTTATCTTCTTCTTTAAGTTCTTTAAATTTTATTGCAATCTTGGGATATTCTTTAAAAAGTTTGTCTAAATCAAAGTCTCTAAATAATCTTGGTTCAATTGTTGTATTTTCTTTAATAAGACGAATAAATATTAAACGTTCAATGTTTATTGTATTATAAACCATCCCACATTCTTCACAATATCCGTCAATAAGAAGAACATTATTATGTATAGGACATTCAAAAAATACGTCAAGAGGAAATTCACCAACTTTAAAAACTTGTTTCATTACATTAGAGATCATAAAAGTAGAAGGGGTGTCTTGATATCGCGCTTTTCGAAGCATATATAATGAGTTTTCAGCATCAACAGTATTGTCGTCAAAAAAAATAATACAATATCTTCCTCTGCTCCGTATTTTAAGTTGCTCTTCAATATCAATTTGAGCGTCTTTATTATAAGCTTCGAGCAATTCAATATCAGACCATTGACCTATTGGTTTTAATGTTTTTACAATTGTCTGAATTGAGTCTTCATAAACTTTTGATTGTTTTTCTTCTTTTTGTTTTGATAAACAAGACCAAGCAAATTTCAATCGAGGACTTGGTATTTCGTTAATATTAGATTCTGCTAAAAAAATATTACATTTCTTTATAGCATTTTCAAAATCAGAAATTGAAGTATTATTTGACGTTAAAATTTCAATCCCTATCTGAGAGTCATCAACTCCCATTTTTAAAAGAACTTCTTCTAAAAATTTTTCAGAATCTTCAATATGTGCTTCTTTAAAATAAGGATCAAGTATTTTTGCTGCGGATTCAATGCGAGATTTAAAATCGATATTCATTAGATAAACTCCTTGTTATGAACTTTTGTTTCAGTTCTGTTTTGTGCTACGATTTTGTAGCTTTTTTGTAACTTGGTCTCATAGTTACTATTACCTCTTAATAAGAATTTTGTTATCTCCTCCTTTTTATTAAGTTTTAAAACAATTTTGATTTTCAGTTAAAATCATAATACTTGAAATATATATACAAAAAGCATGTTTTTATAAAATTTTTATTCTTATTTGAGTAATAATCTAATTATTTCATTAAATGGAGGTTTTATGCATCATGTAATTCTAGTTCTTCAAGGTGGTGGAGCTAAAGGTCCTTTTGAAATTGGCGTACTTTCTACACTGGAAAAGAAAACAGAAAGATCTGTTGCTGACCTTGTAGATTTAATTGTTTCGACAAGTATTGGTTCTGTTAATGCAAGTCTTTTAGCTTCTAAAATAATGTCAGCAGAACATATTGGTTGTCTAATGTTAAAAAACCTACCTACTATTTTTAAAAAACGTTTAAATATACCTTTATATGATAGAAAAAAATATAGTGATTTATATAAAAAACATGTAGAAGATGTTTTGGGTAAAAAAATATTTCTTAAAGATCTTGACAATAATGTTCATTTAGTTTTTACATCGACAAATATGTGCGATGGAACAAATCATTTCTTTAAAAGTGATAAATATGATGAGAAAGAAATGTCTGTAGTTGATGTTGTTTGTCGTTCGTTTGCAGCACCATTATATTTTGGACAGATCAACGATCCAGAAAAAAAAGCTATATGGTTAGATGGGGGTTGTGGTATAGAGAATCTACCTTTATGGCAAGCATATATAGAAGCAGTAAAACGAGGATGGTTAAACGAAGGACACACTACACATATTCTTTCTATTGGTTGTGGATATTCTAAATTCTGGGTTGATTATAAAAAAGGAATTAAAGGTGGCAAGTTAAGACAAGCTATAAGAGCTGTAAAATATTATAATTCGATTACAAGAGGTAGTTTAGCATATAATCAATCAGCTGCAGTACAAATTAGCAATATGGAAGCTTTATCAAGATTTCAACCAAATTTTTCTTTTCAACATATTGATTGGCCAGGAGTAATGTCAAGAAAACTAGATAAAATGGATAATACAAAAGCAAGACTTCAATATTATGATACAGGAGTGAAACAAGGTAATTTGATTAATAGAACATTATTTTATTTGAATAAATAAAAACTTAATCTCATAATTTATCATTTAAGAAGTATTGTCTAATAATTTGTTAGATAATCAATAGAAATCAGAAAAACTATCTAAATAGGGGAAACTATTTGTATTAAATTTCAGTGTGATAGACTGTGTCGTAGATATGTAAGTTTAAATTTTAATCCTTGAAATGGGCGCATCAGTGAGACTTTCAATCATCATTTTATCTATTGTAGAAATAGAATATTCTATGTTTTCTGAGTCAATAAATGGTTTGTAAAAAAATCTATGAATACCTTTTTTATTAGCATGACGTAATTCTAAAAAATACGTGTTGTCAACCCAATAAGTAATAAATAAAGTAAAATCTTTTTTAATTGTTTGTATTTGTTTTGAAGCGATTTGCTCTAAAATTTTTATATGTTCATTATTTATTGTTATTTTCATTTAATTTTCTTAGAAATCAAGTTGTTATTTATAAATTGTACGCCAAAATTTTTTATCATTCTTTCAAGTTCTTTTTCAGAAAAGTTCAACGTATAATTATAAAATAATTTGTTTTCTATTCCTGCTTTTTTTATTTTTTCAAGATTGAGAACAGTGTTTTCAGAATTACTCAAGCAATTTCTATAGTTTCCAAGTAAATCTTTAATTGTCTTTTTATAATTTCTACCAGTTTTACTAAGACTATTTTCTTCTTTTTCTAATAAGTTTAAAGAATCTTCTAGAACTTTTACTACTTTTTCAAGTCTTTTTATTTCTTCATAGATCTCAGAATCTAAATTATAGTTAAATTTATTTTCTTCTTTTATATTGCATGGAACTAAAGAAGTTATGTTTTCAGTTAACTTTTCATAGCTTACTAATTTAGGTTCATAATTGAGTTTATATTCAGGCTCTTCAATGATTTTTTGTTCGATTTTTTTTAAACCAAAGATTTCTAAAGGATAGTTACAAATAAAAAACATTTTTTTGTCTTTTTTTATTTTATTCCAACATTCTCCTTCTTTTAAAACTTTAATAACAATTTTATATTTGAAATAAACATCGAGTTTTACATTTACTAGAGATAAATAATGACAATAATCACAACATAAATTTTTTATCTCAGACTTGTCAAAAATTTTCAAGTTTTTAAGAATGTCACCAACATTACATTTAGAAAAAACAAAATAAATCCCTTCATACAAACTAAAATCATCCTCGACTAAAAAAGAATAAAAAGGATTAGTAAATTGGTTTGCAGATAAAATAAAAGATTCTAACTTTGTATTACCAAAATTTATCTTAACCAAATTTTTTGGTATTGAATTTTCGATGTCTTCTTTGGCAAATAGATCTTGTTCGTTAAATTCTTGTTTGTCAGCTTTGAACGATAAAACAAACTGTTTTACTTCTTCCATCATAGAGGGATCAGAAAAAATTTCTCTATGTTCATTGACTAATTTATTAATTTCATTTACAAAAGTGTTTGCATCTGTTTTAGAAACACCTATTATTATATTAAGGTCAGAACCAATAGAAAGTTGTATATTTCCTTGAGAATAAACAAAGTTTAATAAAAACGTATCTGTTTCATTTATTTTAATTACAGAATTGTCAGCTAAAAAAATAAAAATCTTCTTTTGAAGATCGCTTTTTACAATAGCTTTTATCATTGAAATAAGAACAGTTATTTTTTTGCCTTCATAAATAATGTCTAAACTATCATCAACACATATACCATTAAAAGAAATGTTTTTTAAATCAACAGAAGCTAAATAATTTATTGTCATTAATTCAGAAATTTCTATTTTTAATTTATTTAAAAACTTTGCTTCATCAGATAGAGCTCTTTTCTTAGCTTTAATCTCATAGATTTTATTTTGTTTTTCTATATTGTTGTTAAAAAGATCAGTTATAAATTTAAATGCTTCTTTATTTTCTATTATAGACCTAATAGTTTTTCCTGCTTCAGTAGCAATTGTGTTCATAAATTCAGAATTAGCTTGAATTTTAGACAATTGGACAGTCGCAGCAGACTGCAACTCAGCAATTAAATAGTTAGATCTTATTTCTTCTAATCTTAAATAATATTTTTTATCATCTGATATTGATTTTGCTAAAGCTGTTGTAACGCTTGCACCAACTACAGCACCCCCGCAAAAACCAAAAGCTTTTTTCGTTAATGATATTGCTGAGTCTAATAAACTCATCACTCCCTCCTTCAGTTCATCCACGCGCATGCAGGGAATATAGACTCAATTATATCATAAGAAATCAACTCAAAATGCCAAATTATTTTTTCTTTATTTTGTTTCAATACACGCGCCCGTGAAGGCGCGACTTGTATGTTGTGCTTTCTATCCATTCGGCTCAGAGTTTCAATCCAACTTTCTTTCTATGTTTGCTTATTTGTAATTGTTCTTGATGATAAGCTTTTGCTCTTCGAACTAGACATCTTCGTCTTAATTCGACCATAATTTGTTTATTCCAAGCTTTTTTACTCTTTACACATGCCCAAATAGAATAAACAGAAACAAGCTTGTCATCATCCAAATTTCTTAAATACGACTCGTCTGTCATAAGATTTTTTTATTCTGTTTTTTTTATTATTATCAGTTATTAAGAATTTAATTATTTATTAAGAAAAAAATAAGTGTAAGGTATGACGTTTGTCTTTTTCTTACGAAATCATCTTTTTTTTAGTCTCAATTTGATATTTTCAGAATTGTCTTGTGACTTGATGATGAAAACATTTTTGCAGATTTTTTTGATGTTGTGATGATGTGACATTAAAAACTCCTTTAATAATAGAAACAATTTACGCACTTTATATATCGTCTAATAGTGTGTTATTGCCAAAATTTAATTAAAATCATTCAAAAACATTAATTATATATTTCTTTATTTAAGAAAGAATAGATTTTCTTAAGATATTCTTCAGCTTTTTCATAACCCCAAGCATGGATAAACGTATCATTTTTTGTAGTATTCTCTTCAGCAAAAATCGATAAAATCTCTGTTTTTATTTCTTTAGTATTGACACAAGAAACACCAACAGTTTTAGGACAATATTTATGTCCAATACACTTCCTTTTTAATTGAATTTCTATTATGTTTTCCCAATCAATTTTTATTACTCTTTTTCTCCAACCTATTTTAAATATCCCAAATTTAGTAATGATATTAAACCAAGAAGCACAATGATCGCAAGAACAATATTCATTAAGTGTTTTTTCCATAGAAAAATCTTCAAATCCTGCTTTATTAAAAAGATCTTTAAATTTATTTTCTTGATCTATATCAATCTGTTTTCTGTTACATGATTTATGAAAATATTTGCGCAAAGTCAAAACACAATCATCACCACTTTGAATTATATAGTCATCAGTTATCTCTGTCCATCCTTTTTCATTAACTACTATTTTGTTTTCCCAATCTTTAGTAGAATTAGGATATTTTAAAGTCAAATCAATAAATCTGTCATTTCTAATTTCGTTAGTTAAATAACAAGCAATATTTTTATTCGTGAACAAAAGCTTAACATCATAAAATTTTTTACCTATGAAATTAGTAAGATTTAATAATTCTTCAGTATTTTTTTGTATAACGACATCATAACAATTTTTTATATCCCAACCTTTACCACAATAAGGACATTTTAAATTTGACGTAGGAATATCATTAACTAAAGAAAATGAATAAGTTCCTTTCATTATCTCATGAAATTCATTACTTGTAAGAACATTGGGAATATCAGGTACAATTTCTTTAGGAATCTTGCCAGTAGCTTTCATACAATTACCACAAGAATCAAGTATATAACGTCCTAATATATAATAATTATGTAATTGTTCGTTTCTTTTGTATGAAGCATTATTTCGTTCTCTTAAAAGTACATTGAATGTTTCTAAAGAACAAAGATGGTTTCCTATTACCTCCTTTTTGTCGTACCAAGGTAAATCTTTTATCTGTTCTTTATCAGAGACACATTTTGAACCTAAAGAAAACTTAATCATAAACACTTTCTTATAATAAGACACTTAATAAAGCAGATTCCACATCCTGTGGTAAAGTTACATCGTCTTCATCTAAATCAAGGGCTTTAAGAATCGTATCCATTGTAAGGTCGCAAAATTCGTCTTGCCAATCACCTACAAAATAATATCTATCTGATTGTTTAATGATTCCACAAAGAATAGGATCTTTCTTTTCTTCAAGAGTTTTCTCGACAGATTTATTTTCTGGATCACAATGTATTACAACAAAATCATCGAACAACATTTTCTCTTTTGCTATTCCCATTTGATCGCGAACATCTTTAGGTATTAATCTAGTATAGTTTTTTATAGGAGTTATTTTTATTGCTTTATCTTTTACACTATTAACAAATTCTTGTAATATTTGTTTTTCGAAATATTTGTCAAAACCACATGAAATCATTTCTTGTTCTCTTATTAATTTACCAAATTTTTCTTCTATTTTTTCTTTTAGAGCTATTTGATTTGTTAATGATGTTGATTCAAGAATAGAACAAATTTTTTCTAACCTTGAAGTCAATTCTTTTCTTTCAATTGGTTTGAATCTGCTTTTTATAAATTTAAAAACAACAATAGGTTTCAATAAACCTTTTATTCTATTTCTTGGATTATTCTCATCATCTAACGAACATTTTTGTTTTTTACTAAGTCTAATAGCTCTTTTTATGTATCTATCATCTTTTTTCAAAAAATAATTTGGAACTATTGTCTGAGATGCGATATATAGATTTGTATCGTTATAGCCCAAAGAAAGACTTGTTGTTTCTTCAGAATTTTGTATATAATAAGAACCTGAAGGAATAATGTTGCTCATTATAATTCTTCCCCTTTTTATTATTATTTTAAATTAAAAAACATAAAGTTAATTCTTTTTATATAATAATTCTTAATTGTATATAAAAAAAATCGGGAGAGATAAAATAAATTTATTTTATCTCTCCCTTCATCACACACACATCATCAAAGAAAGCTTTATTAATATATATTATTTTTTGTCTAAAAAATAAAATTTTAAATTTATTTTTTCACCACACACTTGGCAAATATTTTTTTCTTTTGCACAATATAGACAAGGTTCTTTTAAAAAAGTCGTAATAGTTTCATATTGACCATGTTTTTCGCATATTTTCGTTATCTTCTTAGATGACCTAAATAAAATATTTTTGTGTTTATTGCAAAAAAACATATTCAGATTTTTTCTTTATTTTTTAAAATAAACTGTATGATTATTATAAAAGTCAAAGGCCAAAATAAAGAACATATTATTTTAGGTTTAAATAATGTATTCTTTTTCCAAAAACTTTGTGTTTCCATAAAAATATAAAATAAGACGCTAATTATAAAATAAAGATGTATTAAACTTATATCCATTTTAATCCTTAGTATGTAAAACAGCGAACTCAGTTAGTATAGTTGTGATAATTCCTGCAGTAAAACCAAAATAAACTATATTTCTTTCCAACCAACTTCTTTCTGATTTTTTTCTTAATAAGACTATTTCATTTTGATAAACTCTTTCTGATTCTAATGATTTATCATAATATTCATTAAATAATGTTTTTTCTAATATTAATTTTTTATCTAAATAATTACAATTATCTTTAAAATAGATGTATTGAGCAGCTTTTTTTTCGCTAATTAGAACACCTGAAGGAATTTGTAATGTGTCTAAATAAATAGATATTAGTTGACCTGAATCAATAGCAATTGATTTGAAATCGAGCAAATTAGTATCAATAATATTTTCATTTGGAGGCATAAGTAAATCTATATCTAATTTTGCAGGTAAATAACTATATTTAAGGGGTTGTTCGTTAGTAAATTTTTTCGTTGACGCACACGAAAACAAAAATAATAATAAAAAACATAATAAGATTTTCATAAGTAATCTTCTCCTTTTAACCAATCATATCAGCAAGTTTTTTTCTTCTTTCTCTTGCATCAGGTATTTTTTGAACTTCTTTTAATTCTTTCATTAATTCATCGTTTTTCGATACAGCAACAGCAGCTTCTACTTTTACTATAGTATTAACTTCTTCTAATTTTTCTTTTATAGAAATAATTTCGTCTTTTAAATTTGCATTTTTTTCTTCAGAATTATTTTTCTCTGTTGTTTTTTGTCTAGATAAAATTTTAAGAGTAATCATTAAAATTGCAGGAACTAAAACAATAGCATATTTCCAGTATTTCTTTACAAAAGATGTTTTTCTAAAAATTATAAATAAAACAATAATAATAAAAAAAACTATTAGTAGTTCTACTTGAGTTGTCATTTTCTTACTCCTTTTTTGTTTGTAAATCGGTAGAAAAATTTCTTATAGAAGAACTAGAATATTTCAATAGTAAATTATATGATATTTTTAAAGTCTGTTCGTCCATCTCTATAAATAATTTGCTTAAATCTCTTTCTATAGTTCCTAACATAACCTTTACATCTTCAGGAGTTAAATAAAGAATTCCTGCTAAAACAACTTTAATATCTTCAAATTTGTTTTCAGTTACAAGTCTTTTAAAATATTCAAACGACAATTTCCTTTTTTTATCTTGATAGTTATAAACAATTCTTCTACTCAACTTTCTTATATTATAACCATCCCATGAACCTAAGTTTTTATTATACTGTGAAATTGTTTCGAGACAAAATTTAAAACAATCTAGTTCGTCTTCAGTATCTACTAAAAGGCCGCTATTGTCTATGAAATTAGCATTTTTAAATCTTAAACGAGCAGTCTTTAAGATGTTTTTTGCATCTTTATTTGACAGACAATGCCAGCCTTCAAATTCTAATTTTAATTTCATTTAATTTTTTCTTTAAAACTTAATATAACAAATCTGGCAAAAAATCATTAAACTTTTTGCCAGATTAATTGTAATCTAAAATCCGTCTTTAATTTAATAATTTGTAGCAAACGAAAATGTTTTGGGTAGACCAAAATTTGTTACACCTGCAGTATTGTTTGTCTTTCCTTTAGTTCTTTTAGCATTTACGCTAATAGGATCAGTTATGATTGTACCATTTTAGACTCCTATTTTTTTTGTTCAATTGCATGATCTACAATTCTTTCCCATAATTTTCTATCATCATGTTTCCTATTATATAAAAATTGTACAATCTCAGATTTCGTCATTCCCCAGTTTAGCAATTCTCTTACTTGCTCTAATCTTGATTGTTTTTCTCCAGGGTCATTCCAATACTTTCCATAATCAATTTCAAACTCACCATTAGGTTGTTTTTCTAAATATTTAATGTCTGGAAACGAACCTGATAAATTCTGAAAAATGTGAATAGTTTCATGGGTAACAGTAGACTTTGGATTTTCTAAGTATTTAAGAACATCGTTTTTATTTTTTAAAAAGAATTTTTCAAAATCATAAAGGGGTAAATAAACTGTTCTTTTTTTATAATTAGATGCTCCTCTTTCTTTCTGTTCTCTAAATTTAATCTTAATTGAATCTAATATTTTTTTAATTTCTTTTTCGTTTGTAGTAGGATAAATTTCTTTTAATCTTTTTATAAGATATTTAGATTTCTCGGGAATATCTGAAAAACTATAGATATCAGTTTTTATCGACATTATATCTCTATCTTATTTTTTTTCAGATTATTAATAGTAGTATTCATTTCTTTAATTAAACCATCTTGATATGACAGCTTATCTTGCATTTGTTCAATAATAGAAACATTTTGCTTGTTAATTCTATTAAGTTCTACTTGAAACTTTTCAATCATTTGATGCTCAATATTTTTTATTATTGAATTAAGCTCTTCTTTATCTTTAATTAAAACGAATTTAGTTCCATCTTCGTTTTTTTGAGTAAGCATACTTACTCTTTTTCTAAAGCTTTTTTCAAAATTATTGCTAATTTCTTGTTCTTCAGCTCTAGAAAGAGCAATAATATTTCTCAACTTACCACACAAAAACTCTTCAGTACCTTGAAAATTCTTACACATAAAATCTTTATCAGACATCATTGCAGATTCTTGCAAAGTACAACCACCTGAACAACCTTGAAAAAAATCTGGGCAATGCGAACAAGGTATAGACTTTAATAATCCTAAAACAAAAATTGATTCATTTTTGTCTAAATAAGAAATATAAAAACTTGTGTCTCTAGTAAATTCATTTTCTAGTTGTTTTACCATTACGTTCCTCTAAAGATTTTTTAATAAATTTTTAGCCCTTTTTCAGTATATCATCTATTATCGAAGAAGCACTTTCTAAAGAACTAACATCCATACTAATAGGTGTTATAAAACTTTCTTGCGTGTCTATAGTTGTAGATCTATCCTTAGATGCTTGTTTACCAATATTTTTCTTTTCATTGTTCAAAGCATCATCTATTCCAAGAGCGAATTTTGATATAAGTTTTAAATTGCTTTCTTCTATTTTTATATTTTTAGCAAAACAATCTATATAAGTTTGTGGAACAAATTCTGCAGCTTTATTGAAAACTCGTTTTGCAGCACGAAATGAGCGAACTATTGGGTTGTTAGAAACAAGTAATCCAACTTTGCTACAAACGCCTTGTTTATTTAAATTGCAACCAAAACATTTATCATTAGATTTCAAACTATATATAAGTTTGCTTCCTGAATGTTGCATTTTTGAATAAGTTTCTGCCATTTCAGAACAATCTGGATAAATATTTGAGTCTATAAATACGTACCCTAATTGCCCATAATATTTTTGTAATTTTTTTTCATTTGCTGAAATAAATTGTTTTGATGCTTCAAGACCAAATTTCTTTTTAAGAGAATTTTTTACTAACTCAATTGTGTTTCCATTAGACATTAATCTAAAAGCATAATTAGTCATTGCTTTAATATCAATAGAAACGGGTTTTGATTTAGTCTCGACTTCAACACCTTGTAAAGTAGAACTAGCAAAACCTGTAAAAAACGTTTGTCTTTTGCTAAATTTTTCTGACTTTATAATTTCTTCTTTATATTTTTCAGAAAATTGTTGAAACTTATCAAAACCGTAAATCTTTGCAAGTTTTTTACATATTTCAGATTTTGAAAGTTTTGAATTTATTCCCTGCTTATACTCGCATAACATTGATTCAAAAACAACATGTTGATCTATTAAAGAGTTTTTCTTTACGTTATTATCGACGTCTCTAATTGAAAGATCTTTTTTGTCTATGTCTCTTTTAAATGCAACTCTTGCTTCTTTTTCTTGGTAATAAGCTTGTTTAATTTGTTCTAGAGAGAATAAGAATTGTGCAACAACATCAATAGGTCTTTTATTAGATAATAAATCTTTATATTCTTTTATTACAGAACTAGAAACATAATCTAATTTTGAAAACTTATTTAAAACATCATGTACAGTAGAACGACGAACTTTAAGTTCGTTTTTTGATTGTTCTACAATATTTGCTTGTTTGTCTTCTATATTATTGAAACCTAAAAAAGCATACTTATTTAAAATTAATTTTATTTTTGACTGTAGATATAGAAAAGCAGAATCGCGATATGATAAAAGCAAAAAAGAACGTATTTTTGCATAATTGTTATTCTGGTCAATCATTCTGTTTACTTGCTTATCTATTGTTTTTAACTTGTTTTCACTAGAAGTTTTTTCTATTTTTTCTAGAGTGAAACGATTTTCTTTATTAGACTCTCTAGTTATATCTGAAGTCAGTTCGTTGGCTCTAGACAAACCGAAATCATTTTCAAATAAGATATTAGGCACAGACATTTCAGAAGGCTCGTAATCAATCTCGCTTTCAGCTAGTTTTTCTATATAATCGGGCATTGTCTTACGTGAAGATTCTTCTAAGATTCCTGAAAAACCTTGATCAAAAATACCTTGAAACATTTCCATCTTTTCTCCTTTTTCGCTTCTCCTCTTATTACAAGAGTAGTTGTTGAAGCATTTATGATAATAATTGTTTTATATCTTCCAAAATTTGTTCTTCAGTTTTTGCGTTTTCTTCACCTGATATATAATCCATAAAGTCTTTTTCATACCATTTTTCAAATTCATGTCCCGATAACATTCAAAGAATTTTTGTTTCTTTTTCGTAATTGTTACAATATTTCAATAATGAATCTACCACTTTGTTTGTTTTCATTTTTCGTCACTTTAACTAAGTTCATTTGCTTGAGAATTTTTCAATTCTTCTAATAAATCAAAAAATGCTATAATACCATTATCAAATTTATCGAATTCGTTTAAACAATCTGTATCGTATTTTAAATCAATTTCACGTAACGCTACTCTCCATTCGTCTTCATTTATATTTTTTCTCAATTCTTCGACAAATAACTTGACTTTTTTTAAATCCAACTTAAATTTTCTAAAATTAGCTTTAGAAGAAATAAGTTCTTTAACTAATTTTTCAACTCTTATAGTCATTTTATTCCTTAAACAGTTTTCTTTTTTTATATTTTTCTTGTTTTTTAAATCAAGTTTTTTCTTCATCTTCTTTATAAAGGGGACATGCAGGTGTTCCACCTCGAAGACCTGTACCTGGAGCGTTTTGTCTTCTTTTTCTTCTCATTCTAACAAGTCCAACACCCGCACCCCAAGGACCTGTACCGTCTGGTATACCAGGACCTTTTATCTTTCCTGATTCTTTATTAGCACTATGTTCCAGAACTTCAAATTGTGTAGGTGAAATACCTGCACTCTTTATCAATTTTACTTCATAATC
>Ga0172381_10003657_pt1 | contig 16184 bp, 10 predicted proteins | sample Leawel6488metaG_FD_119754 | JGI IMG/M metagenome (GOLD analysis project Ga0172381, IMG submission 119754) | Leachate microbial communities from a municipal landfill in Southern Ontario, Canada - Leachate well 64-88 metaG | ecosystem: Engineered > Solid waste > Landfill > Unclassified | place... | reverse complement strand
TGCCGATGAAATGGTGAAGAAAGAGAGAAGAATGAATAAAAGTTTATACCTCATTACTGCAAATTGTTAGTTGAAATACCCTATTTGATATACAAATATAGTTTATTTTTATCAAAGGTGTAGATTCAACTCGTTATTGCAACTTTATTATTTAAAGATGCGAAGAACAACTGAAGTGGGTGTTTATAATTCAGTTTTCTCTTAATTCTTCTGTTTAATTTGTATTGTATATCCTTGGTTTGATTGTTGTTGATTGCTTTATGCAAAAGACATCTCTGAAAAAATCTAACGTAGTGTTGTATTTCTAAATTGAACTTTCAAGTGTGGTTTCTTACTATATTATTTCCAGATTGTTATTGGGAGATTTGTTTTGTTGAGATTATATAAGGATTGTGTATAGACCTCCTGATCGTGACTTAGTGAGTCGGGTGTGGTGTCAGTCATCTGCGAAGCATGGTAAATGTCAAGTTGCATCAGCATTTTGTCACGAATTACCATAAAACTATCCCTCAACTCGGGTTTCACCGGATAAGAAGGAGGTGTCTCCATTGTAAGCGGATTGATAGGCTGATTATGTTTATGTACTCTGTAATCGAGATGAGGTCCCGTGGCGAGGCCGGTAGATCCCACATATCCAATTATATCACCTTGCCTTACAGAACTTCCTTTTTGAATCCCCTTGCCAAAGCGGCTCAAATGCATATAGGTAGTTGTGTAAACTGAATTATGTTTAATCTTCAGATAGTTACCACCACCGCCTCTCTGATACGCTTTTGCAATCACAATTCCGTCCCCGACACTTTTTACAGGAGTACCCGTGGGAGCAGCATAATCTACGCCGTGATGCGCCCTGTATCGCTTCAGTACAGGATGATAGCGGGAATTAGAGAACCTGGAGCTAATGCGGAAAAAGTCAAGCGGTGCTTTGAGAAACTCTTTTCGCAAACTGTTGCCCTCTTCATCGAAATACTCTCTAATAGAATCCTGTTCAAAGGGAACAGCAACATATCTCCTTCCCTGATGATTGAATAGTGCGCCTTCTATGGAAGCTATTTCCAAAAAGGTTGTATCATCTACCCATGCTTCATCATAGATCAAACGAAATGAATCTCCATGTTTGATATCAAAAAAATCGACCTGCCAAGCATAAAGATCCGACATTTTAAGGGCTAACAAGGGAGATGATCCTGATTCAATGATTGTATTCCACAGTGAAGAGTTGATGGTTCCTTCCACATATCTGCGCTGTAAGGTTACAGGTTTTGTTGATGCATGTGCTTTGGGACTATCGGAACAGAGATCTATAACTACATAGTCGGTTTTTGTTTTTTCAAACACAAGATATTGAATAGAAGATGTTGAATCTGGTGTAGTGATAGTAGCATATACATTTCCTATCTGTAATTTTGAAGGAGGATAGAGAGGGGAAATAGTCTCGGTTATTTGTTCGGCATCACTACCCGTGAATCCCAAGTCTATTAAAATTGAAGATAAATGATCTCCCTTTTCTATCTTGAAATGATTCAGAGTCAGTGAATCTACACATATTCCGTAGGCATACGTTTGATTCGTCTCCTCCTCTATATTGGTGTCTTTATCTTGTTTGTCCTGCTTAGGTGTACACGAAACAGCAATAACAACCATGAGCAGGTTGCTGGCGGCTTTGATTATTTTCTTTCGGTTAAACATAATTTCAAAGATAGTTTTTTGAACTTAGAGAGCCAAAAAATTAACTCAAAAAATCTTGCTTACGCCAAAAACAAAGAAAAATTAGATATCCAACACACGGTCTTGTATTGAGCAAAATCGAAATGTAGCAAAAGCGTGCTAACAAATTATTCAATAGAGAGAAACCAACTACCTTGAAGTTTGTTTAACCTATGTATGACCCAATAAAAAAAACACCTACCAAACTAAATTGATAAGTGCCTAATTTTAACAACGTGATCCGACTAGGATTCGAACCTAGGACCTACAGCTTAGAAGGCTGTTGCTCTATCCAGCTGAGCTACCGGACCATGTTTTGTTTTAGTTTGCAAAAATAGTGTAATTATCAGTATAAAAAAAATAAAGAGCAAAAATTTCGCTCAAACTGGAATACAAAACGGTTGCCGATTCTTTGCAATGAGGTAATTTAAAGTATTCCTTGTGCCATAATAGCTTTCGCTACTTTCATAAATGCGGCAATGTTGGCACCTTTTACGTAATTGACATAACCATCGGGTTCTGTGCCATATTTAATACAGCTTTCGTGGATATTGCTCATAATCCATTTCAGTTTTTCATCCACTTGTTCGGCAGTCCAGCTATATCTTTCCGAGTTTTGAGTCATCTCTAATCCCGATACAGAAACTCCTCCGGCATTGGCCGCTTTTCCGGGTGCAAACAAAATTCTCTTTTCGTGAAACAAATCAATCGCTTCGGGCGTGCAAGGCATATTGGCTCCTTCCGATACTGCTATTACTCCATTTGAAATAAGATGTCGGGCGTCTTCTCCGTTTATTTCATTTTGTGTGGCAGAAGGTAAAGCAATATCCCCTTTTTCACCCCACGGTCTGCTTCCGGCAACATATTTACAGTCAAACTCTTCAGCATATTCTCGAATACGACCTCGGTATAAATTTTTCAACTCCTTTAGGTACGCCAATTTTTCTATGGTAATTCCATTGGGATCATAAATATATCCATCAGAATCGGACATTGAAACTGGAATTGCTCCAAACTCTATTAATTTTTCGCACGTATATTGTGCCACGTTTCCCGAACCGGAAATTAGACATTTTTTACCTTCAAGTTTAATATTTTGTGGCTTAAGCATTTCGCACAAAAAATAGACATTACCATATCCGGTTGCTTCCGGTCGTATAAGTGAGCCGCCAAATTCAAAACCTTTACCGGTGAAAGTTCCTGTGAATTCGCCCGCTAATTTTTTGTACTTCCCAAACATATAAGCTACTTCTCTTCCCCCAACACCTATATCACCTGCCGGAACATCCGTATTGTGACCAATATTTCGCCACAATCCTTCTACAAATGCCTGGCAAAAACGCATGATTTCACCATCGGATTTTTCACGCGGTGAAAAATCCGATCCTCCTTTACCACCTCCCAATGGAAGCGTTGTTAAAGCATTTTTGAAGGTTTGTTCAAACGCCAGAAATTTGAGAATGCCCGGAGAAACTGAAGCATGAAAGCGAATGCCGCCTTTGTATGGACCAATTGCATTGTTGTGTTGTACACGATATCCCATATTTGTGCGTACCTGGCCTGTATCGTCAACCCAAGTTACACGAAAAGATATTATTTTATCCGGAATAATCAGCCGCTCAATTAAATTGGCTTTTTCAAATTCTGGATGTTCGTTGTATGTTTCTTCTATCGATTCCAAAACTTCCTCAATGGCTTGGTAATATTCCGGTTCGTTTGGAAATCGACTTTTTATTTCTCTAATAACATTGGATGTTTTCATATGTGATGATAAAAATAAATAATTAAATAGCGTCTACCAAAAAACCTCTTTTTTTTGAGTCTTTGATAAGAAAAAGTCAAAGACAAAGCCTTTTCCGCCTTGGCGGAAGCTTTCGTCTCGCCAAGGCGGGATGACTGTTTCAAAAACGAGAGTAACGTGCTACATTGAGCGACGTCGAAATGCAGTATTTGCCGTTTTCTTGCAAAGACTAAATAACCAATATGACGGGCAAAGTTACATTTTTATTTTTAAATGCTCTATAAAATGTCAATAAAATATCATATCTATTTATTTTGGGCTATTTTCTAAGACTTTTGTAAATTGGAATAAAGACAATAATACCAGACATAATAATAGAGATGATTGTTCCTAAAGTTATTTTTTCTGAGTAAATTAGAATATAGCCCACAATGAAAACCCAAAGTAAAATGATGAATCCTATTTGTGTTTGAGAAAGTTTTTTTCGTGCCATAAAGTTTTGTCTTTTAAGTTGAGTGCAAATATACAAAAAAAGGTATAGAGATTGAGTGCAAGAATACTGCGGATTAGTTTTTACTTGACACTGAAAAAGAAACGCTTAATTTGAGGACAAGCCTCAAATTAAGCGTTAATAACACACACAGGATCGCAAAATTTTGCGCCTCTACATATTATCTTCCCGTTGATCAATAACCTTTAATTGTTAATCTCAACAGGAATATTTCCATTAATCTTCTCTTGCTAAGACTAAACAAGTTCTATCATTGGGCTTCCGGCTTGAACAAAAGAACCTTCTTCAACCACTACTTTACTCACCGTTCCGGAAGTTTCTGCAATAATATCGTTTTCCATCTTCATTGCTTCAAGAATCAAAACAACTTCACCTTTCTTCACTTTGTCGCCAACTTTCACATTTAATTTCAGAATACTTCCTGGCATTGGACTTTCAATAATTTCTTTCGCAACTTGTGTTTGCGCTTGTTCTTGCTTTTCCTTTGGCTTAGTAGCTTCCTTTGTAACATTTTTAGATTCAAATTCTTGTTTGCGTTGACCCTTCAGATAATTTAATCCAACAGCAGGGAACAATTCAAGCAATAATTCATCTTTTTCGTTCTGAGCAACTTTAACACTACCAAACTCATCAAGAGTTGGATTTTCCTGACGTTTATAATTGGAAGTGTCGTAGGGAGTCTCTTCGCGGCTTCCCGTAATTTTAAATCTGAATTCCGGATCAATTGGTACGGGAGTTTCACCATATTCGCCTTTTACCAAAGCAACGAATTGATTGGATGGACTGGCATATTTTTCGCGTCCATTTTTCAAATTAAGTGCAGAAACAACTGCTTGAACACCAACAATCTGACTGGTTGGAGTAACAAGTGGAGGGAGACCTGCATCAAGTCTTACACTTGGAATTAATCTCATAGCTTCTTCCAAAATATCGAGTGAATTGTATTGTTTCAATTGAGCCACCATATTCGTGTACATACCGCCGGGTATTTCTGCATTTTTCACTAATTCATCCGGTTTGGGAAAATTGAAATATGCTTCAATTGCATGACAAGCCCTTAACAATTCTGTTTCGTTATTGCTTTTAACGGCTGCTATGGCATTGTCAAATTCCTTATCAATCTCAGCAGGTAGCGTATCAGTAAGCGGATTGAATGGATTTGGAATTTGTTTGCTCACATCGAAATCTTCCAACTCTTTGCGAATATCTAACAATTCCAGGTTTATTTTCGCCACAGCTTCCATGTTTACATCGAATTCAATATCCAATTTTTTACAGAAAATATAGATTAGTTCAACGGCAGGAGCTGCGGGACCACCACCAAAATTCCAAATATTGGTATCCACAATATCCGCTCCGTTCATTATGGCTGTTAAAACAGATCCCAGACCAAACCCGGGCGTACAATGCGTATGAAAATCAATGGGTACATTCAACTCTTTTTTGAAGAGAGGAATCATGGTCGCTACGCGAGAGGGTGGAATTAATCCACTCATATCCTTAATAGTAATCATATCAGCACCCAATGCTGTCATCTCTTTCGCTTTGTTCAGAAAATATTCGTCCGTAAAAACATCTATGTAGAAAGGTTTAGCCGGTTCTTCTTTTTTCAAGAAAGAGAAAAATCCACCCTTTTTCTTTTTCTCAACCGGAGGCTCATCAAATTTTGGATCAACTGTATAGCAAACCGCACAATCTGCCAATCCACCATATTTCTTGATGTATTTTACGCTCGCCTTGATATTATTAACATCATTCAAAGCATCGAAAATACGCATAATATCTAAACCTGAATCCATAGAATTTTTAAAAAATCCATCAATTATTTCATCCGTATAAGGAGCATATCCAAACAAATTTCTACCACGCGAAAGTGCTGTTAATTTTGAAGCACTTCCAACACCTTTTTTAATTTTCTCTAATCTGTGCCATGGGTTTTCGTTTAAATAACGCATAACAGAATCGGGTACAGCTCCGCCCCATACTTCCATTGCATAAAAATTTGCATCCTTATAGTATTTCAATACGCGATCTATTTGGGATTGATTCATTCGTGTTGCAAATGCAGATTGCTGTCCGTCTCTTAAAGTGAGATCTCTAATTAATAATTTTTGTTTCATAATGGTTTCTTTATATTTTGATCAAGTTGTAACAGGTTGATATAAATCTTTGTATGTCTCACACAAAGTAAATCATTTTTTTTGAATATTCATTCATTAAAGAAATATTTCTTTAATGAGTTATGTAGCGAGAAAATTTAGAGGTTTTCTTGTTGACATCTATACTATTAATAATTTCTTTGGTAAGATTTGTGCTTTTGACGTCGTTCTTTCTTATCGAAGTTATTTCTTTCCGTTCGATTATTTGATCTACCTCCGGATTTGTTTTCCGATTCTTGTGCCACTTCAACTATCAGTTTTCTATCTTCCACAAACAATCCTTTGAAAGTATTTACTACTTTAGGTGCAGATTCTTGTGGTACTTCGAAAAATGAAAAGTTTTTAAGTAGATCTATTCTTCCAATACGCACTTTTTCAGTTACATGATCATTGATGAATCCCATCAAATTAGCCGGATTTGCTCCATCCATTTTACCAATATTGATGAATATGCGTGTGAACCCTTTTTCTGCTTGTCTACTTCCACCACCGTCACGATTAGACACTCTTTCACCCCTGCTTTCATCTCTGTTTCTTTTGGATGAACGCTCACTTGGCTCAATGATTTCTTCGGCTGATTGATAGTACTCCAAAAGACGATTAAATTCTAATGAAACAATTCGTTTAATGATATCTTCTTTTTCCAACCAATCCAGTTTTCTAAAGATGGAAGGAAGCAAACGTTCAATTTCTTCGTCGTTAACTTTTACCTTTTCTATTTTGTCTACTAAATTAAAAAGTTGTTTTTCGCAAATAACATCGCCGGTAGGGATGGTTCGTTTCTCAAATTTTTTATTCATGCTTTTCTCAATTTGAGCGATTTTACCTTTTTCTTTGATGTGAATAATGGAGATGGATGTTCCGGTTTTACCGGCACGCCCTGTTCGTCCACTACGATGCGTATAACTTTCAGCCTCATCGGGTAAACCAAAATTGATTATGTGAGTTATATCATCCACATCCAATCCTCTGGCAGCTACATCGGTGGCAACAAGAAATTGAAGGTTTTTTGAACGAAATTTTCCCATCACCGAGTCGCGCTGACTTTGCGAAAGATCTCCGTGTATTGAATCAGCGTCGTACCCGTCTTGAATTAACTTATCAGCAATTTCCTGTGTTTCACGTCGGGTGCGACAAAATATGATAGCGTAAATATTTGGATAATAATCTGCAATGCGCTTCAAAGCAAGATATTTGTCACGTGCGGTAACCATGTAATATACATGTTTAACATTTAAAGCACCTTCATTTTTACGACCAATCACAATTTCGGTGGGTTTATCCATATACTTTCTTGTGATTTTGGCAATCTCATTCGGCATAGTTGCCGAAAATAGTAACATGCTTCTTCCTTTTGGAACGCGCGATAGAATATCGTCAATGCTTTCCGTGAAGCCCATATTTAGCATTTCGTCTGCTTCATCCAAAACTACAGTATGAACCAAATCAAGTGACATGGTTTTTCTGTTTAATAGATCGATTAATCTGCCCGGAGTAGCTACAATTACTTGTACGCCGCGCTTTAGCGCACGCATTTGACTTTCAATGCTTGAACCACCATATACAGGTAGTACTTTTACTCCCTCAACATACTTAGCATAGTCGTTGAGATCGGCAGAAATTTGAAGACAAAGCTCACGCGTAGGACATAATATTAATGTCTGTGGTGCTCTTTGTTTTGGATCTACTTTTTGGATAATTGGCAAACCAAATGCGGCAGTTTTGCCGGTTCCTGTTTGTGCAAGTGCGATAATATCGCGTGTTTCTGCCAATAGCAAAGGAATCACTTCCTCTTGTACGGGCATGGGTTGTTCAAAACCCAGTTCTTGTATTGCTCTCATAATTTCCGGAGCAACACCTAATTGTTCGAATGTTTTCATCTTTTTTTGTTGTAATAATTGTGACGGCTATCAACATTCTTCTCTTTACCCCCACAACAAACGACATTAAAAAAGATGTGAGAAAAAAATCGAAAACCAATAAATGTGTGATTTATCTTGAAAAGTGATTTGTTAAATTGATAACCTAAATTTTTAAAGGAAAGAATTAAAATCGCTCAGAAGATTTAAAATCGGCGACAAAGGTAAGTTAAATAATTTGATATGAGGATATTTTTGGTAATTATAATTATAAAAAGAGAGAATTGAGGCACGGGATTCGGGATTCGAAACTATAAACTAGGGGTGATGATAAGATAAACAATTTTAATTGTAGTATATGCTTCCTATATTGATTTACGGTATTTTATTAATCTTATTATCATTTTTCCGATTTCACTTTGTTTTTTGATTGAATTCTCGAAAATTTCTTGATTTATAAATTTTAAATTATTTGCTATTATCTGCTGCGTTTCTATTTCTACACAACTACCTAATTCCTAATCTCTATTTTCATATTTTGTAAATAAATAGAATCTTTATAAAAGCCATTATCTATAATTATTTACTAAACAATCGCTTATGGGTTATAGAGCATCAATTTCCTCAATAATATGACCTTACCTTTCGAAACACGCACCTTTTTTTCAAGATAATTATCTATCGATCCATACGTCTCTTTAATGTAATCAAGAGCATAATTTAAATAAGCACTGTTGGCAGAGAAAAGAGCGGTCATAGATTCTTGCACTGATTCGGGCAGAGTTCCCGGATAATTTATTGTTTTTTTTGGATCGATGTATTTGTTTGAAGCTAAATAATCCTCTTCAACAGTATATTCCGGTACACCCAAAGCATATAGCAGTAAAGCTGCAGCAATCCCTGTTCTATCTTTTCCTAAAAATGAAGTAATTAAAACGGGATAATTATTTTCATCTACCAAAATATCAAACATTTCGGCATATTTATCGGCATTATTTTCTACCATTTCTTTATATGCATCTTGCATAAAAATAATGGTTTCGCTGCGCGTAAAATTATTTTCCAACATCTCCTTTTTGAAACTGGAAATATCTCCGGGAACAATGGGAATATTTATTTTTTGAATATTTACAAAATAAGGATGTGCTTTCCTGTCTTCCTCTGTTCTAAAATCGATGATTGTTTTTATTCCTAATCGTTTCAATTTATCTTGATCAAATAAATTAGCATTGCTTAGATGCCCCGATCGGTATATCTTTCCCCATTTCAATTGTTTTTCTTCTGCGGTAAAATAACCGCCTATATCACGAAAATTTAAAATATTATCCATCTCAATGTATCGGTTGGATATTATGCCCGAGGTCACACCACCGGTTCTAAGTAAAAAGAATTCGCGTAACCCGGATCCGGATGGATTTAATAATGCAAATTGATCTTCTACAAGTTTTGTTTGAATTGGTGTAAAATCACGGATTGAAGTATCGGACATGGAGGAGTATATATCAATTTTACCATCTACATCGGGACTTACTTCCCATTTCAACAAGAAATTACCATCTCTGTTTTTTTCAACTACAGATGCAATTTTAATTGTAGAGACACAACTCATCAATAAAGAAGCAAAGATAAAAGCAAATATGTGTTTTGTAAATTTCATTTAGTTTTTCTTGGATAAAGCAAAACAAATATAGGAAAATATATCGTTTAACCCAACACGATTAAATACCAATTAACATTCACGTCTCTTTTAAAAATAAGAAAATAAACACTGTAAATATCTGTAAATAAAATAAATCTGTAAATACAATCGCCTTGTTTTCATGATCTTATGAATTATATTTATATTTTTTTGATCTATTTGATATGAAATTAGTAATAATTTCCTACCATATAAGCGGTTTCTATTTTCTTTATTTTTAATGTAATCATTTCTATTTCAGAGAGTAATTACGATATTTGGTCTTTGCAAGAAAGACCAAGCAGTGCATTTCGATGGCGCTAAATGTACCACGTTGCTCACGTTTTCAATCTTTCCGTATCAAAGACTCAAAAATCAGTGGTTTTCCGGCAAACACTACCTATAAAGTTATCATACATGTGGTGCGTTTTACTGTTGAAAACTTGTTGATGGATTGTAGACAAAAAGTGGATAATTTAATTTGTAACTATGAATAAAAAAACTATGTGGATTCGTATTTGTTAATTCACTCAAAACTTATTTTTAATTATCACTCATCCATCATTCGTTTTTCAACACTAAAATACCATCAGTAACAAAATTATTCATTAACTTTGATTTTTATCAACAGCTTTTGATAACGTTTGTAAGATTATGATTCACAGAAGGGAACGATTTTTATACATGTTGATATCTTATTGATAAGATATCAACTATTTTTAATAATCGATTTTCCAAATAATTTAACAATAATCAATCAACAGTTTCAACAGGCATATACTATCATCATACTCTTTTTTATAAACTTTTAAAACTATATATATATATAATAATATGTCAGTGAATAATTTCAGTGAGAATAAAGAATTCTTAATCGATAAAATCAATTTACTTCGTAAAGAGAAAGATGCGATCATATTAGCGCATTTTTATCAGAATGAAGAGATTCAGGATATTGCCGATTATGTGGGAGATAGTTTAGCACTTGCACAATGGGCAACTAAAACCACTCAAAAAATTATTGTTTTGTGTGGAGTTCATTTTATGGGAGAAACGGCGAAAATTCTTTCGCCGGAGAAAAAAGTTCTAATTCCCGACCTTGAAGCCGGATGTTCACTGGCAGACAGTTGTCCGGCGGATGAATTTGAAGCTTTTATTGAGAACAACCCAAACCATACGGTTGTATCGTATGTGAACACTACTGCAGCGGTAAAAGCTTTAACCGATATAGTAGTTACATCTACCAATGCAAAACAAATTATAGATTCACTCCCTAAAGAGAGAAAAATAATATTTGGACCCGATAAAAATTTAGGTAATTATATTAATAGTATCACCGGAAGAAACATGTTATTGTGGGATGGAGCTTGCCATGTGCACGAGCAATTTTCTTTGGAGAAAATTTTGGCGTTGAAAAAACAATATCCTAACGCTTTACTATTAGCACATCCTGAATGTAGAAACTATATTTTGGAAATTGCTGATCACGTTGGTTCCACATCTTCTATTCTGAAATTTGGTACTCAATCTGAAAACAAAGAATTTATTGTTGCAACAGAAGCAGGCATATTGCACGAAATGAAAAAACAGAACCCACACAAAACTTTTATTCCGGCTCCGCCGGAAGATGCAGGTTGTGCGTGCAACGAATGTGCTTATATGAAAATGAATACCTTAGAGAAATTGTATCTCTGTTTGAAAAATGAGGAACCGGAAATAACGATTGATGAAGAATTGAGAATAAAAGCGGTTAAGCCGATTCAGCGGATGTTGGAGATATCAGCAGAACATGGATTGTAAATCTTGTAAATTATAAATAAAAAAAAGAGTGGAACTTCCACTCTTTTTTTGTTAGAAAAACATTTGTACGAAACAATTACAGTTGCGGTCCGGAAGGGATCAATGCTTTTGCTTCATCGGTATCAGTATATTGCTCAAAGTTTTTAACGTACATCTCAGCCAATTTTTTTGCTTTGGTTTCCCATTCTTTTGCGTCAGCATATGTATCGCGTGGATCTAAAATACCTTCATCAACATTATTCAATTTTGTAGGTACAGTCAAATTCATAATTGGAATATGTTTTGTTTCTGCTTTATCAATTGAACCATCGATGATCGCATCAATCATAGCGCGTGTATTTTTGAGTGAAATACGTTTTCCTGTTCCGTTCCATCCGGTATTTACCAAATATGCTTTAGCATCGTGCTGTGTCATTTTTTCAACCAAACGTTTTGCATACACAGTTGGATGTAAAGTTAAGAAAGCTTCACCAAAAGCTGGTGAGAAAGATGGAACCGGTTCTGTGATACCGCGTTCTGTTCCGGCCAATTTAGAGGTAAATCCACTCAAAAAATGATATTGAGCTTGATTATCATCTAATATTGAAACGGGAGGTAAAACACCAAAAGCGTCAGCTGAAAGATAAATAATCTTCTTTGCATGCCCGGCTCTTGAAGGAAGAACTATTTTATTGATAAAATAGATTGGATAGGATACGCGTGTGTTTTCTGTTATCGAAATATCAGAATAATCAATTGAACCGTCATCATTTACGATAACGTTTTCTAATAATGAATCGCGTCGGATAGCTCTCCAAATATCGGGTTCGTTTTCTTCACTTAAATTGATGGTTTTAGCGTAGCATCCACCTTCAAAATTAAATACGCCGTGATCGTCCCAACCATGCTCATCGTCACCAATTAAAAAACGTTTTGGATCGGCAGATAAAGTAGTTTTACCTGTTCCCGAGAGACCAAAGAATATCGCAACATCGCCATCAGCTCCTACGTTTGAAGAACAATGCATTGAAGCAACTCCTTTTAATGGTAGATAATAGTTCATAAGTGCGAAAATTCCTTTTTTCATCTCACCACCATACCAAGTTCCGCCAATAACTTGCATTTTGCGAGTTAAATCGAATAGAGTAAAGTTTTCAGAATGGAGACCTTGTTCTTTCCAATTGTCATTAACTATTTTAGAAGCGTTTATACAAACGAAATCAGGTTCGCCATATTGATCTAATTCATAATGCGATGGTCTGATAAACATATTGGTAACAAAATGTGCTTGCCAAGCAACTTCCATAATAAAGCGTACTTTCATGCGTGTATCTTCGTTAGTTCCGCAGAAGGTATCTACTACAAAAACCTTTTTTGCTTTTGATAAACGCTCAGTAGCTAAATTTTTACAATGTTCAAAAACTTCGGGAGTTGTAGGTCTATTGATAGTTCCATCCCACCAAATTGTATCTCTTGTAACATCATCTTCTACAATAAATTTATCTTTTGGAGAACGACCCGTAAACTTTCCAGTATATACTGCTACAGCTCCGGTATCGGTTAATTTGGCTTTTTCGAATCCTTCATTTTCCGGATTCATTTCCTCTTGAAACAGAACTTCGTAGGATGGATTGTGAAAAACTTCGAAATCGCCTGAGATTCCGTACTTGCTTAAATCTAATTTTGTCATTTGCATTAAAGTTTTTATATAAATAATTTGTATTGATGAATTCTATATTCAGATATCTATTTTTTATACGAAGTGGCAAAGATAAAAAAAATATAGTTTTCAACACTATCAATTAAAGAAATATTTCTTTAATTAATTGTAAATTCTTTTCTTAATAGTGTACAAACAAAAAACTTTGAGTAAAAGTTTATCAAAATCTATATTTCTATTACCTTTGTTTTAAAGTACTCTCATTATTTACACTACAAACAGTATCTTATGAAAATTGTAAATTTTTCTAAGCAAAATTCTTTGCTAAACACATTTGTCAGGGAAATTAGGGATATTCATATTCAGGATGACCGATTGAGGTTTAGAAAAAATATTGAACGCATCGGCGAGATTATGGCATATGAAATTAGTAAAGAGTTAAGTTTTTCACCAGAAATAATAGAGACTCCTCTTGGAAAAACAGAATCAAATTTGTTGACCAATGATATTGTTATTGCGACAATATTGCGTGCCGGACTAATTTATCATCAAGGATTTCTCAATTTTTTTGATGACGCAGACAGTGCTTTCGTTTCAGCTTATAGAAAATATAAAGAGAATCAACTCTCCTTTAATATTCACATAGAATATATTGCTTCACCACAATTGGAAGGCAGAACATTAATTCTAACAGATCCTATGCTTGCAACCGGCGGAAGTATGGAGCTTTCGTATCATGCACTTCTCACCAAAGGAATGCCAAAGCACGTTCATATTGCAACAATTATTGCAAGTGAACAAGCCATTGAATATTGCAAAGAGAAGTTTCCAAGTGAAAGAACCACTATTTGGGCTGCTGCAATAGATCCTGAATTGGACGATCATGCATATATTGTTCCGGGATTAGGCGATGCCGGGGATTTGGCGTATGGGTTGAAGGATTGAAAAAGAGGTGTGAGTTTTGGGGTATGGGGTTTGTGGTATGAGGTCAACTGGTGTAGGAATTACTAATACGTTTTGGGGATTGGGAACATTGGGATGCTGGAAATGGGACAAGATGAATTGTTTTTTCGGTTTTTCGTGATTTTGTTATTTTGATTCGTCAATGTGTCATTCCGAACGAAGTGAGAAATCTGTTGATACAATGAACTAACGGATGATTCTCCACGTTCAAAAAATCACAATAAACATGCACCTACCTTATTTATTGATGACCTTGGTCTTTTCTTAAATTCTAACTTCCCTATTCAAATTTAGAGGTCTGTTCCTTGAATAACATCTCCCTTATTCAAACAAAAGGGTAGTTTCTTTGAATAACGTGTTTCTTATTCAAATAAATAGTGCTTTTCTTTGAATAGTGTTATCTTTGTTCAAAATTAAAACCTTATTTTTAAGACTAAAAATAAAATCTAACATGCGACCATAACTTGGTTGAATGTTGCTTATCTACAGGTATGCAATAAATATCATTTTAGATATCATTCCGTGTTCATCTGTCTAATCCGTGTCATCCGCGTTCTATCTCCTTTTACCGCCCCCCTCGCCCCCTAGGGAGTTGGGTAGTACAATTAGAGTACTATTCTATAGGCACAAACACTTAAATTTTCAAGCTCCTCCTGAAGAAGAAACTTTAGTGAAATTATCAGGGGATTTATTAGCGGAATAAAAATACTTTTTGAAGCATCTCGCTTGCGCCGATTTATCTTTTATGTCGCGAAGCGAAATATTTTCTGTTAATTTCTATCATAATAAGCTGCTAAATCACAGTAAAGTACAACATTAAACAGATTTCTCACTGCGTTCGAAATGACATTATTTTTTGTAATTTGTAGAACTTTGGCTGGCGCAGGTCTCTGACTTGTGCCTTGTGAGTTAAAAGCACAACTCTAAAAATTTGCGCCAGCAATGAGCGTTTTCAGAGTAAAAACCAACTTTTAATTTTTCACTTTTCACTCTTAGTTTTTCATTCCCCGCACCTCGCACCTTGCGCCGCACTCCAAAACACATACCCCATACCACATACCACATAACTCACACCCCTTTTTCACTTCTTATTATAATACTTATTCAACTCCTCTTTTTCGCTGTTTTTCTTTCCTATCAATACTTTTTTAACGTACGATTTCATAAATCCCCAACCATATCCATATAATTGAATGGCAGAGGTAACAATGGAGAGGAGACCGATGGAAACTTTTTTATATTGTATGGAAGAAACTACAAAAATAAGTAAGAAATAGGCAACCAAAGGAACTGTTAGCCAAGGAATAAAGGGTGCTAAAAAAAGAATAATAACGCTTGCAATGGTAAAAAGAGCGGGCAAAGTATGTACCAATTTTATGGATGAAGGATGAAGCAAATACAAAGAAATGCGAGCCATGCCAAAAACATGAACTTGGCGATAGAATGAGCGTAAACTAACTCTTCTTTTGTGATACACAAAAGCATCTGAAATGAGTTGGCAAGTGTAACCTTTGCTTCTTATGCGCAGACTTAGATCGATATCTTCGCCAAACATATCTTTAAATCCGCCAACTGTTTGGTAAACTTCTTTCGAAAAACCCATATTGAAAGTTCGTGGAACGAACTTTTCCATCTTTGCTCCTTTGGAACCTCTAATACCTCCGGTTGTAAGAAATGAGGTCATAGAAAAGCTAATGGCTTTTTGCAAATCGCTGAAAGATTCATCTGCTTTATCCGGTCCACCATAACTATCCGTATAATTTTCGGCTAATCTATTTTTTATTTTCTCAAAATAAAAAGGAGGAATTACGCAATCGGAATCAAAGAATACAAAATATTCTCCTTCTGCTCTCTCCATTCCATAATTTCTCGTTTCGCTTCTCCCGCTATTTTCTTTAAAATAGTAACGTACATTTAATTCACCCTCATATTTTTGTGCAATCAAATCGCATTTAAGAGAGGATCCATCTTCAATAAGTAGAACTTCGAAATCGGAGTATGTTTGAAGTGTTAGGCTTTCCAATAATTCGTCTACTTCGTCTGGACGATTATATACGGGTATAATAATGGAAAAATAGGGCATATGATCTGTTATTTGTCCCGTTTTAATATTTCGTCGAAATATTC
>Ga0172381_10003656_pt1 | contig 16190 bp, 13 predicted proteins | sample Leawel6488metaG_FD_119754 | JGI IMG/M metagenome (GOLD analysis project Ga0172381, IMG submission 119754) | Leachate microbial communities from a municipal landfill in Southern Ontario, Canada - Leachate well 64-88 metaG | ecosystem: Engineered > Solid waste > Landfill > Unclassified | place... | reverse complement strand
TTGCTTCATTTTATTTAGATAATTTTTTAGATTGCGTGACTAAAGTAAATTCGATGTTACCAAATTATATGCCAAGAGTAACAGAAAATATGGATGCCATGATAAGTTTTATAAATGAACTTGTCATAAAAGGGTATGCATATGTTGTTGATGGTGATGTCTTTTTTAGAGTTAGTAAGGCTAAAGAATATGGGAAACTAGGTAATTTTAAAGTTGAAGATTTAAAAGTTGGGGCAAGAGTTGAGGAAAATATCAAAAAAGAAAGTCCATTAGACTTTGCTTTATGGAAAAAGACAGATAAGGGCGTTAAGTGGAATTCTTTTTGGGGAGAAGGAAGGCCGGGATGGCACACAGAATGTGTTGTGATGATTAATTCCATTTTTAAGCAACACTTAATTGATATTCATGGTGGAGGATTTGATTTAAAATTCCCTCATCACGAGAATGAAATTGCTCAAAGTAGAGCTTGCTATAATACCTACTTAGCAAATTACTGGATGCATAATGGTTTTGTAAATTTCAATAATGAAAAAATGTCAAAATCAATTGGCAATGTTAAGTTTGCAAAAGATGTAATTGAACAATATGGTGGGCAGGCAGTGAGATTTGCAATGCTTTCAACTCACTATAGATCCCCATTTAATTTTAATGATGAAATCATGGGTTCTGCTATTAAAGAAGTCAGTAAAATAACCATGGCATTAAATCAAGCGAGTGTAAAGATGCAACTTAATGAAAAAGAATATTCTAAAATTATTGATGATTCTTATATTGCTAGGTTTATTGAGGAATTATCAAATGATTTAAATACTGCTAATGCACTTACAATAGTTTTTGAAGTAACTAAAGAATTGAATTTATCATTGAGAAAAAATGATATGCCTGCTTTAGTAAAACAGTATTATACCTTGTTAGATATGATAAATGTTTTAGGAATAAGTTATGAAAAAATAAATGTAAATAACGAGGATAAAGCATTATTTAATAATTGGAAGAAACTCAAGTTAGAGGGCAACTATGAAGAAGCAGATAAAATTAGGACAATTTTATCTAGCAAAGGAATAATGTAGTGGCTAATATGGAACAATATATATATGGGAAAAATGCTATTAAGCATAGAATAGAAAACGAAGCTGATATTGAAGAAATAATGCTTCAAGAGGGATTCAAGGATGAGCATCTAATGGAATTAATTAAAGATAAATATCCTACAAGATATGTAAGGAGTTCTTATTTAGATAAATTATCCAACAAAGGAGTTCATCAAGGAATTATTGCTAAAATTAAAACTTATAAAACAGCTGATATTGAGGCGTTATTGGATAACATTAAAGTAATTGAAAATCCATTACTAGTAATGCTTGATGGCATTCAAGATCCTCATAATTTGGGTGCAATATTAAGAACTTGTGATGCAATAGGAGTTAATGGAGTGATTGTCCCAAAACATCGTAGTGCTCCTCTTAATTCAACGGTTGCAAAAGTTTCAACAGGGGCAATAGAGTTTGTTTTGGTATCAGAAGTTACTAATTTGACAAGCACATTAAAAAAACTTAAAGAAAAAGGTTTTTGGGTTGTTGGAGCAGAAGCGGATAATTCTCAAGATTATAGAGATTTAGATTATAAAATGCCTATGGTATTAGTAATTGGTTCAGAAGGGAAGGGTATTTCTAGATTGGTTCTTGAACAATGTGATTACAAAATTCATTTACCAATGGTGGGTCATGTTAATTCATTAAATGCCTCAGTTGCAACAGCAATCCTTCTATATCAAATTTATAGTAATAAAAATCCATTAAGCAAGGAGGAATAGTTTGGAACTTAATACCTTAAATGATTCGGAATTAATCTACATGATTAATCAAAACAATAATGAAGCAGTAAGGTTATTAACACAAAAGTATTATCCAATAATAAAATCATGGATTAATGATATGGTAACTAATCCTCGACAATTTAATATGGATTATAACGATTTCTATCAACAAGGATTTAGCCTATTTCTAGAGTCTTTGTCTAGTTTTAGGACGGAAAATGGTATATTTTATTCTTATTTGCGCCTAATAATCACTAGAGAAATTAAGAATTTTATTTATAATTTCTACAAGAAAAATGAAGGTATTAAAATACTTTATCTTGATGCACTTGTTAATGAGGATAAAAAGAATACATATTTGGATTATTTGGAATCAGATTATTTTTTCTCCAAACCGGAGAAAGTGTTTGTATTTAGAGATAATTTAGAGAAAATAAAAAGTGAAGATAGTTTATCAAATCAAGAAAAAGAAATATTAGTTAAAATAATTGAAGGCTATTCATATAAGGAAATAGCAGAAATGCTGAATATTTCCACTAAAAAAGTAGATAATGTTTATGCAAAAATAAAAAGAAATTTAAAGGCAATAAGGAAAGAATTATGAAGATATAAAATGTTGACTTGATATATTGATTATGTTAAAGTTATTGAACGAGGTGGGATAAGTAAATGAGAGAAAAAATTATTTTGGTTTGTACTGAGTGCTTATCAAGAAATTACACAACCACCAAGCAGAAATATGGAGTAAAGGATCGCTTTGAAGTTGTTAAATTTTGTCCAAAGTGTAATAAACATACTTTGCACAAGGAAAGTAAATAAGGAGTGTGAGCATTTATGCAAAAAATAAAAGACTTTTTTTCAGGAGTTGTAAAAGAAGGTAAAAGAGTTAGATGGCCAAATGGTGAGCAATTATCAAAATTATTAGTCACGGTTTTGGCTTATGCAGTGTTTTTTGGTGGTTCACTTGTCTTATTTGATTTTGTTGTTTTAAAACTTCTTCAAGCCATTAACTTTTCATAGTTGGGGTGAAATATGGAGAAATTAGGAGAAAAACAATGGTATGTAGTTAATACATATTCTGGACATGAAAATAAAGTAAAAAACAATCTTGAAAAAAGAATTGAAAGCATGAACATGCAGGATTATATTCATCAAGTTTTAGTGGCCGAGGAAGAAGTGCCTGTACTAAAAGATGGCATTCCAACAGGTGATACAAAAGTGAAGAATACATATCCAGGTTATGTTTTTGTTGAGATGATTATGAGTGATGAAGCTTGGTATGTTGTAAGAAATACTCCAGGGGTAACTGGATTTGTTGGTTCTTCTGGTAAAGGCACAAAGCCATTTCCAGTTCCTAAAGAACAAATAGATACAGTTTTGAAAAAAGCCGGTATTGTTAATAAAGATATGTATCTAGATTATATTGTGGGTACTGAGGTAAAAGTTTTGCGTGGTCCTCTTCAAGGTAGTGGTGGAATGATCGAAAGTGTCGATTCTGAAAAAGGAACAGTAATTGTTTCTGCCACATTCTTTGGTAGAGTACACAAAATTGAACTAAGTTTCCAAGATGTTGAAAAAGCATAAATAAAAGCTCGAAAAGAGCTTTTTGTTTTTACAGCGAAAAATATTGAAAAATAAATTGATATAGTGTATAGTATTGAATGCACTAGTGTGTATTTTGCGTCGTGGGAAGATGTGAGTCTGCTAAAACCACAGCACGGACAATTTTGAATATAGGAGGTGTGTCGCGTGAGTAAAAAGATCGCAAAGGTTGTTAAGTTAGAAATTCCTGGAGGTCAAGCAAAACCTGGTTCTGCTTTAGCATCTGCAGGCATTAACATGCCAAAATTCTGTACTGAATTTAATGAGAAGACAAAAGCAAATATGGGTAAAGTTACCCCAGTCATTATTACTGCTTATGAGGATAAGTCATTTAGTTTTGTAATAAAGACAACTCCAGCAGCTGTTTTGCTAAAAGAAGCAGCAAATATAAAGAGTGGTTCTGGAACTCCAAATAAGGTAAAAGTTGGTACAATTACAGCGGAAGATGTAAGAAAAATTGCTGAATATAAGATGCCAGATTTAAATGCAAATGACATTGAATCAGCAATGCGTACAATTGAGGGAACTGCTCGCAACATGGGTATTGTTGTTGAGGGCATGGACAAGAAATAAATTTATTACCATATTTAGTGGGAGGAAAAATCCGTTATTACCACAAGGGAGGAAAAAGAAATGAAAAAAAGAGGTAAAAATTTCGAAAAAGCCTCATCAATGATAGAAAAAGGAAAGATTTATCAAATAGATGAAGCAATAGAATTATTGAAAAATGCAAAATTTGCTAAATTTGATGAAACTGTAACTATTTCATTTAATTTAGGTATTGATACTAAACAAGCCGATCAACAATTAAGAGGAGCTCTTGTTTTACCAAATGGAACAGGAAAAACCAAGACTGTTCTTGCAATAACTCATAAAGAGGATGAAGCCAAAGCTGCAGGTGCAGATTTTGTTGGTGGAAAAGAAATGCTAGAAAAGATCAAAAACGAAAATTGGTTTGGTTTTGATGTTATAGTTGCTACTCCAGATATGATGGCTGAGTTAGGAAAATTAGGAAAGTTATTAGGGCCAAAAGGTCTTATGCCTAATCCAAAAACTGGTACTGTTTCCCCAGACATCACAAAAGCTGTTCAAGATATCAAGGCTGGTAAAGTTGAATATAGAGCAGACAAAGAAGGAAATCTTCATGTTGTTTGTGGAAGATTGAGCTTTGACTCAGCAAAACTTGCAGAAAACATTGGAGTAATTACAAAGCAAATAGCAAAAATTAAGCCAGCATCAGTAAAAGGAGTATACATTAAGAATTGTGTTCTTTCTTCTACAATGGGTCCTGGAGTTAAAGTAAACTATGATGTAAAATAAACTCTTGAAATATTCAAGATGTTTTGTTAAAATAAATTAGTCATCAATATACCAAAGACAGCAACGACTTAATAAAGTTTAATAATGTTGCCGAGGTTGAAGTTAAAAGTGTATTTATTATGCTAAATAACCCATACCTCAAAGTATGGGTTTTAAATTCTACATAAAGTATATTGGTTTCCATAAAATATCAAAAGAATAGGAGGTGCCATTAATGAACAAAGAAATAGTTGCTGCCAAAAAGAAAGTAATTGATACTGTTGCTGAAGCTTTTAAAAATGCTCAGTCTGTCTCGGTAATAGAATACAGAGGATTGACAGTTAATGAGTTGGAAGTTTTGCGTAAAGACTTAAGAAAAGAAAATGCTGAACTTAAAGTTTTTAAAAACACATTAGTTGAAAAGGCTGCAGAAGAATTAGGATATAAAGAATTAAAAGAAATTTTAGAAGGTCCTAATGCCCTGGTTTTTTCGCATGCTGATGCCGTAACGGGTCCAAGAATAGTTTCAAAATTTGCTAAAGCGCACGAAAATTTGATTATTAAAGGTGGAATCGTTGAAGGAAAGGCTGTAACAGACGCAGAAATGAAGGTAATTGCAACATTACCAGGAAAAGAAGGATTGCTATCAATGTTATTGAGTTGTTTGCAATCACCAGTAAGAGGATTTGCCTGTGCAGTTAAAGCTATTGCTGAAAAGGAAGAGCAAGTAGCTTAAGCTAAGTATTATATTTAATAATAAGGGAGGAAATAATAATGGCAAAGTTAAGTACAAGTGAAATAATTGCTAGTTTAAAAGAAATGACAATTATTGAATTAAATGAATTAGTAAAAGAAGTTGAAAAAGAATTTGGTGTTACAGCTGCAGCACCAGTAGCAGCAGGACCAGCAGCAGCTGATGAAGAAGTTAAAGCAGCAGGACCATCTGAGGTTTCAGTAATATTGAAGAACTTTGGTCAAAATAAAGTTGGATGTATCAAGGCTGTTCAAGCAATCACAGGTCTAGGACTTATTGATGCTAAGAAGTTAGTAGATACAGCACCATGTGCAGTTAAAGAAAAAATTAGCCCAGCAGAAGCAGAAGAAATTAAGAAGAAATTAGTTGAAGCTGGCGCAGAAGTAGAAATCAAATAATTTAGCTTAGAAAACTTAGTTTTTTAAACCTGCTTTTTTCAGCAGGTTTTTGTGCTAAAAAAGGAGGAGAGAAAATGTCACATTATTTTGATAACGATCCTAACCTGAAAACACGGGTTAAATCAATCGAATTTATGGTGAAATCAGAAAAGTTTTCTCTTTTTTCTGATTATGGCGTTTTTTCAAAGAATGATTTGGACATGGGCAGCGAGACATTATTGAATTATGTGCTAAGTATTCCTGTATCAGGGAAGATTTTAGATATTGGATGTGGTATTGGAACAATCGGCATAGTAATATCTAAAATAATTCAAAACATTAATGTAGATATGACTGATGTTAATGAAAGAGCTATATCTTTGGCCAAAAAAAATGTTGAAAAATATGATTTGCAATCAAGAACAAGTGTCTATACTAGTAATTTATATGAAAAGATAACTGATATTTATGATTTTATTTTGAGTAATCCTCCAATAAGGGCAGGAAAGAAAATAATATATGAAATATTTTCAGGAGCTTTTGATCATTTGAGTGTTAATGGTATGATTTTCGTTGTTATACGCAAGTCCCATGGGGCTCCCAGTGCACAAAAGAAATTACTAGAAATCTTTGGCAATTGCGATATTGTAAAGAGAAATAAAGGTTATTATGTTTTAAAAAGCATAAAAAAATGATTTAGTATTGATTTTTATTGAATATTTTGTTAAAATATTAAATTGCCTACATATACCATTTTAATAATAAATGTATTTGTAGGTGTTGCGTAAAAAAATAGAAAAAGAAATATGGGGTGAAGGCTAGTGGCAAAAAAACTACTAATTTCAAACAATGAACCACAAAAACGTGAGGATTATTCCAAAATAAGCGGAAAATTACCTCTGCCAAACTTGGTGGAAATTCAAACTGACTCGTATTCTCGTTTTATAAACGAAGGAATAGATGAAGTTTTCAAAGATGTTTATCCTATCCTTGGACCTGGGAATAATTTAGAGTTACATTTCGTAAAAAGTCATTTCGAAGATCCAAAATATTCTGTTGATGAATGTAAGGATCATGATATGACTTATGCTTCACCATTGAGGGTGACGTTAAGACTTAAAAACAATCAAACTGGTGAAATAAAAGAGAGCGAAGTTTTCATGGGAGATTTCCCAAAAATGACAGAAAGCGGAACTTTCGTTATTAATGGTGCTGAAAGAGTAATAGTATCACAATTAGTTCGTTCTCCTGGAGCGTATTTTAAGAAATCGCGCGACAAATCAGGTAAAAATGTTTTTGAGGGAGAAGTTATTCCTTCAAGAGGTACTTGGTTAGAGTATGAAACTGATGCTAAAGATATTATTTTTGTGCGTGTTGACAAAACAAGAAAAATTCCAGCAACAATTTTATTGAAAGCAATTGGAATAGACACAACAGAAGAAATAATATCACTATTTGGTGATAACCAATATGTATTAAACACTCTTGAAAAGGATAAAACTTTATCAAGCCGTGATGCTATGATTGAAATATATAATAAAGTAAGACCTGGTGAGCCAGCTACAGAAGAAGGAGCAAGAACCATACTTTATCAAAAGTTTTTTGATTCTAAAAGATATGATCTTACTAGAGCTGGTCGCTTTAAATTTAAGAAAAAATTAGGAATTTATAATAGATTATTAAACCATTATATTGCAGAACCACTTTGTGATGTTAATGGTGAAGTTTTATATCCAAAAGGGACTTTAATTACAAAATCTATGATAAATGACATGATGAGCAAGGGAGTATTTGAAAAAGGAGCTCATGCTTATAATCTAGGAGAGAAAATAATCCTTGATGATTCGAACACTGTACAAATGATTAAAGTCTATAAAGATGATAGTATGAAAGAAACGATAAATGTCATTGGAACAGATTTGAGAATTGATAAAAAGTACATTACGATACCAGACATGGTAGCATCGTTTTCTTATTTCGTAAATATAATTGAAGGAATAGGCGATACTGATGATATTGACCATTTGGGAAATCGTCGCGTTAGAACCATTGGAGAATTGCTTTACAATCAATTTAGAATTGGTCTTTCAAGAATGGAAAGAAGTGTAAAAGAAAGAATGTCTATCTCTGAGACATCGAACATTACTGCTCAAGGACTAACAAATATTCGTCCTTTAACAGCAGCAATAAAAGAATTCTTTTCTTCTTCACAACTCTCTCAATTTATGGATCAAACAAATCCACTTGCAGAACTTACTAATAAACGTCGTTTATCAGCATTAGGTCCTGGTGGACTTTCAAGAGATAGAGCAGCTATGGAAGTTAGAGATGTTCACTATTCTCACTATGGTAGAATTTGTCCTATTGAAACTCCAGAAGGTCCAAATATTGGATTAATAAATAATATGGCTAGTTATGCAAAAATCAATGAGTTTGGTTTCCTAGAAACACCATATCGTTCAGTTAATAAGAAAAATTTTGTTGTTTCTGAAGATAAGGTTAGTTATCTTTCAGCAGATGAAGAAAATGAGTATGTTGTTGCTCAAGCAAACATAAGTTTGGGTAAAAATCATGAAATAGTAGATGATTTTGTTGTTGCAAGATATAGAGGCGAGAATATAATGGCTCGAAAAGAAGACGTTGATTTTGTCGATGTCTCACCAAAACAAATCGTTTCTGTCGCTACAGCATGTATTCCTTTCCTAGAAAATGATGATGCTCAAAGAGCTTTGATGGGTGCCAACATGCAAAGGCAAGCAATTCCATTATTACAACCACATTCACCTTATGTTGGTACTGGTATGGAAAAATTAATTGCTAAAGATGCTGGATCTGCAGTTGTTAGCAAAGAAGTAGGGTATGTAGTTTATGTGGATTCAAGAAAAATAATTATTGAAGATGAAGACGGAAAAAGTCATGATTATAAATTGCAGAAATTTGCTCGTTCTAATCAAGGAACATGTATTAACCATCATCCAATAGTGGTAGTTGGACAAAAAGTAGAAAAAGGTCAAATTATTGCAGATGGTCCAGGAATGCAAAATGGCGAATTAGCACTTGGACAAAATGTTACCATTGCTTTTATGACTTGGAATGGATACAACTATGAAGATGCAATAATTATGTCTGAAAGAATGGTTAAAGAAGATGTTTATACATCAATACATATTGAAAAATATGATATAGATTGCCGTGAAACAAAATTAGGACCTGAAGAAATTACTAGAGATATACCTAATGTTTCAGAAGAGGCCAAGGCAAACTTGGACATTCATGGGATAGTAGTTCCAGGAACAGAAGTAAAAGAGCAAGATATTCTTGTTGGTAAGGTAACTCCAAAAGGTGTTGGCGAACCAAGCCCTGAGGAAAGATTATTGATGGCTATCTTTGGTGATAAAACCAAAGAAAGAAAAGATAATTCTTTAAGAGTTCCTCATGGAGGAGCTGGAATAGTTCTTGATGTAAAGATATTTTCTCGTGACAAAGGGGATGAACTTCCTCCAGGTGTCAATGAAGTTGTTAGAGTATATATCGCTCAAAAAAGAAAGATTTCAGAAGGAGATAAGATGGCAGGGAGACATGGTAATAAAGGTGTTATTTCACGTATTTTACCAGTAGAAGATATGCCTTATTTGCCAGATGGGACTCCAGTAGACATTATGTTAAATCCTTTAGGCGTTCCTTCTCGTATGAATTTGGGACAAGTTCTTGAAATTCATTTAGGGATGGCTGCTAAAAGACTAGGTATGAAAGTTGCTACTCCTGTTTTCGATGGCGTAAGTAATGAAGAATTATTTAAATTAATGGACCAATCAGGAATGGATCCAGATGGTAAAACAGTTTTATATGATGGAAGAACTGGAGAACAATTTGAAGAGAGAATTTCTGTTGGTGTTATGTATATGATTAAACTATCACACATGGTTGATGATAAATTGCATGCTAGAGCAACAGGACCATATTCTTTAGTAACACAACAACCTTTGGGTGGTAAAGCTCAAAATGGTGGTCAAAGATTTGGTGAAATGGAAGTTTGGGCTCTAGAAGCTTATGGTGCTGCTCATACTCTACAAGAAATATTAACTGTTAAATCAGATGATATGGTAGGAAGAGCAAGAACATACGAAGCTATTATAAAAGATTTGCCAATTCCTCAACCAGGCATGCCAGAGTCATTTAGAGTTTTACAAAAAGAACTTCAAGCTTTAGCAATTGATGTAAAGTTACTTGCTGAAAATGGTGAAGAATTAGATATGAAAGAAGTTGCCAAGGCCAATGAGTTAGAAGAAAGAAAAATATCCGAATCTATTAGAGAAATCAATTCTGATAACCGAGTAGATACTGGAAATTTTGCTAATAATGAAGAATAGGAGGAATAGTAATGTTTGATGTAAATCGCTTTTCAGCAATTCAAGTAGGACTTGCTTCTCCAGAAAAAATAAGAGAATGGTCTTATGGTGAAGTTAAAAAACCAGAAACAATTAACTATCGTAGTCAAAAACCAGAAAGAGATGGTTTGTTTTGCGAAAGAATATTTGGTCCTTCAAAAGACTATGAATGTTTTTGTGGAAAGTATAAAAAAATCCGTTTTTCTGGTATAGTTTGTGAAAAATGTGGTGTTGAAGTAACAACTAAAAGCGTTCGTCGTGAGAGAATGGGTCATATTGACCTAGCTACTCCTGTAGCACATATTTGGTATTTAAAAGGCATTCCTTCTAGGATAGCACAAATATTGGATATATCTCCTAAAGATCTTGAAGAAGTAGTTTATTTTGTTTCTCATATTTGCTTAAATAAAGGAACTTGTGAATTACTTAATTATCGCGAAATTCTTGATGAAAAAATTGCAAGGACAAGATTCATAAGCATAATTCAAGATATAAAAGAGAAGAAAGATGCTAAAGGTTATTATGTTAAGTGCGAACAACTAATATCTACAATAAATCATGGTAGTAATGAGGATTTGTATTCTAATATAATAACAACTATTGGTAATATTCAAATCGATTATGATTTAAGCAGTGTTTTAACAAGCGATGTTAATTTAAATACTTTAATAACATCTATTGATGAGGAAAGCAGCAAGCAGAAATTAATGTCTGTTTTGCAAGAAATAATGTCTGTTATGGATACAGATGGTGAATTAACAAAGTGTAGCGTTTTAATTTCAAAAATAGAAAACGCTAAAGAGACTTTTGATTTTTACACATATTCTAATTTTATTTCCAAACATACTGGAGCTGAATTTGGGATAGGTGCAGAAGCAATTCAACGTCTTTTAAAAGAAATTAATGTCAATGATGAATTTGATAAAATCCAAAAAGAGTTGAAAGAAACTCAAGGTCAAAAAAATCAAAAAAGACAGAAATTAATTAAGAGATTGGAAGTTGTTGAATCATTTAGAAAATCGGATAATAAGCCAGAGTGGATGATTTTAGAAGTATTACCAGTTATTCCTCCAGAACTAAGACCAATGCTGCCTCTAGATGGTGGTAGGTTTGCAACAAGTGATTTAAATGATTTATATCGTAGAGTTATAACAAGAAATATCCGTTTAAAGAAATTGCTTGAAATTAAAGCCCCTTCGGTAATATTAATGAATGAGAAAAGAATGCTTCAAGAAGCAGTTGATGCATTGATTGATAATGGGCGTAGAGGTAAAGCAGTAACTGGAGCAGCAGGAAGAACTTTGAAATCTCTTTCTCATACTTTGAAAGGTAAGCAAGGTCGTTTCCGTCAAAATTTACTTGGTAAAAGAGTTGACTATTCTGGACGTTCAGTTATAGCTGTTGGACCAAACTTGAAGATGTATCAATGTGGAATACCTCGTGAGATGGCAATTCAATTATTTAAGCCATTTATCGCTGCAAAAATGATAAAGCAAGGTATAGTATCTGGACATAAACAAGCAGATAAACTAATTGAAAGACACGATGAAAAGGTTTCTAAAATAATTGAAGAGGTTGTTGTAGATCATCCTGTACTTCTAAATAGAGCTCCAACACTTCATCGTCTTGGAATTCAAGCATTCGAAGTTAAGTTAGTTGAAGGAAAGGCAATTCGTTTGCATCCTCTTGTGACACCAGCCTTCAATGCTGATTTTGATGGAGACCAAATGGCTGTTCACGTTCCACTTTCAAAAGAAGCTATTGCTGAGGCAAGACAATTAATGTTAGGAGCCAAAAACATTCTTGGTCCAAAAGATGGTAAACCTATAGTAACACCATCTCAAGATATGGTTCTTGGTAACTACTATTTGACACTTGAAAAAACTCCGCAAGACTTTTTGAAGAAAGCTGAGAAATATAGAAATAGTAAAAATGAAGATAAGGCTCAAGAATTTGAACTTTATGCAGAATGTGAAGGAAAGGCTTTCAATAACTATGATGAAGTATTGCTAGCCTATCAAGCAGGTAAAGTTCATATTCACAATCGAATTGCAATTCGTGCAAATGGATTAAATAATAATTCATTTACAAAAGAACAAAAAAATTGTTATTTATTGACAAGCGTTGGCAAAGCTATTTTTAATAGTATATTCCCAAAAGATTTCCCATTCTTGAATGAGGTATCAATTGCAAACTTTGAAGCAACTCCAGAAAAATTCTTTTTAAAGCCTGGAACGGATATAAAAGAGGCAATTTCTAAGATGCCAATTAATCCACCATTTAAAAAGAAAGATTTAGGAAAGATAATTAATGAAGTTTTCTCTAAGTTTGGAACTCACGAGACATCATTAATGCTTGATAAATTAAAAGATCAAGGGTTCAAATTTGCTACTTTGTCGTGTATAACTGTTTCTATTGATGATATTTATGTTTATGAAAATAAGGCAGAGATATTTAAAGAAGCAGAAGAAAACATTTCTAAAGTATCTAAGATGTATGAAAGAGGTTTATTAACTAATGATGAAAGACATAACCATGTTATAAAAACTTGGGAAAATGTCAAAGATAATATTCAAAAAGGATTAAATATTCAGCTAGAATCTCATCCAAGTAATCCAGTTTACATGATGGCAGATTCTGGTGCTAGAGGTAATGCTTCTAACTTCCTTCAATTATCGGGTATGAGAGGCTTAATGAATAATCCATCTGGAGATGTCATTGAATTACCAATTAAATCTTCTTTCCGTGAAGGTTTAACAGTTTCTGAGTTTTTCATTTCAACTCATGGAGCTAGAAAAGGTGGAGCTGATACAGCATTAAAAACTGCAGAATCAGGCTATCTAACTAGAAGACTTGTTGATGTAGCACAAGATGTTATTGTTAGAGAAGAAGATTGTGGAACTGATCATGGAACAGTTGTTTGTGAGTTATTAGATTCAAAAGATAGTCGTACAATTGAAAAATTTGAAGATAGATTGATTGGCAGATATCCATTGAATGATGTGGTTGATCCAAAAAGTGGTGAAATTATAGTTTCAAACAATCAAATGATTGATGTTAATATTGCTAAAAAGATTGTAAATTCTGGTATAAAGAGTTTAGAAATCAGAACTTTATTTGGATGCCAAACAAAAGATGGCGTTTGTAAGAAGTGTTATGGAAGAAACCTTGCAACAGGGGAACAAGTAGAAATTGGAGAAGCAGTAGGAGTTATGGCTGCCCAATCTATTGGTGAACCAGGTACACAATTAACAATGCGTACATTCCACACTGGCGGAGTTGCTGGTGGAGATGATATTACTCAAGGTTTGCCAAGAGTTCAAGAACTATTTGAAGCAAGAAACCCAAAAGGAGAAGCTATAATTAGTGAAATCAGTGGATTTGTTGATGAAATAAGGGAAGATAAAGAAAATGGCAGAGCTGAGGTTGTTATTTGTAATGATCTTGAAAATAAAACATATTTAACTCCTTATGGAGCAAAACTCAGAGTTAAAAAAGGTGAAGAGATCAAAAACGGTCAAAAGATTACCGAAGGTGCTATTAATCCTAAGCATTTACTTGAAGTTAGTGATGTTTCCGATGTTCAAGGCTACATTCTAAAGGAAGTACAAAAGGTTTATAGCCAAACTGGTATTGAAATTTCAGATAAACATATCGAAGTAATGGTTCGTCAAATGTTTAAAAAAGTTTTAATAGTGGAGGGTGGAGATACTAATCTTCTACCTGGTAAGAAAGTTGATATATTTGAATTCACAAAAGTAAACAATGAAATATTGCTTGAAGGGAAAAGGCCAGCTGTAGCTAGACCTATCGTTCTTGGAATAACTAAGGCTTCTTTGGAAACTGATTCGTTCTTGTCAGCAGCTTCCTTCCAAGAAACAACAAGAGTCTTAACTGACGCTGCAACTAAAGGTAAAATTGATCATTTGCATGGATTAAAAGAAAATGTAATCATTGGTAAGCTGATACCAGCAGGAACTGGAGTAAAAAATATTATTTCAGTTAAAGTAGCCGATGATAAGATAACTATTGATTCTGTGCCTACTGAGGAAGATTCTCAAGAAGAACAACTTGATTCTTCTACAATGTAACTTTAAAAGAGATTGAATTAATATTCAGTCTCTTTTTTAATGTTGTAAAATATTGCAGATTTTTATTGACATAAAATGGAATAGTATGTAGAATTGATATTGCCGTACCAGAAGGTATGCTGTTTGATAGTGATAAATAAAGGTCTCTTGTTTTGAAGAGACTTAAAAAAACAAGCAAAATAAAACGCCTGGTATTGTGTGTTTATAAAATAAAGTTGAAAGGAGAAAAATAATGCCAACAATTAGTCAACTAGTTCGCCAAGGAAGAACTCAAACTACTTGGAAATCTAAATCGCCTGCATTAAACAAGGGCTGGGATTCATTGAAGAAAAGAGAAACTTCAAATCCTTCTCCTCAAAAAAGAGGAGTATGTACTCGTGTTGGAACAATGACACCTAAAAAGCCAAATTCAGCGTTACGTAAATATGCTCGTGTTCGTTTGAGCAATGGGTATGAAGTAACAGCTTATATTGGAGGAGAAGGTCACAATCTACAAGAGCATAGCGTTGTTATGATTCGTGGAGGTCGTGTTAAGGATTTGCCAGGTGTTCGTTATCATATTATTCGTGGAACGCTTGACTGTGCCGGTGTTGAAAAACGTCGTCAATCACGTTCTCAATATGGCGCAAAAAAACCAAAAGAAGCAGCTAAATAGTTGCAAGTAGAGAAGGAGGAAAAAATATGCCACGTAAAGGAAGTGTAGCAAAACGCGATGTTTTGCCAGATCCAATATATAATTCAAAATTAGTCACACGTTTGATTAATAAAGTTATGCTAGATGGCAAAAAAGGAACTGCTCAAGAAATATTGTATTCAGCATTTAAATTAGTTGAAGAAAAAGCACAGCGTCCTGCTATCGAAGTATTTGAACAATCAATCAATAATATAATGCCATCTTTGGAATTAAAAGTTCGTAGAATTGGTGGTGCAAACTATCAAGTTCCAGTTGAAGTTTCCCAAGAAAGAAGAATTTCTTTAGGGTTAAGATGGTTAGTAAATTACTCTCGTTCTCGCTCTGAAAAGAGAATGGAAGAACGTTTAGCTGCCGAAATAATAGATGCTGCCAATGGAGTTGGAGCTTCTGTTAAAAAACGCGATGATATCCACAAGATGGCTGAAGCAAATAAAGCATTTGCTCACTATCGTTGGTAGGAGAGTTATAAATATGCAAAGGAAGGGGGAAAGATTATGCCTCGTCAATATTCTTTAGAGAACACTAGAAATATCGGAATTATGGCACATATCGATGCCGGCAAAACAACAACAACAGAACGTATATTGTTTTTCACTGGTAGAACTCATAAAATTGGTGAAGTTCATGATGGCGGTGCAACGATGGACTGGATGGTTCAAGAAAGAGAGCGTGGTATAACTATTACATCCGCTGCTACAACAGCGGTATGGAAGGGAAACCGCATAAATATTATTGATACTCCAGGGCACGTTGATTTTACAGTTGAAGTTGAAAGATCGTTACGTGTACTTGATGGAGCAATAACAGTGTTGGATGGCAAGAATGGTGTTGAGCCTCAAACTGAAACAGTTTGGAGACAAGGAACCAAATATGGAGTTCCAAGAATAGTTTTTGTCAACAAGATGGATGCAATTGGTGCTGATTTTGATATGTGTGTTAAGACATTACATACAAGATTAGAAGCAAACGCCCATCCAGTTCAATATCCAATAGGGGCAGAATCAAATTTTGAGGGTTCTTGTGATTTGATAAAAAGAGTTGCTTATTATTTTGAAGGAGAAAAAGGTGTAAAGGTTATTGAAAAACCAATTCCAGATTCTTTAAAAGAAAAGTGTGAGCAATTAAGAGCACAATTACTAGAAAAACTTGCAGCATTTGATGATGAATTG
>Ga0172381_10003655_pt1 | contig 16191 bp, 15 predicted proteins | sample Leawel6488metaG_FD_119754 | JGI IMG/M metagenome (GOLD analysis project Ga0172381, IMG submission 119754) | Leachate microbial communities from a municipal landfill in Southern Ontario, Canada - Leachate well 64-88 metaG | ecosystem: Engineered > Solid waste > Landfill > Unclassified | place... | reverse complement strand
AGTTTGCAATTGTTGCATAAGCTCCAGTACCGAGGGCACTACCAATGTTTGCACTTCCATCAAATGAAATTCCGAAAATGGTACGAGCGTTAAGAAGCTTGGTGGCAGTGTCGGCGTTGCCGGTGACTGAGCCATTAAAAGACGTAGCAGTGACAATACCATTTACATCTAAGGCAGTAGCGGGACTTATTTTTCCAATACCAACATTACCACTACCTAGAATAGTTACTATACTTGTATTATTATTTCTAAATTGAAAAGCAGTTTCAAGGGGATCTAAATTTTGAATTGTTGAATTATCTTTTTTTGCAGCAGAAAAAATAATTGCTGGCATCGTATCTGCAGGATCATATAATCCTATTATGCCTGTTAAAAACAATCCTGTAGCATCAGTACTAGACAATCCTTTTATATCTAGGCCACCAGCGGTAAAAGTACTTGATGCAAAACTTCCAAATACATTTGATGGAAGAACAGAAGTCATACCATGAGACACATCAATATCAGAAAGATAAATACTACCGTCTTTTACTTCTAACTTTTGCTGTGGAGTACTTGTGCCAATACCAACCCTACCGAGTGATGTAATTCGCATTTTTTCTGTATAACCCAATGCGCTTCTTGTAGCAAAAGCTAAATCTCCATAATGATTTGTGCGGTTCAACATTTGTACACCGATACCACCAGTCGGAGAACTTAAACCTAAAGTATCTCCAAAAGTAATTCCGGACCAATTCTCTGCTGTCGCATCAGTATTGTTTATTTGAAACCCTGAAATACTTGAAATACTAGTTCCAGAATTTGCAACGTTAGAAACTATTCCTGTAGTTCCAGTGCTGGTAACCTCTAAACTAGAAACTGGAGTGGATGTACCAATACCAAGTCGATTATTTGCTTCATCATAAGCTGAGGTTCCAAATATTATTTTTCCCTTAGTCGCGTTTGAAGTAGAAGATAAAGTCAAACTTTCAGAAGCAAGTATTCCACCAATAACAGTTTGTCCACCAGATAAACCAGTTATTAAATCATTAGTTATTGTATTAACACTTCTAGAAAGACCACTATTGAAAGTTAGAGTCGATTCATATCCTGCACTCGCATGATCACCCCAACCATATGCTGTATTCCAATTTGTTATATCACCACTTGCAATTCCACTTGATGCTGAGGCACTAAACATTGGATCAGTTTCTACATAAGAAGTTAAGTAACCTGCACTCGCATGATCACCCCAGCCATATGCTGTATTCCAATTTGTTATATCACCACTTGCAATATCATTTGCAGCAGAAGCTGTAAAAACTGAATCAACTTCAGCAGTTAAATATCCGGCATTATTTACAAGTTCCGTAATATTATCTCCAGAAATCAATGCGGGGATAACATCACAATCTGCATCAGATGGTAAACATTGTGGATTATCTTCTGTACCTGGTGGAAATGGACCGACAGCTAAAATAGTTTGTGAAAAAAGTAACCCAAAAACTAAGAAAAAACTAAAAATTATTTTCTTAGATATATACACACAAAAATATTTATTTTTGAAAATAAACTTCACAATTAAATCTCCCAAAATAGTGAGATCTAAATTAATTATATAATAAAAAAAGCATATAAACTAATATTTTATCCACAAAATGTAACTTTTTACTTATTTTTAAAAAATATTCTTTAGTAAGATATTATTTGCTCAAATCTTATTTAAATTTTATCTATTTTTTGCTTCCATTCGTCAATTTTTTTGTGATTTCCAGATAAAAGTACTTTTGGTACTTTATAGTTTTTTATTTTTTTATTAGAATTTTTTTTAAATGGATATTTTAAAATTTCTGGACGAGTATAGACCTCGCTGCTTGATATTCTTTCTTCTTCCAGGGACTCATATTTTCCTAAAACTCCAGGAATTTGACGAGCCACACAATCTATTAAAATCATAGCTGGCAATTCACCGCCAGTTAAAACATAATCCCCTATTGAAAGTTTTTTAGTTTTAAGTATTTTGTCCACTCTTGCATCGATACCCTCATATCTTCCACAAATTAAAATAATATCGGTATATTTTTTTGAAAAACTTTTTGCCAAACTTGTAGTAAACTTCTCTGTACTTGGAATGAAATTAATTATTAAAACTTTATTTTTTTTATTTTTAATTCGTAATTGATAATTGTTAATTTTTCTTAAAACTATTTCAATAGTTTTAAGAATAGGCTCAGCTCGCATCACCATTCCAGGACCGCCACCATATGGTTTATCATCTACTGGGCGATAATTATTTTTTGGTGCCTTTATGAAGTCCCGCGGATTATAAAATTTTACAGAAATATGTTTATTTTTTATTGCGCGCCCCAAAATAGATTCATTTAAATATGAGTCGAAAATGTCAGGGAAAATTGTTACAATATGAAAGTTCATAGCTTATAACTTATAGCTTATAGCTTATTAGAAAAAAAACAAGTTAAAGAAAAACCAAAAGCAATATTAATAATAATAACTAGTGACACATTCTCTGCCTAGGCAGAGAATGTGTCACTCTATTATTTTGCTATGAACCTTCTATAATTTAACTATTTTTTATAAGATTTTGCTAATTTAAAAGTTTTTATACATTTTTCAAGTTTTATTTCTTTTAAATATTCTAAAAAATCTTTTGGTAATGGTGCTGGTCCCACCCAAACACTTTTTTGAATTAAAATAAAGCCAAATTTTTTTAGATGAAAACGAAACCATTCCCTTTCAGCTTTCTTTATATTGGGAATATCAAACATAACTAAAAGATTTTTATCTAAATTTTTATCTATTTTAAAAAATGATTTTAATGAGTCTTCTTTTTTCTTTAAATATTTACGACCATTGGCGGTTAAAATAAAACCATTCAATTCTTTTTGAATCATCTCATTTTTTACTAAACGATCAACACTTGAACGTAAACTTCTCTTTGAATAATCTTTAAATTTAGGAATACCGAATAAATTAGTAGATACACCTTTATATCTTATAGTGCGACCGCTAGAAAGTTCCTTTAAAATTTCTTCAACAATAGACATACACAAATTATACACAAAACCAAAAGATGACACAAATTCTGCCTACGCAGGAAGTGTGTCATTATATTGATGTATTATTTATTTAATAATTTACAAACAAAAAACCACCCTTCGATTATACTCAGGATGGTTTTTTACTAGAGACTAGGCCCAATGACCTAGAGACTATTTAGATTCCTTTTAGGTCTTCCATTGCTTGATCTACAGTTTTTGAACCAAGAGGGCTCATTGAACTTGCAGGTCTTGTACTGCCTTCTGGTTCGTTAATTTTCAAATTAACGCGAGCATTGTTTTTCATTCCGATAACTCGGAGAAGAGTGCGGATAGCCTTTGCGGTGTTTCCCATTCTTCCAATGATCTTTCCCATATCAGCAGGATTTACAGTCAAACTTATGAGTACGCCCATTTCATCAACAGAACGATCGATCATTACATCGTTCGGATTGTCAACGAGAGCTTTTACTACATATTCTAGAAATATCTTATCAGCGTCTTGCATATATATTCAGAATTTTTTATTTTTAAGAGTGCAGTGTTCCGACCAAAGCAACTGCTTACAGTATTATAATAGTAATAAATAAATTTTACAAATTTATTAGAAAATTATTTCTTTGCCTTGAGTTCTTTTCTCTTTATAGTAGGTTTCTTTTTGGGTAAAACATTTACTTTCTTACCAGGAATAACCTTTTCGTGTACCAAGAAGTTGTGCATTGTATCTGAAAGTTTTGCACCCTTGCTCATCCAATATTTTATTCTTTCAGTCTCGAGTTTAGTCTCTCCAATCTTTGGATTATAAGTACCTACAATTTCTAAAAATCTTCCACTCTTTGTACTGTTTTTTGAATCAGTCAAAACAGTTCGAAAAGCTGGATCATTCTTTCTACCTATTCTTTGTAATCTTATTTTTAACATCTTTCCATATTAGCATAAAGCTGTAAAAATGCAAACAATATGGTATATTAAAGTCATGAAAGCAAAAACTAAACAATTAATAGGCATTATCTCAATTTCAGGAAAAGGTACTGGTTATGTAAAAATTTTAAATGAAAATCTATCGCCCAAAAAAGCTGGAATCCAAACTAAAAGTGTTTTAAATGACATAGAGATAGATGCGAGGCACTTAAACACAGCCCTACATGGAGACACAGTAGAAATAAAATTACACTCCAAGACTGAAAAAAGAACAACTGGTGAAGTAATAAAAATAATTTCCCGACTTAAAAATAGTTTTGTTGGAGTACTAGAAGCTGCAGATAAAAAAGCGTTAATAAATAAAAAGGAAATTGATATATATTTTTTAAAACCAGATGATACAAAGATGTATACAGATATTTTAGTTCCCGAACAAATGCTCTCTGGTGCCAAGATTGGACAAAAAGTTTTTGTAGAAATAATATCTTGGACCGACCCACTTAAAGCCCCAGAAGGAAAAGTTATAAAAATTTTAGGTAAGCCTGGAAATAATAATGTAGAAATGCATGCTATCGCAATTGAAAAAGGTTTTGACTCTGAATTACCTACTAAAACAGAAGAAGAAGCAAAAAAAATCAAGACAGAAGGAATTAAAGAAAAAGATTATGAAGGACGAAGAGATTTTAGAAATATACTTACATTCACCATTGATCCATCAGATGCTAAAGATTTCGATGATGCAATTTCATTTGAAGAATTAGATAAAGAACTCTATGAAATAGGAATTCATATTGCTGATGTATCTCATTATGTAAGAGTTGGTAGTGCACTAGATATGGAGGCTAGAGAGAGAGGTACGTCAGTGTACTTAGTAGATCGAACAATTCCAATGTTACCTGAAACGCTTTCGAATGATTTATGTAGTTTGGTTCCAAATAAAGATAGGCTTACAATGAGTGCAGTTTTTACTATTGATAAAAACGCTAATGTAAAAAGTGAATGGTATGGAAAAACAATTATTCATTCTAAAAAAAGATTTACTTATGAAGAAGCTGAAGAAAATATAAAAAATAAAAATTCTCATCTTCACACAGAACTTCGAACCTTGAATGATTTAGCTAAAAAATTAACCAAGGAAAGGTTTAAAAAAGGTGCCATGTCTCTTGACCAAGAAGAAGTTAAATTTGTATTAGATAAAGATGGGGTACCAATAAAGGTAATAAAAAAAGAACGTGGTGATTCTAATCGCCTGGTTGAAGAATTTATGTTGCTAGCAAATAAAAAAGTAGCTGAAAAAATTTCTAAAGGAATAAAAAAGGCTGAAGGTGTCTTTGTGTACAGAGTCCACGATACACCAAGCAAAGAAAAAGCCGAGGATTTGGCTTTCTTTTTACGTGGACTTGGTTATAAAGTATCATTACAAAATGGAGTTATACCGTCTTATGAAATAAATAATATTTTAAAAACTTTATTAGATAAAAATAAAAAAGACACAGTACACAAGGCAGTGATTCGTTCGATGGCTAAAGCTATTTACTCTACGAAAAATATCGGGCACTATGGTCTAGCTTTTGAATACTATACTCACTTTACTTCCCCGATCCGGCGTTATCCAGATATTTTAGTACATAGATTTTTAAACGATTACTTAAATGGTAAAAAAATTGGAAAAGAAAGATTACAAGAATATGAAAAAATTTCTAGAATTTCTTCTGAGCAAGAAAAAAGAGCTTCAGATGCAGAGCGCGCTTCTATTAAATATAAACAAGTAGAATACATGTCTAGTAAAATAGGTGATACTTTCACTGGTATCGTAAATGGTATTACTGAATGGGGTATGTATGTCGAAGAAAAAGAAACTAAATGTGAAGGACTGATAAGATTAAGAGATCTAGGAGATGATTTTTATATTTTTAATGAAAAGAAAATGGAATTGATGGGTCAAAAGAAAAAAAAGAAATATCATTTAGGTGACAATTTGAAAATAAAAGTTAAAGGGGTTGATTTAGAAAGAAAAACAATAGATTATATATTGATATGATCAATGGACAAAAAATAAAAATTCATCATATTTTTTGGATTATCTGTGCTATTATTTTTGGTATTTTTTTAGCATCTCTTGCTTTAAAAAGTTTAGGATATGAAAAAATACCACAAACAATTAATATAAATAAAAATGATCTAGTGGAAGGAGGTAAGGTTGAAATAAAAAAAACATTATTTTATTTCGTTAAAGACATAGAAAAAAAACCAAAAGTAAATGCTGAAGCTTATTTTGTGGGCGATCTAGATACTGGAGAAATAATCCTACAAAAAAATAAAGACGTTAAATTCCCAATTGCATCAGTAAGTAAACTTTTTACAGCTACTATTTCTACTGAAAACCAAGATCAAGAAGAATTCACAGAAATATCACAACGTGCAATAAATACATATGGACAAAATGGAGAATTGCATCTAAAAGAAAAAATTAAAATAGCTGATTTGATTTATCCCCTACTTCTTGAATCTAGCAATGATGCGGCAGAGGCCATAGCTGAACACTCTGGAAGAGATAATTTTATAGAAAAAATGAATGAAAAAGTAAAAGACTTAGGACTTAATTCAACTTCTTTTGCTGACCCAAGTGGACTTTCAGAAAAAAACATATCTACTGCAACAGACCTATTTAATTTTGCAAAATATTTAAAAAATGAAAAACAAAATTTATTAGAATTAAGTACAAAAAGAAGCTTTAATAATAAAAAACATAATTGGTTTAATACTAGTCAATTTTTAAATATTCCTGGTTACTTAGGCGGTAAAAGGGGCTACATTGATGAAGCTCGTGAGACAGCACTATCTGTCTTTTCTATTCCACTTGGAGAAAACGAAGATAGAAATATTGGAATTATTGTTCTCAGAAGTCCGGATAGATATAATGACGTCCAAAATATTTATAATTATTTAAAAAAAAATATTTATTATGGAAAAGAAACTGATGCGAATTTAGCTTGGGTTAAAAATAAAGAAGGAATAGCGGAAGATACCTCACCAAACTTTATTACTCTTTTATTTGGTGGTGATTTAATGCTAGATCGTGGAGTAAAAAATTCTGTTATGAAAAATTTCAATGGAGATTATTCTGCTTTGTTTGAAAATCTAGATATTATAAAAAAAGTAGATGTAGCTTTCGCAAACTTAGAAGGACCAGCATCGGACCAAGGAAAAGATAAATATAATTTATATTCTTTCCGTATGAATCCATCTGTAATACCAGCGTTAAATGGAGCAGGTTTTAGTGTATTGTCTTTAGCAAATAACCATATGGGAGATTGGGATAAAGATGCTTTTGTAAATACATTAAATAGATTAAAGGAAAATGAGATAAAATATATAGGAAGTGGAATAAATAAAAAAGAAGCAGAACAGCCAATAATAATTGAAAAGAATGGAATAAAGGTGGGATATTTAGGGTTTTCAGATGTTGGACCAACATCATTAGAAGCCACAGAGACAGATGCGGGAATTCTTTTAGCAAGTGACCCGAACTTTAGTACAATAATTGCCAATGCATCAAAACAAGTTGACCATCTTGTGGTTTCAATACATTTTGGTGAAGAATATAAAATAATACACAATAAAAGACAAGAAGATTTGGCACATAAAGCAATTGATAGTGGTGCAAAAATGGTAATAGGTGCTCACCCTCACGTAATACAAGATGTAGAAATTTATAAAAATGGATTTATTGCATATTCATTGGGAAACTTTATTTTTGATCAATACTTCTCAAAAAACACAATGCAAGGAATGCTACTTGAAATAAAACTATATAAAGATGGAGAAATGACTACTAAAAAAAACATATTTAATTTGAATAATGTTTTTCAACCAAAAAAAATTACCCCAGCGAAAGAAGAAAGGGTAAAATTTTACACAGTGAAAATTTAATTATATAAACTCATTGCTTTTTCTTTGCTTTCTGTAAAAATAATTTCTATTGCATCTGCAACCTTTTTAGAAAGTTTTTTAAGTTCATTTAATTCATTCTTTTTATATTCTCCAAGCAAAAAATTTAATACTGCTTTCTCCCCTTTTATCTTTCGTAACTTTCCAGTTGGTGTTGATGGAGTAATACCGACTCTAATCCGCACAAATTCTCTTGATTTTAATTTTTTAATGATAGACTCCAATCCATTGTGCCCACCAGAACTTCTGTCATATGATATTTTTATTTTTCCTAATGGCAAATCAATATCATCATAAATAACTATAATGTCTTTTAATTTTAATTTATGCTTATCTTTTACGTGAGCAACTGCTATACCAGAATTATTCATAAAGGTTGTTGGTTTTATATATTCCGTAGGCTTATCTCCAACGGTATCTTTATAAAAAAGTAATTTAGCACCATTCGCTTGTTTCCATTCGGCTTTTTTGCCTAAAATAAAATCAAGTAAAATCCACCCAGTATTATGTCTAGTGTTCTCATACTCTTCTCCAGGATTACCTAAACCAACAATTAATTTCATATATCTATAATAGCAGAAATTGATAATTGATAATTGATAATTTTTAATTACACTATATATTTATATATTGTGTCAAGAGTTTTTTATGTTAAAATACAAAGATGGAAAAAGAAAACAAGTTGGTAGAAAAAACTCAAACAAAAAAAGAGTCGTTTTGGGAGATTTTTCGTTTTGCATTAATTGCAGTGGCTATAGTTATCCCCATTCGGATATTTATTGCCCAACCATTCATAGTGTCAGGATCTTCTATGGTTCCGACTTTTCAAGATGGTCAATATTTAATTGTAGATGAAATATCTTACAGACTAGGAGAAATAAAAAGAGATGACGTTGTTATCTTTAGATATCCAAAAGATATAAAAAAATTTTTTATAAAAAGAATTATTGGTCTACCAAATGAAACCGTAAAAATTAGTGGAAGCGATGTCACAATAATAAACAAAGAACATCCTGAAGGATTACAGCTTGAACAACCATATGTTGAAAATAAATCAGATAATGAAATGGAATATGAATTAGGCGATGAAGAATATTTTGTAATGGGAGATAATAGGACTGGTAGTTCTGATTCACGATACTGGGGATCAGTACCAAAAAATCTTATTATTGGAAGAGCATTTATTCGATTATTACCAATAACTAAAATTGGCATAATGCCAGGAAATTATAAACAAGTAGAACCCACGCAGTAGAGCAAAGCTCACTACGAGGTAAATAATAAAATTATGAAAAAAGAAAAAATAAAAAATAAAAATGATTTAACTTCACCTAAGGGGATGCGAGATTTACTTGGAGATGAATATTATAATTTTCAAGGATTTTTTGAAAAAGCTCAAGAAGTAGCTGTATATTATGGTTTCAAACCTATTGATACTCCTATTATGGAACACGAGGAAATTTTTACTTCAGGTATTGGTAACGGCACAGACATTATTGATAAAGAAATGTATACATTAAAAACAAAAGGTGGAGACCGTTTAGCTCTACGTCCAGAACACACTGCATCACTCATGCGTGCTTATGTTGAACATGGAATGCAAAGTATGCCTCAACCAGTTATGTTTTATCAATATGGACCTACCTTTAGACACGACAAACCTCAACGTGGACGCTACCGTCAGTTTTGGCAATTTGACCTAGACTGCCTAGGTAGTGATAAAAGTATCATGGATGCTCTAGTAATTAAAACCGGTATGAGTATATTAGAAGAAGCTGGTGCTCAAAATTTATCTATCGACATTAATTCAATTGGAGATAAAGAATGCCGAGGTCTATATATCAAAGAATTAGTAAGTTATTATAAAAAACATTTAAAAGACTTACCAAGTGTTGACCGTGAACGTTTAAAAACTAATCCGCTTCGAATTTTAGATTCCAAAGAAGAAAAAACCAAAGAAATAAATAAATTGGCTCCTGACTCCATTAGTTTTCTTTGTCCTTCTTGTAAAAAACACTTCAAGGAAGTCTTAGAATATTTAGAAGAAATGGGTATACAATATAATATAAATAAAAACTTAGTACGTGGATTTTCATATTACACAAGAACAGTTTTTGAAATTATTGAAGAAAAAGGGTCTGAAGAAGGTACTCCACTAGCAATAGCTGGTGGTGGTAGGTATGACTATTTAGCCAAGCAATTGGGGCACAAAAAAGATGTAGCTGCTGTTGGTTTTTCTGTTGGAGTAGATCGCATAGTAGCATCTCCATGGTATAAAAAACTTACACCACGAATAATAAAAAAGCCAAAAATATACTTTATACAACTTGGTGGAGAAGCAAAACTAAAGAGTTTGAATATTATTGATATATTACGCAAAGCTCATGTTCCAATAGCTCAATCCTTATCTAAAGATAGCCTTGGTTCACAATTAGCCATTGCTGAAAAATTACAAATTCCTTTTGCTCTTATTTTTGGACAAAAAGAAGCTTTAGAAAATTCTGTTATTGTACGAAATATGTCCAACCGATCTCAAGAAACAGTAAAATTAACTAATCTTTTGGAATATTTAAAAGAAATTAAATAAACTAAATATCACAATGATTCGTAAAATTGTTCAAAAAGAAGATAAAGTTCTACGTCAAAATGCCAAAGAAATACTGGTACATGAAATCACGACACCAAAAATTAAAAAAATAATAAAAGAGATGTCAGAAGCATTAAAAAGCCAAGACGATGGAGTTGCCATAGCTGCTCCTCAAATAGGATATCCTCTTCAAATTTTTATTGTTTCTGGAAAAATTTTCAGCGAAAGTTTTATACGTGGTGAAGCTCTATCAAAAGATGCAATTATTCCAAAAGATATGGTTTTTATTAATCCTAAAATTTCTAAACTTTCTAGAGAAAAAGAATGGGTTCCGGAAGGATGTCTATCTGTTCGATGGCTATATGGTAATACATATAGATCAAAAAAAGCCACAGTTACTGCTTATGATGAAAATGGAAAAAAATTTACTCGTGGTGCCAGCAATCTTCTTGCTCAAATTTTTCAACATGAAACTGACCATTTAAAAGGAGTTCTTTTTATTGATACAGCAAAAAATATTAAGGAGGAAATGCCAAGATAGCAGACTAGGCGCTAGCTATTAGGCACTAGGACCTAGCGCTCATTTAAAAACTAAAGCCTAGAGCCTAGAGACTAAAGCCTATGAATTTAAACTTCACATTTTTTGGTACACCAGATGTGGCCTCTGAAACACTAGAAATATTAAAAAAAAATGGTTATATACCATCGCTAATTGTTACTGCACCTGACAAACCTCAAGGACGTAAAATGCTCATAACTCCCCCACCTGTAAAAATTTGGGCTATTGAAAATGGTATTCCATATATTCAACCTGAAAACATTAGAGACCTCTTCCCCGAAACCCGGTTTAGGGGAACTTCCCCTAAACCGGGTTTCGGGGAAGTTGTAGATTTATTTATAGTTGTAGCTTATGGAAAAATTTTACCAGAAGAAATAATTAATTTTCCAAAATTTGGTTCAATTAATATTCATTACTCTTTGCTTCCTAAGTATCGAGGTGCTTCCCCTGTTGAATCAGCTATTCTAAATGGTGATATTGAAACTGGTATTAGTATTCAAAAAATGGAATATAAAATGGACTCTGGACCAATTATTACTAAAGAAAGAGTTGCGATATTTCCAGATGAAAAAGCAGCTGAGCTTCGTAAGCGATTAATAAAAATTGGTGGTGAACTTTTGGTAAAAACAATACCAAGCTATATAGAAAATAAATTAACTTTAACTCCACAAAATGAAAACGAAGCTACTTTTTGTAAAAAAATTAAAAAAGAAGATGGGCTAATAGATCTAAATGATGACGGAGTAAAAAATTATAATAAATTTAGGGCCTATGCCACCTGGCCCCGGACTTTTTTCTTTTCCGCCAAAGGTGGATCCGACTCAGGCGGAAAAGATAATAAAAGAATTATTATCACTGATGCAATTCTAGAAAACAATAAATTTAAAATTTTGAAAATAATTCCAGAAGGAGGAAAGGAAATGATTTACAAAAACTAAAACAACCCACTAGGCAAGGCCTAGTGGGTTGTTTTTATATATTTAATATTTAGCAGTAAAAGGATTTCTTTTAGTTAAACCTTTCATCATTTTTTTGACACTAGTTGCCCCCCTTTTAAATAAAGTTTGATTGCGATCTTTTACTTTGTTAATATCTCTAAAAAGATTCTCTTTGACTGTATCTATTGCTTCATATAAATCTTCCTTATCTACATTTGAAAAATAATTACCTCTCTTTGTATTAATAGAACAAGAAGCTTGAAAAACTTCACCGGACTTATGATGATTAGTAGTCTTTGCTACGTTAAAATCAATTAAAATTTCTCCAGTAGTTTCTTCTAATTTGTCCAACAACTTCCCTAAATTAGTTACTTTTTTCATTACATAATCGTAAATAGAATCAGTCATTTCCATATTCTTTGCTTGAAGATTTATTTTCATATCTTTTATAAGAAGTTTTAAGACTCCCAAATTATTATTAATAATAACGACACCAGTAGTTTAATTTTAACATTTTTAAAAAATAAAGCTAAGTTTAATAATTTATACTATTCCATTAACCAAAGCCTTCAAAAGGATACTCAATTTCATAGTAGCTACACCAACAACTTTATCTGCTCCACCATAATAAATATATAAAATACCTTTTTTCTCAACCATACCACATGGAAAAACTACATTATTTACAATACCAACTTTTTCATATTCCTCTTCTGGTTCAAAAATTGGATCTGAACTACGGGCAAGAACTATAGCTGGATCTTTCAAATCAAGTAAAACAGCACCGACCCTATAAGTAGAATGACTCCTTGAAACTCCATGATAAAGTAGTAACCATCCATGTTTAGTTTTAATTGGTGGAGCAGAAATACCAACCTTGGCACTATCCCAACCATTAATTCTTGGTCCAATAATTCTTATGCATTTTTTTACAATTTCTTTTTTAAAATCAAGTGAAAATAAATAATCTCCACAAATTTCATTTCCTACTCGATGTAAAACTAAATACCCACCCTTAAGTTTTTCTGGAAAAAAACAAGTATCCTTGTCATCAAAACCTTTAGGAGTAATTAAAATTGGTTTTTCCCAATTCCATTTTTTTTGAAGAAAATCTTTTTCTGAAATAGATGAAACTGCCACCCTTGGTGGACCAATACTATCAAAAGCTGTATAGCACATATAAATAGTTTTACCAATTTGAGTCAATCGTGGATCTTCACAGCCAGAATTCCCATTAGCTATTTTTTTCATTTCAAAATCCTCCCTAGGAGAATAAATTGGAATTTCTAATCTTTCATCTATGTCTACACCATTTTTACTACTAGCATAACCAACAAAAGAAGTATTATCATTTGAAAGAGTTCTATATAAGATATGTATCTTATTCTCAAGTAAAATTGTAGCTGGATTAAAGGTTGCTTTGGATTCCCATGAATTTTCAGGTTTTGGAACAATTATTGGATTTTGTTCTGCTCTTTTAAAATGCAAATTAATTGAATATTTTGGTAATATACTAAAAATTAAATCATCAAAATTTACTTCTGCGCAACAAACGGTGGTATCGGCTGAACCATAATATATGATTAAATTTTTATTTTTTAACAAAACCCCACTTGGAAAAACTACATTTGGGATATATCCTGACAATTCATATGACTCCTCAGGTACAAGTATCGGCCCTTTTGTTTTACCAATAATTTTATTAGGATCATTTATGTCTAATAAGACCGCTTCAACACCAAAAATTCGATCGAGATTTTCTGATGATTGAAAATAATTTTGAATATGAGAATAAATTAACAACCAGCCATATTTTGTTTCAACTGGACTTGCTCCAATTTCGATATGATCATATTCATTTCTTCTTAAATCGAGAAAATTATTTTCTTCTTTCTGCCAATTTTCCCAAAAAATTGGATTCCATAAATCAGAAATTTTATCTAGCCTAGCAATTGCAACCTTAACTGGTGGCATGTCTGTATGATAAGAAAAAATAACAACGATTTTACCATTTATTCTTTTTGGAAATAATGTCATTGCTTTAGCATTAAATGGAGTTACTAAATGTTTTTCTTCAATTTTTTTTAGATCTTTTGAAATAGCTAATCCAACCCTAATTCCACCCGGTGTAAAAGGGTAAGTAGAAAGAGCTGTATAAAAAATATAATATTTACCTTCAAAAAAGGTAACTCTTGGGTCCTCACAACCATATCGATCCCAAACATCATCGGGAACAATAAACTGCTTTCTGTCTTTAAAATTTATTCCATCCTTACTTTTTGCAATTCCAATCACCGAAATATGATCAGGATTTCTAAGTGAATCTTTGGCAGAAATAGCTCTATATAAACCATAGATATCTTTACCATGTTTTACTGGTGACATATTAAAGGTAGCAAAAGCTTCCCAATAATGGTCTCTATCTGGAATCAAAACTGGGTTATGCTCTAATCTTTTTACTACATACATATTATTTTTTCTTTTTTAATTTAGTAAGACCTGTTTTAACAATCTCTTTTAAAAATAAATCTAAGTTAGTTGTAGCCACACAAGAAACCATATCAGCACCACCATAGTATACAAATAAATTTCCATTTTTTATAACTGCTCCACAAGAATAAATTACTCCTTTTTTATGTCCCTCATTTTCATAAAATACATCTGGCTCTAAGACAGCACTCTTTGATTTATATAAAATTTTTGTTGGATCTTTTAGGTCTAAAATCATAGCAAAAAGTTTGTAACGATTTGGATCAGCTTTTTCCATAGCATGATACAAGACAAGCCAACCTAATTTAGTCTTAATTGGTGCTGGCCCAATACCACGTATTTTTTTTTCTCCATTATCCCATACTGGATTATTTCCAAAATCAAAAAAACTTTTAATATATTTTTTATTATCTAAAGAATTTAAGTCCTTAAAATAATCTATCGATATTTTAGGTGAAAGACTATGGATTATTGCATATTTACCATTAATTTTTTCTGGAAAAATAGCCCAATTTTTATGTATTTCACCTGGTGGAGAAATTAAAACTGGATTTTTCCAATTCCATTTTTTATTCAAAAAATCTTCTAAACTTATTGAAGTAAGTCCAATACGAACTGAACCCCACCCATCAAAAGCTGTGTATGTAACATAAAGCATATCCTCTATTTTAGTTATACGTGGGTCTTCAGCTCCACCATTCCAACCACCACCTGAACTATAAAAAATTGGTAGGTCTTCCTTTTTAGAAAAATTTTTATGAATATAAATTGGCCTAAATGTTCTTTCTGACAGATTATATCCATCCTTACTACTAGCATAACCTAATGTAGAAATATCACTTTCACCAACAGCTCTATAAATAATATGAATCTTACCATCATCGATAAAGGCAGTGGGATTAAATGTTGCTCTTGATTCCCAGTGCATTCCATTAGCTGGATGAATTATTGGATTTCCAACAAAACGCTTTAGTTTATGTTTTGTAGGTTTTAAGTTTATTTTTTTATTTTTTAACCTTTTTTTAGATGATATTTTTTTTATTATTTTCTTCTTTTTTTTTATTTTAATCAGACTAAAAATTTTACTTTTTTTAATTATTTTTGTCTTTTTCTTTATTTTTTTTAAAATTTTAGTCATTTATTTAAAATTAGCTTATAAATTAAACATATAACCTATTAATTTTTCAAGAAAATAAACTGCAATTAAACTCTCCCGTATTTATCTTCATGGTGAACAATATCATTTTCATCAAAATCACCAAAAGCAATTTCCAAAACCTGAATCCCATTTTCTCCAGCACTAAGTCTATGTTTCTCACCAATCTTTATCTCGTATTCATCACCAATTAAGGCAATTTTTTTATTTTCTCCTATTTCTACAATACCATCTCCAGAAATAACACACCAAAACTCAGAACGTTTTTGATGACTCTGTAAGCTTAACATTTCATTTTTCTTAACAGTAATAATCTTTACAGTTGATAAAGTATTATGTGTATATTGTCTAAATTTTCCCCATGGACGTTCTTCTTGATAAATATTTAATTCTGAGTTCATATATATATATATATTATAAATCTATAATAATATTTTGTCTACTTTTTTATTTTTTTTGCATATTTTTTCAACATTTCCGATGAGCTTCGTATCTTACCCCCTCTTCCTACGTTAAAAACCATTTCTATACCTAATTTTTTACAAACTTTATGT
>Ga0172381_10003654_pt1 | contig 16191 bp, 13 predicted proteins | sample Leawel6488metaG_FD_119754 | JGI IMG/M metagenome (GOLD analysis project Ga0172381, IMG submission 119754) | Leachate microbial communities from a municipal landfill in Southern Ontario, Canada - Leachate well 64-88 metaG | ecosystem: Engineered > Solid waste > Landfill > Unclassified | place... | reverse complement strand
CCATCGAAAGTGATTTCACACAGGAAAAAGAGATGAGCATGATGGCCGAAAAGATCACTTCCACCGGAAAATTTTATTTCAGGAAAGAGAAGATGTTACGATGGGAATATATGAAGCCTTTTCCTTATCTGATCATCATCAGTAACGATGTCATGTACGTGGTTGACGATAACAAGGAAAACAAGATCAACCTTCAGTCGAATAAAGTATTCAGGGAGATCAACAACATCATCCTGGGAGCTGTCCAGGGAACCCTTCTGAATGATCAGAAAAATTTTAAAACGACACTTTCCGACAACCACACCTATTATCTTGCTGCCTTGTTTCCTCAATCTTCAAACCTCAGGGAAACCCTTCGTGAAATTGATATTTATTTTAACAAAACTGATTATTCCGTTGAACAGCTTATCATGCATGAAGCTTCCGGTGATTATACAAAAATCACTTTCACTTCTAAAAAAATGAACCAACCCATTTCTGATGAAAAGTTTCTTCCCCGTTAGCATTTTTATCATCTGTCTTTTCGCGGGATGTGCGACTGTCAGTAAACAGGATCTGGCGGGGGAACCGTTGTATCCGGTTACACCGGAACTTATTGGTTCGCCCTTCGCGGAACCTTTCGAAAAAGCCATGTTTAAGGCAAATTTAGACATTGGGAAAAACCATATAACCGGATATTTATTGATAAAAAAAACATCTGATTCCTCTTTCCGGTTTGCATTCACCAGTGAGATCGGAATAAGCTGGTTCGATCTGGAACTGGTGAACAGGGAGCTCATCAAGCATGCAATTTTCGGCCCGCTTGACAAAAAAGCGCTCATCAGCATCTTTGAACAAGATTTCAATGCCCTGATCTATACAGTTGGCGCCTGTCCCGGACCAAAAGCCTACCCGGTTATTGCAACTGGCAATTATGCCCTGATCGGAGGGAAAAATCCGGTGTACAGATACCGGATCGATTTTGAAAACCAGCGATCTGGAATAGCCCGGCAGGTGGTCCTTAAAAACCCTGCTATCAAACTGACCATGACCCTAAGGTTAATGGGAGAATAACTTTTGTATTTTTGTGTCTTTCATGATGATTATATTGATAAACGTGTATTGCAAACCACAGGATTGATCTATGCTGTTAAATACTTTTTTTAATATTTCTTCTGTAACGAAACGTGAAGAGATTAATCCAGCGGGGATATTTGTTACCCATTTTCACCTGGAGACCAGGCTGGAACCGGATCATCCGATTTTTAAAGGACATTTTCCCGGGAATCCGGTTGTCCCTGGTGTTTGCCAGGTACAGATGATAACCGAAACGCTGCAATCGGTCATGGGTAAGGACTATACCCTGAAAGAGGCCGATAATATCAAATTTTTATCCATGATCAACCCGGTTGAGATGCGATCTGTAATAATTGACATGGCTGTCAAGGAGCTGCCAGAGAAAAAGCTCAATGTTTCAGCAACGCTTTCGGGAAGTGATCAGGTTTTTCTCAAATTCAAAGGGATATATGAATGATCCCCGGAAATAATGGAAGAGACAGATAAAATAACCTGGGTAATAAAGGATGACATCGGGATCATCACCCTGGATAATCCACCGGAGAATTACCTGGCCAGGCCTGAATTCTTGCCCTATGAAACCCTGAAAAAGTGGACATCCTATGATTATCTGAAGGGAGTTATAATTTGTGGTACCGGGAAACACTTTTCGGGAGGTGGAAAACTGGATAAATTGTTTGAGATGATCCGGGATGAGGAAAATGTTGAATTTCTCATGAATGAGGGGAAAACGGCGCTCAACCATCTCGAGGGCCTCACCATTCCTGTAGTCGCTGCCATCCAGGGAATTTGTTTCGGGGGTGGCTTGGAGATCGCCCTGGCTTGTCACATCCGTATCTGTTCGGAAAATGCCTTGTTCGCTTTCCCTGAGATCAACAACGGGATCCTTCCCGGACTTGGAGGGACCGTCAGATTTCAGGAGTTAGCCGGATTTCCGGGTTCCTTAAAGATGATACTGGGTGGCGATATGATCAACGCGGAGGATGCTTTAGAACTCAAACTTGTTGACAACATCGTACCAAAATCGAAATTGTTCGATTATACTTTCAACCTGCTTAAGAAAATGACATACGAACGCCCACTTCCGGTGATCCATGGGGTCATGCAGGCGCTGCAAAACGCCCGCAAACTCCCACGCGATGAAGCCATGTTACGCGAAACCCGGATTTTTTGTGAACTGGCGCTTGCCGAAACCGAACGGAGGACAAAAAATAGCGGGATCTGATGGCAAACGTCGCAGTCACTGAATCTTTTTCGACCCTTAGGTTCATCATAGAGGATGGAATTGGTCATGTGATACTGGATCAACCCCCGTCCAATAAGATGTCTCCTGATTTCTTCCTGGAATTCAACAAGATCATACCAGGAATTTCCGGTAAGGATGAGCTGAAAGCGTTGTTGATCTCAGGAAGAGGGCGTCACTTTTCATCGGGGGCCGATCTGCCTGGATTATTGAATGAAATCCAAATCCAGTCAGGATCAGATGAGCATACCAACGAACCAGTCGTCCCTTCATTTATGCTCAGCAATTACCGGTCATTTCTGCTCCTGGAAGATATGGATATCCCTGTGATAGCAGCCATTCGCGGTGTGTGCCTTGGTTCTGCCCTGGAGCTGGCCTTGTTCAGCCATTTCCGTTTTTGTGGTGAAGATGCGGTTTTCGGGTTGCCGGAAACCTCCTTTAACCTGATCCCCGGCATTGGCGGGATCCGTAAAATGACAGCGCTTACCGGTAAAGCCATTGGCCTCGAATATATCCTTCGCGGTAAAACTTTTGATGCACAGGAAGCATTGAAGATCGGGATCGTTGACCGGATATTACCCAAACGTCAATTGGTTGGTATCGGTCTTGATTTTGCAGGGAGCATACGGAGTGGCTTCAGGAAAGAAAAAAAGAGGATATACCTGAAAAACTATTTTCATCAATGATCAGGCAAAATTCGAATCCACAAGCGTTAAATCCGGTAACAATTGCAGGTTCTGGTTCTTTCCTTCCAGGAAAGCCCATTCCTGCCGATGAGGTAGATTATTATCTTGGAGAACTGACCGGCGCGCCTGAAAAAACAAGGAAATGGCTTCAGCGGATAAAAAGCCTGATGCGTGAACTGGTCGGGGTGGATTTTTACCACTTTGCCCTGAACCCGGAAACAAGAAAATTCACTGAAGATAATGTGACCATGTCGGTCAAGGCAGCCTGGAAAGCGCTTGAAGATGCCGGGATGAAAGCGGAAGATATTGAGTTGATGGTATATGGCAGCGCTCATCAGCATCAAATGCCAACAGCCAGTGTCAGGATTCAGGAAGCATTGGGAATAGAGCAATGTGCCGAATTTTCCATCCATGCCAATTGCACTTCAGCTTATAAAGCATTGCTCCTTGCCTCTGACCTGATCCGGAATGGCCGTTATAAAAATGCCCTGGTGATCTCCTCTTCCATGTCATCTTCCGAACTGGTGGCGGAATATTATAATCAGCCGCTGGTAAGGAAAGAGGAACTTTTTCTTCGGTATTTTCTGAGCGATGGGGCTTCCGCACTGGTTCTACGGGCTGATGACGAGGATGCTCACGGGCTTAAAATCGATTACACGTACATAGAATCCATCGGAGGTAAAAAACCTTCTGCCATGGGCAACCAAAGACCGGCTTACTGGATGAATCCAAAAGAGGAATATGAAAAGGGTTACCATCACCTGGCTCAGATGTTCAGGGAAGAGTTGAGCTCCAGTTTCCACGAAGAGGATGGATCGGTTTTCCTGAAAGGGCTTCAAAGAATGCTTACGAATCATCCTGTAAATACAAAGAAGATCCGCTTTTTTCAGGTAAATTTTCCGTCGCGCCACATCTCGGAACTGATCATGGATGAATGTCAGGCAATAGGGATTCCACGGGATACGTTATACACAAAAATGGCATCAATGGGATATATTGGCCCTCCCATGGCATTTCTCTGCCTCGACCGGATCAGGAAAGAGGAAATACTACAACCCGGAGATATCATCCTCAGCTTCGTTACCGAAGTGAGCAAATTCATGCAGGGAGGATACATCCTGTCATATAAATGAATATCAATTTGAGATGTTGAAAATTTGAAAAGCCAAAAATATACACTTTATCTCATCAGTCCGCGGCAGCGTTTCATCAACTATCCGGCACACAGCGAAATGGCAAAGATGTTCGGGAAATCCCGGTTAATGATACCGTTGGCGTTACCGACAATTGCTGCTTTAACCCCGGATCATTACGATGTTCATATTTATGATGAGGAGATCGAGGCATTGCCCCGTAACCACAAACCCGACCTTGTCGGAATAACGACCCTGGCCGCGACTTCAACGAGGGCTTTTGAGCTGGGTGACCACTACAGGGCCCTTGGCGCAACCGTGGTTTTTGGTGGGCCTTACGCATCCTTTACGCGGGAAGAGGCGTTGAAACACGGTGACTGCGTGGTTGTGGGGGAAGCTGAAGGAAAATGGGAGAAATGCCTGGATGACTTTGAAAATGGACAGCTAAAGCCGGTCTATGAGTCTGATGATTTCGCTCCCTATCAAACGCAAAAGCCACCACGCTGGGACCTTGTGAACGTGAAGCGGATCTTTCAGGTGGCTATCCAGGTTTCACGGGGATGCCCGTTTAATTGTGACTTTTGCCTGGTTTCCAAGATTTTCGGGCGGAAGATGCGGTACCGGGATATCGCCAATGTGGTGGAAGAGATCAAAGCAGCCCCTTCAAACTATTTTTTCTTTGTAGATGATAACCTGACCATCAACAAAAAATATGCGAAGTCGCTGATGAAGTCGCTGATCCCGCTGAAGATCTCCTGGGGATGTATGTGCAGCATCGACGTGGCCACGGATGACGAATTGCTTTCCCTGATGGCAGAAGCAGGTTGCTTTAATATCCTGGTTGGATTCGAATCACTCAACCCGGAAAGCCTTGATGAGTCCCACAAATACCATAACCGTGGCGGTAAAATATACGGTGAAGCCATAACCCGGATCCATGCCGCGGGGATCCATGTCAATGCCAGCTTTGTCGTTGGTTTTGATAATGATACCCTGGATGAGTTCGACCGGATTTTTAAGTTCACCATGGAACATCATCTTCCCAATGTAAACCTGCATTTACTCAACGCCCCTCCGGGAACCGAAATCTATAAAAAATTCAAGGGAGAAGGACGGTTGGTTTCCTGCAACCCGGAATTAGGAGTTGGCCACTTTCCTACCCTGCACTATATGAACATGTCGCAAATAGGGATCTTCGATAAATACATGGATACAATATCGAAGCTTTATTCTTTCGACATCATTAGGGAAAAGGGGGAAGCGCTTTTCAGCAGTGGCGCTTTCATCAGACCCGGCGTGGATATCACACCCTGGATGAAAGCAAGGCTGTCGTGGATCACCTTCAAAGAGTTTTTCCTTACCAGGGATCCTGACCGGAAAAAGCTTTTTGCATTCATCCTCAGCCTGATCCGTACCAAACGCATCGCCATAGATAAAGGGCTGGGCTACCTCCTTTCGATGTTAGGCTATCACCGGCACATCAGGGATCATTACCGGCACATGGAAGAATACCGGAAAATGATCATGGATCAGGATAAAGGATCATGGAAGGAAATGACAAACGGCAAGTGATAATTTAGGTTTACGATTATGTACAAAACAGCTATTATCGGCGAAGGGAAAATGGGTTCGGGCCTGTTTTACTACCTTCAGGGTTTTGACCTGGACCTGACGTGGGTTTGCAGCTGTGAAGCAGACCTCGGAAGGATAAAGAAACAGTTTAGTAAACGGATCAACCGGTCGTTGGAAGCAGGGACCATCAGCGAAAACAAATACCATTCGCTCCGGCAGATCGTCATCAGCCAGGATCCGCAAGTGTCAAAGGATTGTGATCTTATCATCGAAGCCATCCCTGAAAATATTCCACTAAAAAAGGAATTATTCAATCGGCTGGACTCTCTTGTTCAGCCTGCCTGCATCTTTGCCTCTAATTCGTCTTCCATCAATCCATCGTTGATTTTTCCCACATCACAGCGAAAAAATAAGGTTGTTGGCCTGCACTTTTTTTACCCGGTTGCCCTGAAAAATATCGTTGAATTCACGGTTACTCCGCAAACATCCTCCTCTGCCCTTTCGGCAATCGAAGATTTTCTCGGGAGGATCCATCGTTTTTATCTTACCCTGGATGAAAAAAACAGCTTTATCCTGAATAAGATCTTTCTTGATTTTCAGGTGGAGGCCATCCGGATCGTCGATAAAGGTTACTGTAACTACCGGCAAATGGATGAATTGATAAAAACAACCCTTTTCCCCTTTGGTGTTTTCGATTTTATGGACAACGTTGGGATTGATACCATGCTGGCTTCGATCAAAAATTATACTTATGGTTATCCAAACAAAACATTCTATGATCCGCTGATTATTAAACTGGAAGCGCTGGCAGCCCAGGGAAAGTTAGGCTTTAAGACCGGTGAGGGTTTCTGTAAATATCCACCGGAAGATATACCCCTGAAGGAAATCCCGGAATCCGGATCCATAACAGAGCATCTTCGTCAGACATGGATTTCCTCAGTCAGGCGTTATACAGCTTTGTCACATATTCCTGTCGTGGACATGGACTTTGCCCTGAAAGAATATTATGGACTTGAAAAAGGTCCTTTTGAAAACACGATAAAATAATTGGATTTGTTATTTATTTATTTATTTATATTTGTTCATAATAAAACTAAAATTATGAAAAAGTCAGTATCAATCATTGCCTTGTTTGCAGGCTTGTTGTTTGCTTTCATCTTTTTGACTGACTATCAACGAGTCAGCGCCTCAGGGCCATTGGCTGTTCATCCGACAGGGAGCATTCCCGACAGTGTGATGACATTCTTTAAAAATACCTGTATGGATTGTCATGCCGATGGTGGCAATGGCATGGCTAAATCTCATGTGAATTTTTCAAAATGGGATACTTATTCCACAGATAAACAAGCGGATAAAGCTTCCGATATCTGCGACATGATCACCAAGGGGAAAATGCCGACAAAGGGTTGGTTAAAAAACAATCCTGACCTTGCGCCTCAAAAGCGCGACATTGACAAGGTCTGTAAATGGGCCGATACTTTTAAAAAATAGATCACGGGAATGAAAAGAGAGGTTGTAATTACCGGGATGAGTTTGATAACATCCCTGGGGTTATCATTGGAAGAAAACTGGAAAAACCTTTGCGCGGGCAAAAGCGGCATTACAAAGATCACCCATTTCGATGTCAGCCAATGTGCTACAAAAATAGCGGCACAGGTTCCATCCGGGTTCGAGGCATTATCGAAAAGTCATATCCGGAAAAGGGCAGCCGGGCAAATGACACGCGTCACAAGGATGGGCGTTACTGCTGCAAAAATGGCCGTTGCTGATTCCGGGATCGATTTTGAGAATCTTGACCGGGGCCGCTGTAGCGTGATCATGGGTGTTGTAAATACGGGAAATTCAAGTGTTGAGCAAGGCACTACCCCTCAAAATACCGTATTTAAAAGCATGACCAATTCCCTGCCAGCCTGGATATCGCTGGAATACCAATTGACTGGCCCCAATTTCGCGGTTAATACTGCCTGTGCCTCATCAGCTTATGCTTTGGCTTTCGGGTATGAAATGATCCGGGACGGGCAAGCAGATGTGGTCATCGTTGGGGGCGCTGATTCTATTGTCAACCCCGAAGAGATACAAGGGTTTAATGCTTTGTATGCCCTTTCCGTCGCAAACGATCCCCCTGAACGTGCCAGCAAACCCTTTTCGAAGGACCGTGACGGGTTTGTGATCGGTGAAGGTTCCGGGGTAATGGTGTTGGAGGAAAAGACCATGGCCCAAAACCGCGGCGCCCATCTATACGCAGAGATAGCCGGCTACGCTTTGACCAGCGAAGGATATAATATCATGGCGCCCATGACCGATGGGGAAGGTATGGCGAGGACCATCCACCTGGCCCTTGAAAACGCCGGTGTCTCAATTAATGACATCGGCTATATCAATGCCCATGGTACATCGACTGAATTGAACGACCGGTATGAAACCATGGCGATCAAAAAGGTTTTCAATGAGAAAGCATACCAGATCCCGGTCTCTTCTTCAAAATCCATGTTAGGACATACCATCGGGGCATCTGGTGCCATCGAAGCGATCATCACAGCGCTGGCGCTGGAAAGAGGCATCATTCCGCCGACCATCAATTATAAGGACCCCGATCCTGATCTGGATCTCGATTATGTCCCCAATAAAGCGCGGGAAAAGAATATCCTGGTAGCCCTTTCAAACTCCTTTGGTTTCGGAGGTCACAACGCTACAATTGTGATGAAAAAATAATATTTTTGCAAAAAAAAAGCGCTATGGCTAAGATCACGGAAAGTACACGAAAGGAAGTCACTGAGATCGTGTACAATTTTTTTGCAGAAGAATGTGAAGTAGATAAATCAAGGATTGACAACAATACCAATATCATCAAGGACCTTGACGGGGATTCACTTATGTTCCTTGAGATGATCGAAATTTTCAAAAAAAAATACAATCTCGATATTGAATTGAAAGTGATCGGCAAATATGCCGTAAAACACCCGGTTGCTACCATCGGTCAGTTGATCGATATGCAATTGCTGATCATTGAACGCGAAAACAGGCTCCTGGAGCTTGATAATAAAAACTGACCCAATCATTGTCATCACCCCGTCAGATTTTCATCTTTCCAGCATTCGCTGATGATCATTCCGGTCACCGGGGGCGTGAACTGCCTGGCTTGTATGAGCAGCTCAACCTTTATTTAAATACGGCTTCAAAATTCATTGATCCAGCCTTAGGTGGTTTTGATTTCCACCAGAATAACTTCTTAGGCGACGAATTAAAGAACCAGTATATATCCTGCATTTACAGTTGTGCATCTTCACAAATCTTGCGACAGATGCGTCTTTCACCTGTTTATTCGGCAGGTTACAGCATGGGGATTTATGCTGCCTTGTTTGATTCGAACGCAATAACACTTGAAACCGCCCTTGAATTCATCCGGATTGCCTACCACTCTCTTAGGGGGACCATTTCAGGAACCCGTTACGGAATGGGGACGATCATTGGGCTGAATCGTGAAGATATTGAACAGATTAGTAGAAAATCAAATCTACAGGTTGAAATTGCCAATCAGAATGCTTCTTATTCCTTCGTCATTTCCGGTGTACAGCAGGATGTTTCAGCTTTGCTTTCCCTGGCGAAAGAAGAAGGGGCGCTGCATACCAGGAACATCCCTGTTTCTGTCCCTTACCATTCTAACAAATTGAAACCTGGCGCCATCGCTTTTGCAGACAGAACCAGTCACCTGACGATTTCCCTTCCCACTAATCCTATCGTTTCACTGATCGACCAGAAAGAACTATCAACGCCGGATGATCTCCGTCAGGAACTATTCCGCAACTTGTTCCATCCCCTGAACTGGCTAAAAACAACCGAATGGTTTATTCGCCAGGGCATTCAGGAATTTATTGAATGCGGACCTTCCGGAGACCTGGCTAAAAATGCCCGTTTCATTGAAGGTGACTACCGCTTTTTGACCCTGGATAAAGTACAATACTGATCGCGATACCAGATATTTCCATCTGATTTTTTAATCATTATATCACATCCGTCCCTTTCTTGATCAGCCATAAAGCCCCTACCCGCTCGTGAAATTCCTCCGGATCAAGCTTCGTTTTCATCACGGAATTAAAGAAATTGTATTTTTTATAGTCATGATCGATAATCTGATCCCTGACCTGCTTATGAAACACCGTTCCCGGCATGGGCGTCAAAATGGTATAACCGGCGTATACCACGCGGTTGCGATCGGAATATTCAGCAAGGGCTTCAAAATCCGCATAGTCGTATTCAGGAGGAATGACATAATTACCCCGTACCATGATCCCGTTTTGCCCGAAGACTTTAACAGCAGTCTGATTATCGGAGGCAGGACTTCTTTTGTTGTACCTTTTCAATTCCACATCACGGAATGATTCAAATCCGCAGATGACTATCTTCAATCCGCCCCTGGCAAGTTTTTCGATGATATCAGGTCGCCGGGCCGCCACATCGGCGCGGATATCCATAACAAAGGTTTTTCGTATCCCCTCTTTTTCTATCCGGTCAAACAGGGCTATTATGAAATCTTCATTGACAATGGTATTCGCATCAGCAAACCGGACCACCGGATAATCATCAATCGATTTCAGTTCTTCAATAAGGCTATCTATTTCCCGCTGGTAATAATGACCCTTATACTGACTCCAGATGGAACAAAAGGTACATTTAAAGGGGCATCCCAGAGAAGTAAAAACATAGGTACTAGGATATGGACTGTTCCCGACTTTATAGGTACTGATCCAGCGTTTGAGATGGGAACGGTCAGGCATCAGGAATCCATCACCGGCAGCATTCCACATGGGTATTTTTGTCGTCGGTTTAACCAATCCCTTGCTGCTGTTTGTCCATAATCCTTCTATCTCCGTAAAAGACGTTCCTTGTTCCAGGGCCCTGACAACTTCACGAAATATATAGGGATTCTGTCCCGGAATGATAAAATCCACGGAAGGATCATAGAAATCTGGCGCACTCAGCGTAGCATGCAAACCTCCTGCAACAGTGATAGCAGTCGGATCAACCTGTTTGACAGTCCTGAATATTTCCAGCGAAAAATCAAATTCACTGGTAATCACTGTAACCCCTACGATCCGGGGTTGATATTTATTCATTAAATCTATGATCATCGTTTCCAGCGGCGGGGAATCCGGAACCAGATCATATTCTCCTTTACAATCAAAAACGGTGACATCATGATCTTTTATAGTTGCCGCAATGGTTAACAAACCCAACGGAGGTCCTATCAGTTTCTTATGAATGAACCGTTTGGCCTCTGAAGGGGCATATTTAAGGATATTGTTTTCAGGAGAACGGGGTGGATTGATTAGTAGAATCTTCATGCGACAAAAATACTGAAAAACAACAAAATGAGCCTTTCATGATAATGGGCTAATTTTGTTACCTTTGTCGTATAAAACAGCCTTCACGGACGTATTTCTGCTCATGAACGACCTCACCCTGATCCGGGAAAAAATAATTGATCTTCACTGTTGTATATTGATCCCGACATACAACAATGACCGGACACTGGCTAAAATCATTCAGGGGGCGTTATTATATACCCACGAAGTAATCGTGATCAATGACGGTTCAACAGACACTACGCTGCAAATATTAGCTGCATTTCCGCAAATTCAGGTTTTGAATAATCCGACAAACCGTGGAAAAGGAGATGCTTTACAAAAAGGGTTTGCCTTCGCTATTGAGAAAGGGTTCCAATATGCCATCACCATTGACAGCGACGGACAACATTTTCCGGAAGACATTCCGGCATTCATCAACATGATCGGACAACATCCTGATTCGCTGATTGTTGGCGCCAGAAACATGAAACAGGAGGGGATCCCTGGTACCAGCAATTTTGGCCATCGGTTTTCGAAATTCTGGTTTAAAGTTGAAACCGGAATTTCTATTGCGGATGTTCAGACAGGTTACCGGCTATATCCACTCAACGAAATAAAAAGATTCAAACATCTCTACAGTAAAAAATTCGAATTCGAGGTTGAGATCATGGTCCGGTTAGCCTGGCGGGATGTCAGAATACTCTCGATTCCCATTAAAGTATATTATGCCCCGGCTGAAGAAAGGGTTTCCCACTTCAGAAAATTCAGGGATTTCACGCGGGTCAGCATCATGAACACCACCCTTGTCCTTTTGGCATTACTTTGGTTCAGGCCCTTGTTTTTCCTGAAATCATTACGAAAGAAATCATTCCGCGAGGTTATCGATGAATACATTATTAACAGCGAAGATTCTAACTCCAAGATCTCTCTTTCCATGGCGGTTGGAATGTTTACCGGTGTATTGCCAATCTGGGGCTGGCAGATGGTCACTGCATTCGGCATTGCTCATTTTTTCCGGCTCAATAAATTCGTTACTGTTCTCGCATCCAATATAAGCCTTCCTCCCATACTTCCTGTCATATTGTATTTATCCTATCTCACAGGCGGCTGGATCCTTGGCGCCGGAGGTACATCTGTCGAATATTCCAGTGGATTTGGTCTTCAATGGATCAAGGATAACCTTATCCAATATCTTCTCGGAAGTGTAATATTCGGGTTCATCTTAGCGGTGGTAGTAGGTAGCTTAACTTATTTAATCCTCAGGATTTTCCGGCAAAAGGCCATTCCGGTCAAATAATAAATGGGATCAGGATGTCTGAATTTTTCATCATGATATACCGGCTTTTCCATGAACAAAAAAAAATGTTCTATGGTTTACTTGTAATCTTCATTGCCTTCATCGTTTTTTTTTCAGCCCGCATCCGTTTTGAAGAAGACATCACCAAAACCATAAGTAACGAAGGAGAAAAGGACCCTACCGGTTTTGTGGTGAAAAATCTGAAAATAACAGATAAACTGGTAGTAGATATCTCATGGACCGATTCCATGAATAAACCGGATCCCACCATCCTGATTGATCTGGGCCAGCAACTGGTAGATTCTTTATATGCCCGTTTTGATACGAACTACATACAACGGATATTATTCCAGGCTTCTGACTCAGCTGTCCTGTCGGTCATGGAGATGGTAATGAAACACCTCCCGTCGTTTTTGGAAGAGAAGGACTACCTTACCATTGATAGCCTTATATCTCCGGAAGCGGTGGACCTTGCCTTTGATAAAAACAGGAAGATACTCTCGACGCCGGCCAGTATGGCGCTACGGAAGAAGATTCAACAGGATCCGTTGGGTATCTCAAATCAGGCCCTGGTGAAACTCAAATCTTTACAGGACGATGATAATTACACCATCATAGATGGTTGCATTTTTTCCCAGGATCTCCATCATCTGCTCTTCTTTATTGTCCCGGCCAATCCTTCCAATGAAACAGCAAAAAATTCCAGGCTGATTAATGGGATGGATGAGATCATCGGTTCTATCACTTCCATGAGCCATCCCAAAGCCAACATTGGATATTTCGGAGCTGCTGCCATGTCGGTATGTAATGCCACCCAACTGAAAAAGGATATCGCGCTGACCCTAACCATTGCCATCACGCTGATATTCCTCCTGATCGGGTGGTATTTTCGCAGCATCCGCGTACCAATCCTGAGTTTGCTTCCGGCTTTGTTCGGCGGGGGATTGTCTTTGGCGATCCTTTCAGTAACCCGCGGATCCATCTCGGCCATCTCATTAGGAATTGGATCCGTGATCCTGGGACTGATCGTGGACTATACCCTTTATATAGTAACCCTATACCGCCGGAAGGATAACATAGAAACAGTCCTGAAAGAAATGTCACTGACGATTGTCTTGTGCAGTTTAACGACTGCAGGCGCTTTCCTGTGCCTGGTCTTTTTGAATTCCGGCGTATTGCACGACCTGGGTTGGTTTGCCGCGATAAGTGTAATGGGAGCTGCCATTTTCGCCTTGATCATATTGCCCCATCTGCTTCCGGGAAAAGAAAACAGAAAACCGATCGCTACAGGACGAAAACCAATTGATAAAATCGCTTCCTTCCGGTTTGAGAAAAGCTATCCACTGATCATCATCTTTGTGATCCTTTTAATTGTCAGTTTTTTCTTTGCCAATAAGGTCGAATTCGAAAGAAACATGAATTCCCTGAGCTTCACCACACCCGGCTTGAAGAAAACCGAATCATCCCTTGACAAAATAAGCAACTACAAACTGAAAAACCTTTATGTGGTTTCAACCGGGCCCACAATCGAACAAGCCCTCAGGACAAAAGAAAAGCTTGATTCCCGCTTCCGGGATCTTCAGAAAGAAGGTATCATCCAAGGAATATCAGGCGCCGGCCTTCTTTTGCAATCTGATTCGCTTCAACAGGAGAAGATCGACCGTTGGAACCGTTATTGGACTACGGATCGTAAACGCCAGCTCACCGAAACCATCCTCAAAACATCCGGAAAATATGGGTTCCGCCCCGATGCATTCAGGAATTTCATCAACCTGGTCAACCAACGTTTTGAACCCTTGTCGGCAAACAACAAAGCATTTCTGAATAATCCCGCACTCTCGGATTGGATTACCATTACTTCTGAGAAAGTATTGTCGCCAGTCATCCTGAAAGTAAAAGAAAAAGACCTACCCTGGCTCTCAGGGAATTTCAAAGGCTTGCCAAATATTGTAGCCTTCGACAAACAAAGCCTGACCTCACAATTTGTCGAAACCGTAAAACACGACTTTGACCTCCTGGTAAAATTGTCGATGGGTTTTGTAACCCTGTTACTGATCGTTCTGCTGGGAAGGTTTGGCCTCGGTTTAATGACCGCTTTGCCCATGTTTATCAGTTGGTACATAACACTTGGCTTCATGGGCATGACCGGCATCCGGTTCAACATTTTCAACATCATCATCTCCTCCTTTATTTTCGGACTTGGGGTCGACTACAGTATTCTTATGCTTCGAGGGCTCCAGCATGCCTATAAGACAGGTAAAAATGATTTATCATCTTATAAAGTCTCTGTCATCCTTTCTTCGGCCACAACCTTGTTTGGCGTAAGCGCGCTCTTTTTTGCCCGCCATCCGGCTTTACATTCCATTGCCCTCATTTCGGTCATCGGTATTGTTCTCGTCGTCCTGATGTCCTTTATTTTACTTCCCCTTCTATTCAATGGGACCATATTATCAAGGAAAGAAAAAAATACCTTTCCTGTAACTCTCCGGATTTTAGTTAACACCCTCGTCACTTGGGGAAATATAGTCCTTATCGCCATCATCCTGATGATTTTAGGTGGGATCATCAAATTTCTCCTTCCGGTCAGCCGTATAAAGAAAGAGAAGATATTCCATCGTCTTTTCTCATGGTTGACAAAGTGTTATATCGCCTTCACCTTTGCTTTCGACCGGAAATTGATCAACGAAACGGGAGAAGATTTCAGGCAACCTGCAGTTATTATCAGTAACCACCAAAGCCTGATCGAAACCCCGGCCTTTCTCAGGCTCTATCCGAAAATCCTGATCCTCACAACATCCTGGGTTTATCGCTCCCCTATTTTTGGTCCGATTGCCCGGTTGGCCAGCTTCTTTAATGTTGACCAGGGAATTGAGAATATCCTGGAACCTCTCCGGGCCAAAATCAGTGAAGGCTACTCCATCCTGATCTTTCCCGAAGGACACAGATCTGCTGACCAGAAAATACAACGGTTCCACAGGGGAGCATTTTATCTTTCCGAAAAACTCAATATAGATATTCTCCCTGTATTGGTTTTTGGAAGTGGCGATTTCCTTGCAAAAGACGAATTCTGGGGTAAGCCTAACAGCCTTAGGATGAAAATCCTACCAAGGATTACTTCAAGTAATGCATTATTTGGTACGACCTATCAGGAAAAGGCACATCTTTTCCGGCAGTTTTACAATGTCCAATATGCAGCCTTTAAAGCAGAAGAAGGTGATGCCCATTATTACCGCCGTAACCTTATCCTGAATTATGTCCTGAAAGGGCCCATACTTGAATGGTATCTAAGGACCAAACTGAAGCTCGAAGATGATTATGAGATGTATAACCAGCTCATGCCTCGCCGGGGAAGGATCCTTGACCTGGGATGCGGGTTTGGATTCATCTCTTATATGCTGATGTTTACGGGCGATGAGAGATCGATAACCGGAGTGGATTATGACCAGGAAAAGATCACAATAGCTGAGAACTGCTTTTCAAAAAATGAACGCATCCGGTTTTTCTGTGAAGATGTATCCTCTTTCGAAATCACCCGGCAGGATGGATTTCTGCTCAGCGATGTCCTTCATTACCTGACACATGACCAGCAAGATGCTTTGCTTCGGAAATGCTTTTCAAACCTGAATCCCGGAGGTGTTATCCTCATTCGTGAAGCCAATGCAGAACTTCAGCAACGTCATAAAAAATCGGTATTAACAGAAATCTTTTCCACCCGGAGTGGCTTTAACAAAACAAGCAACCCTCAGAGAGAATTGTTCTTTACCTCATCCGAAAACATCCGCAAAATTGCAGATGAATTCGGATTAAAGATGGAGATCATCGATACTAAAATAGTCACTTCCAATAATTTATTTGTGAT
>Ga0172381_10003653_pt1 | contig 16197 bp, 15 predicted proteins | sample Leawel6488metaG_FD_119754 | JGI IMG/M metagenome (GOLD analysis project Ga0172381, IMG submission 119754) | Leachate microbial communities from a municipal landfill in Southern Ontario, Canada - Leachate well 64-88 metaG | ecosystem: Engineered > Solid waste > Landfill > Unclassified | place... | reverse complement strand
TTCTTCTTCGCCAGTATCAGGATTAGTCCCGACAATTGGCGGCATATCTAAAGGACTTGGCAAATAATCAACCACAGCATCAAGCATCAATTGAACACCTTTGTTTTTCAAGGCTGAGCCACACATTACAGGAAAAAGATCATTGTTGATAGTTGCTTTTCGTAAAACTTTTTTCAAATCGGTTAATGAAATTTCTTTGCCCTCTAAATAATCGTTCATTAAAACTTCGTCCAACTCTACAATTTTTTCTATCAATTCAGCACGTGCTGTTTTGGCTTCTTCTAGATACTGTTCTGGAATATCAATTTCCTTAATTTCTTTACCTTTGTCACCCTCAAAGAGATAGCCTTTCATTTTCAGCAAATCAATAACCCCTTCATGAGTTGCTTCTAAACCAATTGGCAATTGAATTCGTACTGCTTTTTTTGATAAACGATTAAGAATAGTTTTAAAGGAATGTCCAAAATCCGCACCCATTCGATCTAATTTATTAACAAAACAAAGACGCGGCACATTGCCCTCGTCAGCATAACGCCAGTTTGTTTCTGATTGTGGCTCAACACCAGCAACCCCATCAAAAATTACCACTGCGCCATCCAAAACACGTAAACTTCTTTTTACCTCCACCGTAAAATCAATATGCCCAGGAGTATCAATAATGTTTAAACGATGTTTTTTTGTCAGATCACCATTAGCGTAGCTTGGTATCCAAAAAGCTGTGGTAGCCGCTGAAGTTATGGTAATACCACGTTCACGTTCTTGGTCCATCCAGTCCATTGTCGCTTCTCCTTCATGAGTTTCTCCAATTTTATGAGAAACACCAGTATAATAAAGAATGCGTTCCGAACAAGTTGTCTTGCCTGCGTCAATATGGGCGATAACTCCAATATTTCGGACTTTTTCCAAAGGATAATCTCGAGTCATAAATAATATTAAGATTAAAAATTAAAGTTTAAAATAATAAACAATTTAAATTTAAGACAAAACTCACAAGCAAAAATTATATTTACTTGCTTCGCCTAATTGCAAAATGAGCAAAAGCGCGATTGGCTTCAGCCATTTTATGAACATTCTCTCGTTTGCGAACCGCCTCTCCTTCGTTATTTTTCGCAGCCAAAATTTCATCTGCCAATTTTTCAAACATTGGCTTACCTTTTTTAGATTTTGCCGCTTCAATTAACCAACGAAAAGCAAGGGATAATTTTCGTTCCGGACGAACTTCATGAGGCACTTGATAATTGGCGCCACCAACACGACGAGAACGAATTTCCATATTTGGCGCTACGTTTTGAATCGCTGTTTCAAAGACTTCCAACGGATCACTCTTAGTTTTATTTTTTATCAAATCAAAAGCTCCATAAACAATTTTGCGAGCAACATTTTTCTTGCCCCGCTCCATAATGTAATTTATGAGTTTTTCCACCTTTTCCGAATTGTAGAGATAATCTCCTCCAACTGGCGGTCGTTTTTTTACTGGTCTACGCATTTTTATTAAATATAGTTAAAATTAAAGATTATTTGGCCGCCTTAGGTTTTTTGGCACCATATAAACTTCGGCCCTGTCGACGTTTTTCAACTCCGGCGGCATCCAAACGACCCCGAACAATATGGTAACGAACACCTGGCAAATCTTTTACTCGACCACCTCGCAACATTACAACAGAGTGTTCCTGTAAATTATGACCTTCACCAGGAATATAAGCTGTCACCTCCATACCGTTTGTCAAACGAACTCTGGCAATTTTTCGCAAAGCGGAGTTAGGTTTTTTGGGAGTAGTCGTTTTGACCTGAAGACAAACCCCTCTCTTAAACGGAGATGAGTAGTTAGTTGGCTTGTTTTTCTTTGTGTTAAAACCACTCGCCAAAGCAACCGAGCTAGATTTCTTGGTTACTTTCTTGCGAGGCTTTTTAATTAATTGATTGATTGTTGACACATTAAATAATTTAAATTGTAAAACTTAGCTTGCAACTCATTTTTAGTCTAAAAGACGACCAAACCTAAAGAACACCAGCCTTTTATTTGGTCTCTCATACTGTAATATAGAAAACAAAAAAAAGCAACAGACAATAATCACAAACTAATCCCAGTCAAAAAAGTATATATCAAAGGCAAAAACCAATCAATTAAGAAGCCAGCCAACAAAACCGCGATCAAGATAAACAAAAAACGTTGGCGATGGAGCAATTCTTCCAGATAGCGAAAACGCGGAGGTAGGACTGAAAGCAAAATTGTTGAACCATCAAGGGGCGGAATAGGAATTAGATTAAATAAAGCCAGCATAATATTGACTAAAACAATGATGCTAAAAATAGTCACAAAGGCCGAATTTAAATTTAAGATTGGTGACAAGCGAATTAAAAAGCCAAAAATTACCGCTAAAATAACGTTAGAAATTGGCCCAGCGGCAGCCACATAAGCTGGTCCCCATTTCCCAGCCTGAAGATTGTAGGGATTATAAGGCACTGGCTTGGCCCAACCAAAAACAATCCCCCCAGGCAAAAGAGACAACAACAACGGTAAAATAACTGAACCAACTGGATCAATGTGTGGAATTGGATTTAAGGTCAAGCGACCAGCTAATTTTGCGGTGGGATCACCTAAAATATAAGCCATATAACCATGAGACACCTCATGGATAACCACAGACACAACTAAAATAATAATTGAAAATATTGTAAGAATAGTCATAATTTTAAGAAAGAAAGTTAAACGACGTCAATGATATCGTTCAAACTTTAATGTTAATTTCTTGCCAAAAAGTTATTTTATGATAACATTTAATAGTCCGTTTGTAAAAAGCGGTAATTTCTATAAAAAATTATGAAAACCTGCACTATTTGTAACAAAGGCTCAAGATTGGTTGGCGGTTACTCCAACCGTGTTCGTGCTACTAAATATAATCCAACTGGCAAATCTCGCAAGAAACCCAATTTACAGTGGAGCAAGACTGCTAATGGTAAACGAATTTTAATTTGCACTCGCTGTCTAAAAGCTGGTAAAAATTTAACTGTCAGAACTAAGTAGTTTAGATATTTAAAACAAACTCCCAATACCCAATTCAAATAATATTGGGATTATTTATGCTGTAAATTATGACCGTCTGTTTCAAAAATTATTGTACCCAAATCCTTTGTTTGTAAAATTTTTGCCTCCACTGCTTTCAGTCGCAAAAGCGTCTCTGAATGTGGATGACCATAACGATTATCCGCACCAGCTGAAATCACCGCATATCGAGGTGAGACTTTTTGTAAAAAATTTTTACTGCTTGAGCTTTTGGCGCCATGGTGACTAACTTTTAATACTTCTGACTCAAGTTTTTGCCCAATTTTGTAAGCCAATTTGTCTTCTAGTTCCATCGGAGCATCCCCCATCAACAAAAAATCAACTTCTCCATAGGTAAGTTTAGCTATTAACGAAGCTGCGTTACCTTTATCATCTTTTGTTCCCGCATTAAAAATTTCCAAAATAGTATTTTTATCTAAAATTATTTTCATTCCACTAACAGCTATGATTTGTTGTGCGGTTTCAATATCAACTTTTGTCTGTAAAGTTTTAAAAACAGCACTCTCGCTGATTGCTGGCGATGCCAAATAAGCCAAAATAATAAAGCGGTCAAAAACATCGGACAGACCTCCAATATGGTCCAAATCTGGATGAGTAGCAATTATCAAATCAATTGACCGGTCAAAAAAAGGTATGGTTTGACCTAAGGCGCGGATAACTTTCTTATTTGGACCACCGTCAATCAAAATCTGATTTTTATTTGGTGCAGTTATCAAAATAGAATCTCCCTGTCCAACATCCAAAAAGGCCACTTGTAAAATATCAGATGGTTGTGACCACCAAACAATTGTCCAAACAAAAAAATTACCAATTGCCAAAAAGACAATTGCAGCCCATCGCAATTTCATAAATTAATTATAACAAGCCAAAAAAACTTCACCAAAAGAAAGCCCCACAAAAATTCCAACCATCAAATTGTCTCCATCCTTCTTTTTGACGTGATTACATCAAAAAAAGGCTAAAACTAGGAAACTAATGGTTCTTTAAAGAGATCGCGGGCTTTTAAGAATTTAGTTTTTAAAAGTTTTGCGTTGCTTTTTATTATTTGACAGAACCCAAAGAATCAGGACTAGGTAGATCAAGGCTACTAACCAAAACGGAAAAACAGGAAAAGTAACTGAGGCTAAAGGAAAACGAGAAAAAAATTCCGATATTTTGATAACATATTCCAAAACAAAATAAGAACTATAAGCAAAAGGCAAAGATAATAAGCCAGATAAAAAACCAACAAAACCAGTTAAAAACGATAAAAACATACCTAAAGGAATTACCGGCAAAACAATAATATTGGTCAAAAACCCAGCCAATGATACGTCGCCAATTTTATACATCAACCATGGATAAACCATCACTTGGGCACCTAAAGTAGTTGAGACTATTTCCCGTAATCCAAATCTGTTCGACAAAAAAATTAAATATCGCTCAATTGGGGGTGTTAGATAAATCAACCCAAGAGTCGCCAAAAAAGACAGTTGGAAACCCAAATCAAAAACCAAAACTTTGGGGTTCCACAAGGTCATAAAAAATCCAGCAAAAATCAACGCTACTCCTGCCTCATAAATTCGACCGTAACCGCGAGCCAAAAGTCCCAAGATCGCCATAATTGAAGCTCTGACCACCGACGCTCCGCCACCAACCATCAAGGTAAACAGAAAAATCCCCATCACACTACTTGAGATAGCCCAAAAATAAGGTAAGAAGGACAAGATTTTTAAAATATAAGAAGCGATTATTGACAAATTAAAACCAGACAGAACGACGATATGAGAAATTCCCGCTCGACGAAAATCTTCTTCTAAATCCTTACCTAGACCTGATTTGCCACCAAGCAAAATGCCTGAGGCTAAAGCCGCCGCTGGCTCTGGAATGACTTTTTCTATTTTATGTTGAAAATTTCTTTTCAATTTTATTAAAGTTCCTACCACCGACAAAGACGCTGGAGAAACTTTTTCGATTTTAGGATAAAATAGCTGATATTTAATATCTCGTGCCGCTAAATATTTTTCATATTCAAAAATCTGGCCATTGTCTGTTTCAAAATCCTCTGGTCTTTGCAACTCGCCAACTACTTGAACAACTTCACCGTAAGCATACTTTGGAAATCTTTCGGTAAAAACCAAAATTTTTCCACCTGATTCAATTTCTTTGATTATCAATCGGGTATTATTTTCTCGTTCATCCGGTTCGGCAACTATCTTCCCAGATAAAACAATCTGTCCCTCCAATACCCGAGGCATATCCGAATCAAAAGCTAATTGGAAACGCAAACCACCAAGCGTTAAACCAAGAAAAAGAAAAACAAGTAACCAAGATTGCCACCAGAACGGTTGCACAAAAAATGAACCGGCAAACAGACATGCCAAAAATAAAAATAACCAGATCAACGACCAACCAAAATTAGTTAGGGATAAAATAACTATGCCACCAAAAAAACCAGCTATCATTAACCAAGTTAAAACTCGTCTAGATAACATACCTTTCTAAATTCTAAAGCAATTCTCCTTGTTCTTTGCTGGCACGATCCATAGCTTCATTTGCCAACTTGTCGGCCAAAACATTTTTTTCACGCGGAATATGTTTAAAACACAAGTTTTTAAAATCTGCTATTCGTAAATTCCAAATTTTGATAAAAAGAGGAACCAATCTTTCTTCTTTGATTTGATATTCACCATTTAATTGACGACAGATCAGCTCACTATCTAACCTGACCTCAATTTTCAAATCTCTAATTTTAGTTTTGCCAAATAATTTTTTTATAGTTTCTAAACCAAATAAAAGAGCTCTGTATTCCGCCTCATTATTTGTCATTACGCCCAAAAAAGTATTTCCTTCTTTAAGAATTTCCCCCTTCTCATCCAAAACAACCACCCCAGCACCTGAAAGACCAGGATTACCGCGAGAACCTCCGTCTGTATGTAAAATTATTTTTTCCATTTTTTTATTATAGCTTGATAACCATCAAAAAACCATAAGGTTTTATCCTGCTCGTTTGATATCAACCAAACGTAAACGTAATTCTGGCTTAATCTTAAAAAATGATTTTTCTAAATTAACTAAAATATCTAATCGTTCCCCTGGAGTTAAATTGACCCCTTCAAAATAGTGACCTTTCTTTGAATCAAATTCTTCTTTGACTAGAGTTGGCGGACAAGTAAAAAAACCAATGGCTGAAATTTGACCATCCTGTCTGTTTTTAAACCCCAATTCCAAATGAATACCACCGTTGCCAAAAGTTTTTACAGAATCAAGCAAAACCCCTTTTAACAAAAAAACTGGTTTGGGATTGCCCACTCCAAAAGGTCCAAATACTTCCACCTCATCATATGTCTGCCAAGTTATATCGTCTAAAGTTAATTCTGCGTCAATCTCAATATCAGTTTTAACTTTTTGGATTTTAATTTTCTTGTAAGCATCATTTAATTTTTTTTCTAACTCTTTTTCTTTGCCCTCCACCAAAGAATATCCAGCCGCTACAGCGTGTCCACCAAAAGCCTTAAAATATTTTTTGCCGCCAGCCTTGTTCATCAATTCAACCAAATCGACTGTTCCATCCGAACGACAAGAGCCTTTAATTTCACCATTACTATTACGCGACCACAAAAAAACCGGTCTTTCATATTTTTCAAGCAAACGATTGGCCGCTAACCCCAAAACTCCTAATCCCCACCTGGGATTACCGATAACTAAAACTGGAGATAATTTTTTATTAACTAACAAAGATTCGGTTTCTTTCAAAATAAAATCCACCAAAGTTCGCCGTTCTTTATTTTTTTCCACTAAATGTTTAGCAATAGTTACAGCTTCAATTTCATCATCGGTGCGTAAAAGATAATAAGCTTGTGAAGCTTGCGACATCCGACCGGCTGAATTAAGGTGAGGACCAATCATAAAACCAATATCATCTTCAGATACGTAAGCCGGTCTAATTTTGAGCATCCCCAACAAAGTCTGTAATCCAAGCCGTCGAGTTTTCTTTAAAACTTTGAGACCAAAGTGAGCCAAAACTCTATTTTCTCCTTCCAGTGGCACCATATCGCTAATAGTAGAAATAGCAACTAAATCAAGTAGCCATTTTTCCCAACCTTCTGGTATATTAAAACGTTCAATCCCCAAGATTACTTGAACCAGTTTAAAAGCAACAGCACACCCGGACAACATCTTAAAAGGGTATTTATCGTCTTCTCGCTTGGCGTCTACAACTGCCAAAGCTTGAGGAATTTTAACTTGAGTCAAGTGATGATCGGTGATTATCACATCTAGTCCGAGCTCATTAGCTTTATCAACGGCCTCAATATTAGTAATACCGCAATCAACAGTTATAATTAACCCAGCTTTTTCTTTAACAAAAGTTTCTACTGCTTTTATTGTCAAACCATGAGCTTCTAAATGACGATCGGGGATATAGACAGCAAAATCATTGTAGCCGATTCTTTTAAGAAAAGATTCAATTACTAACGCCCCCGGGATACCATCAGCGTCATAATCACCAAAAATTATAATTTTTTCTTTGCGGTAAATCGCGTCAATAATTCTCCGCGCCGCCGTTTCAATATCCATCATTAAAAAGGGATCATTTAAGTCACGATCATAAGAGGGATTGAGATATTTTCCCGCTTCAACGGCTGATTCTATTCCACGAGAAAAAAGCAACTGACGTTTTAAGGGAGAGAAATCAGCCAGAGCGGCTTCTGTTTTTTTGGTTAAAGACTTGCGTTTAAGCCATTTTTTGTTTGCCATAAAGGTATTATAGCACAACAAAACTAAGTGAAATAAACTAAAAAAATGTAAAACGAAAGATGGCTCACACTAGCAATGGTTTTACAATCTTTACATTCTAAATTTAAAATTTTAAACTACTATCGTAAGTAGTTTTTAAATTTTACATTATCTTTATGGATTGTCTTTTTTGCAAAATTGTTAGTGGCAAAATCCCGGCTTACAAAATTTACGAGGATGATAAATTTATCGCTTTTTTAGATATCAAACCGATTAATTTTGGGCATACTTTGGTTATCCCCAAAAAACATTATCGCAACTTATTTGATTTACCCCATGATTTAACAGTTGAAATTGGACCCCTGATCAAAAAAATTGCTTTGGCAGTCAAAGAAGCAACTAACGCTGACGGTATCAATATCGGTTGGAATAACGAACCAGCTGCCGGACAATTAATTTATCATTCTCATACTCATATTATACCGCGTTTTATTGGTGACGGTTTTGAACATTGGCGTGGTAAAGTTAACCCAACATTAGAAGATTTCACCAAAACAGCTGATGATATTCAAGAAATTCTGAGGCAAGGAAAAATTACTTAGCGACTTTTTAACCAATCTCTTAGTCAAAATACAACTAAATTTTTAAGAAATGTGAAAAATTTTATCTTAGAGCTTTTAAGCCTGGCAATTTACCCCCAGAGGCAACATAATCAAGCATTGATCCTCCACCAGTAGAGACAAAGTCAAACTTACTTTCCAATTTTAATTTTTTGATAGCAGCTAAGGTATCCCCTCCACCAACTATCGTAAACGCTTTTGCCTCTGCTAAAATTTTGGCTATTTCCAAAGTTCCCTCAACATATCCTTTTTCAAACCAACCAATTGGGCCATTCCATAAAACTGTTTTTGCCTTAGAAACAGCATTTTTTATTTCTTCAATAGTTTCAGAACCAACATCAAAAATTGCCTCTCGACTGTTTATCTCACAACTTTTTTTGGTCATTGAATTGCCTGATTTATTAACAACTAGAACGTCTATTGGCAATTTTATATTTTTCTTTTTTAAAAAAGGCTTAATATAATCCAACTCGCTATCAACAATTGAATCACCAACATTAAAACCTTTTGCTTTTAAAAATGAATTGGCGAGAGCCCCTCCAAGAAAAATATTTTTAGCCTTGGTTAATTTTTTAATCAAAGGTATTTTAGTTTTAAACTTAGCCCCCCCCAAAATTACCACTAAGGGTAATTTTGGTTTTAGAACACGCTCTAAATTTTTAACCTCTTCAATCAAACGGAAACCGGCATAGCTTGGTAAATATTTCGATAATCCTACCACTGAAGCATGAGTGCGATGACAAACCGAAAAAGCATCGTTAATATAAAAATCACCAAGTTTGGCCAATTCTTTGGCAAAAAATAAATCATTATTTTTTTCTCCTGGCCACAATCTGAGATTCTCCAATAGAACAAGGTTATTTTTTACCAAAAGTTTATTCGCTTCTTCAAAATTTCCCGCCAACTTGGTCGGGTAATGATAATTTAAATATTTAGCGATTGGTTTAAGAGATCTCTCGCCGTCGTCACCCAAATGTGAAATTAGTAAGATTTTTGCATCCCTTTTTAACAAAAAATTAATCGTTGGCCAAGATTGTTCAATCCTAAAAGTTTCAACGATTTTGTTACCTTTTAATGGCACATTATAATCAACTCTGACAATAGTCGTTTTGCCAGCCAGTTGTTTGACCGAAAGTTGTTTGATATTTTTCATAAGTTAATTATACCAAAAAACCGACCGATGCCCGATTGGACTAGGTTCGTCCTGGTCCAATTTTATTTTATCTTTACTCAACTTTTATTTAACCTTTTCAGCAATCTTTAAAATCTCGCCAAAATCTTTAGCAGACAACGAGGCTCGTCCAACCAATAAACCATCCGCTTCACCATTTTTCAAAAAACTTTCCGCGTTTTTAGCATCCACCGAACCACCATATAAAATCGGGGTTTCCATTGCTCTTTTTTTATTAATTATTTTACTTAGAATCTTTCTAATAAAAATCGCATTTTGTCTAAAGCCTTCTGGTGTCTCTACCCCAGTCGCCTCTTTGCCAATGGCCCAAACTGGCTCATAAGCAATTACCAATTTTTCTGACAAACGAGAGGGTATTTTGGCTAAGGCCTCTCTCAATTGAGCCTCCAAAATTTTTAAATAATGACCCTGAATGTCACGCGTTTTTTCCCCTACGCACAAAACAACCTTCAAGCCAGACTTAATTGCCGCTTTTATTTTGCGATTAATCATTTCTCCGTCTTCACCGGCAGCACGTCTTTCGGAATGTCCCAAAATAACAAGCTCCACCCCGGCTTCTTTGAGCATAATCGGCGAAACCCAACCAGTATAAGCCCCTTTTTCTTCCCAATAAACATCTTGGGCACCAAATTGAAGTTTGTTTGTCTTTTTGTCAATCAAGTTTCCCAAGTAAAATACGGGAGGACAAAGAACAACTGTTACTTTTTTAAGGTTGATCGCTACTTTTTTCACCCCACTCGCGATTTCTCGTGCCTCTTTGCGGCTTATTGGGTTCATTTTCCAATTGCCAATAATTATTTTTTTTATCATATAAACTATTTTACTTTAGACATCGTTTAAAGCCAAATTTTCTAATTATTTTTCCCGCCAAGAAATAATCTCATAATTTTCTGAGACTAGCGGGAAAAACGGCGGTGGACTGTATAAAAGATTCCCATCATAAATCAAATTTCTAGTTTCATAACCATTTGCGTCAGAATAAGCAAAACCATAGCGTTTATTAGTCCCAATCATCCCAAATAAAGTGATAGTGTCACGAACATGGTAAGGATGACAATTGCTGTTGTAGTAGTAACGACCGGCCCGACCGTTTTTGGCAATTAGAGCCGCGTCAATACGCAAAATGTCATTACTATCCATGCCGGCGTTAATATTGCCTTGTGCAATCAAACCGATTACATCTGTCCCATCATAATTTGAATAACGGAGGTCACGATTGAGATTTATATTAGCATAGGTGCTTGGATTTTCTGGAAAACGCGCCGCCGCAATCGTCAAACGAGCACCATTGATTTGACCCTCAACCCAAATACTATCTTCCACAAAAATCAAACCATTAACAGGTAAAGAATAATTACCAATTAAGGTCTGAGTTCCCATACTCCAAGTTCCCCAACCTTCTTGATCGGTCCAGTTTGGCTTGCGACAATTATTCTTAGGTGAAGGCATCAGCGAACTAACTTTGTATAAATCAAAGGTGCCATCTGTTTTCAAAACCAAATTGTAACCATAAGCACCAGAGGGGGCAAAATAATGACCGTTTTGTTCAGCCTCTGTTTTTATCTCATTTAAAGTAGACATCAAACCGTTAAAATCTACCGCCGGCACCGGAAATTCACGACCAGCCAAAAAAACATCATTTCGTATCATTAGGGAACTCGGTGGTGCCTCGTTGGGGCGAAAAGAAGAAACTAGATTGTTTTCCGGTGGTGGTGGATTTAGATGAGTATGAACACCAAACTCATTCCGGTCACCGGTGTCATTATGGTCAGGATCGTTATAATCAGACTTGGCGCTGGTTACAATGTTGTGGGCCAAACCATCAAAACGAATACCCTCGTTAGAATGAACTGGTCCAAAAGTTTCCGTTCCTTGCCCAAAACGCATTACCGCATTAGCTAATAGGGCATATTTAACAAAAGATGGTACGGCCATTTTCACTTCTATGGCGCGAGTTAAGTTGGGAAATCCGTCTACTTGACCAGTAGAATTAATTGTCACTAAAGTAGAGCCCAATTCCGGAGGCGTAATATCCAAAGTAAATTGACCAACAACCTCACCAGTCCGATCGGTGAAATCATGCACATAAGGACCAGATGCGCCAGTTCCATCCTGAAAATCAGTTTTATTATGCGCCAAATGCCAGCGATAATAATCAATGCCCGCTTCAGCAATTTGCAACGCTTTTTCTCGAATAACCGCTTGGTTGGTCAATTTTAAGTTAACTGTCCCCCAAGCTATCAAGCTACCAATCAGTAAAACCCCAATTGAACCGTAAACAAGGACATTAATTAACAAGGCACCTTTTTGATTATATTTAAACTTTTTCATTACCAATTATCTTTTACATTTCTAATCATTACCTCACTTTGGACAGTATAGGGTGCTGGCGCGCGGTTGCTCGGCGATTGAATCACAAAAACAAAACGTGCCATTTTAACCATCTGGACGTCTATTGGTTCGATTAAAGAGGTGGAGGAAGCGGTACCATCATAATCATTGCCAAAATAAATAAAAGTGCTAGAAGCGGTCAGTAGGTCGGCGATCAAAGTCTCAATTTTTTCATCACTGGCAACATATATCGGCGGATTACCAGAAGGTTTGGTTAGGCCACGTTTAAGAGACCGATCTTCAATAAAATAACGCAAACGTTCCCTTATCTCATCATTGTCAGGATCAGAGAAAAAAATCAACGAAGTAGAAGCAGCCACCTCAAGCAAAAAACCACCAGTGGCTGAAGACTCTGCGGCTCGCAATTCCGCCGTCAATTTTTTCAATGCCGATTTGGCGTTGCTGTCAGCCGAAAAAGATAGGTGATAACGATCATTAAAAACAAAAAAGTCACGACTAAAAGTCGTCAAAGCAACCAAAAACAAAACCAAAAGACCGGATACAATCAAAATTTCTATTAGGGTAAATCCTGTTATTTTCTTATTCTTTTTTATCATAACGAATTCAAAGAAGCCTCAAAACTTTGCCAGTCATCAGAAACTAAAATCTCACCCGTAAACTCTTGGTAACCGTCACGAGTTACCGTAACAATATAATTATCAAACGCCAATGAATCAAAATAAACCTGACCAAAAGGTAAACACGAAGAACTGTAAGTAATCGCCACATCAGAAATCCGCGGCGTTACGAAAGAATCCTCCGTCGAAAGCAACAATTTATAACGAACATAGCGTTTATTTGCGTGAATACTGTTTATGTTTGTCTCAGACGCAGTGTAATAAGAACCGATTGTGCCATCAGGACCAATAAATTCCCAGGGGCCTTCCATGGTCTCACTTGAAGCCAATTGGAATCTCACACTGTTTGTTCCGGTAGAAGTAGCTTGAGTTGCCGGTTGCCAACTTAATTGATAATAATTAGTAGTCACTGAACCAACATCAAAAATAGTTGAGGTATAATAACCCTCTGACACATAATTATTTAAAATACTGGTCAATTTTATTTCACCAGCTGGATTATTAACATCAATATTAAAAACTTCTCCGCCAGCCGAAGACCAATCAGATTCCTTCAAATGACCACGATTAGTCGTTTTTTCAACTACAACACTGGTTGAAGTACCGACAATTGAAACACTAGCGTTGTCAAGCGGTAATCCACTAGCACCATCCTTTACTGTCACCAACAAACCTTTTGGCGACTTGGGAGCTAACACCAATAAAACATCATTAGAGGTGTTAGGATCAACTGGGATAGATAATAAGGGAAAAGAACCAACCACATCATAAGTTTCATCATCAGGCAAAATATGGTAATTATCCCATTCAAAATTATTAAGTGTAAGATAACCAGCCACGCTGGTAACCAAATCCTGGTCATACTTCAAGATATCTGGATTTTGCCCCAGCAATTTAGTACCAGATAAATTAAAAGAAAAAGGACCAACTCCCTGACAAAATTGATCAATGGTTCGCAAATTAACAGTGCTCAACTTATCAATCGGCAAACTAATTTGCGTCACCAATCCTTCTGAGACTGTGACATTAGGATTAACGGGATTGATAATGCCACTTTCTCCCATTGCATAGGTTTCCTCGTGACTATAATCATCTTTGCTCACACTTACCTTATAAGCCAAAGCGCCTGGCGGAAGGTCGACCAAAGCCAAAGTTCCGGTATTATCAGTAACATCAGAAATAGTAATCGGCGGAACGTTGGAATCATTATTTACAGCTACCAACACCCCAGAGACTGGCAAGCCACTAGCATCGATAGTCTTTACGAACAAAGCACCGTTACCATTAGCTGTTTCTAAAGCCAAGGGAGCAATATTAGTAGCTACCGAAATTGGTTCTATTCCGCAGCTGCCACAACCAATCAAAACTTCAACTAATTTATAATCTGCCGGCGAAGTATCGTTAGGGCTACCACCAATTACCCCATCATAAGGATCATCTATTTGTCTAACGGTAGTTGTCGCTTCCCAACTAACCCCGCCTCGGTCAATAATTTCAAAAGCATGCAATTTGCCAACGGGCCAACCATCAATAACCCCAAGATCGCCATAGGGTAAATGCCTAGCCAATTCAAGCCGTTCATTCGCCAGCATTAAGGCCATTGTGCGCAAACGCGAAATTTTCGCTATTTTATTGACAGACACTAAGCCCTCATAAAGACCCAAAATAATAATTAAAAAAACAGCGGCACCAACAATAGCCTCCACCAGAGTAAAACCTTTATGAGTAGTTTGTTTTTTACAATAATTTATCAACTTTTAAGATATTGCGCTTGATAAAGAATACATCGGTCCAATGATGGAAATGGCAAAAAATCCCACCGCCACACCAATCACCACCATTAAAACTGGCTCAATAATTGTAGAGAGATTTTTTGTTACTTGATCAATTTCTTCCTCATAAAAAATCGCTCCCCTCAAAAGCATCTCTGGCAATTTTCCAGTTTCTTCACCTACTGCCGAAACTTCTTCCACAAAAGCCGGAAATAGATTTTGATGAGCTTCAAAAACCGCCGACAAGGTGATTCCTTTCTGCACTTTTTCAATCGCCTCCTTCATCACAGCTTTATAATGATGGTTTTGAACTACCCGTTCAGTAATTTCAATTGTCCTGATCATACTAACTCCAGAACTAACCAAAGAAGAGACTGTGCGCATAATAGTCGCTGAATTAGATTGACGCGTTAAATCACCAACTAGCGGCAAACGCAAAGAGATTGTATCCAACCAAGCACGGCCTTGTTTTGATTGCCACAAAGAAACTAGCCCTATCCCCAAGGCAATCATCAACAACACCACTAAAATAATATGCCCAGCCATAAAATCGCTAACACTTACCAAAATCTTTGTTGACAATGGCAAATCAACGTTCAATTCGCGAAAAGTAGCCGTTAAAGTCGGAACTAAAAATATCATCATCAAAATACCGATTATCAACATTACTGATACTATTACTGATGGGTATATCATTGCTCCTTTAATCTTTCGTCTCAAATCATAACTTTTGGTTAATTGTTCACTAACACTTTTTAAGGCTTCTGGCAATTTGCCCGACTCTTCAGCAGTAGAAACCATTGCCACAAAAACTTCTGGAAAAACTTTTGGATAAAATGCCAAAGAATCACTTAGAGTTTCTCCTCGCCCCACTCGTTCGCCAATATCATGAATGATTTTTTTAAATCGTTTATTAAAAGTTTGCCTTTCCATCACCTCAAGCGATCGCAATAAAGACAAGCCAGCGCTAATCATCGCACTCAAATTACTAGCAAAAACAATTTTATCCTTCATTTTTATTCGACCAAACAGATCAATTTGCCAAAAACCCGCTTTTTTTCCTTTATCAACCAATTCGGTATAAATCACCGTCAGACCCTCTTCACGCAAATCTCTAGCTAAAGCAAATTTGTCTACTGCTTCTCGTTCACCAGTTGTTTCTTCCCCTTCTTCTGTCTTGGCTCTGTAAAAAAAGATCATAAAATTTTTAGTTTATTCTGATACGACCCTTAAAACTTCTTCAATCGAAGTAATTCCACGTGCCGCTTTGTATAAACCATCTTCAAACATTGTTACCATTCCTTCTTTTTTTGCTTCTTCCGCAATCGCATCAGTTGTCGCGCCACCAATAATCAAATCACGCAAAACCCTTGTCATAGGCAAAACTTCACTAATACTAATTCTCCCTGAATAATCTTTGTCTTCATTGTTTTCACCGTCACTAGGGTTACTTGGGGGACGATAAAACGATATCTTACGCCAATCTTTTTCTTGCGTCACTTGTTCTTTTTGTAAAACCTTGAGCAATTTATCTAAATCAGTTTTTTTACCGAGTTCTTTAATTTCCGCCTCGGTCAAAAAATATTCTTCTTTGCTATCATTCAAACGCCTAACCAAACGTTGAGCAACAATCACATTTATAGTAGAAACCAAAAGAAAGGGTTCCACCCCCATATCTAACAAACGTGGCACTGTGCCCGCCGCCGAATTGGTGTGCAGGGTAGATAAAACCAAGTGTCCTGTTAATGCCGCATTGACCGCCAGACCGGCGGTTTCGCGATCACGGATCTCTCCAACCATAATAATATCAGGGTCTTGTCGAACCAAAGTTCGTAACCCTGAAGCAAAAGTTAAACCAATATCC
>Ga0172381_10003652_pt1 | contig 16203 bp, 25 predicted proteins | sample Leawel6488metaG_FD_119754 | JGI IMG/M metagenome (GOLD analysis project Ga0172381, IMG submission 119754) | Leachate microbial communities from a municipal landfill in Southern Ontario, Canada - Leachate well 64-88 metaG | ecosystem: Engineered > Solid waste > Landfill > Unclassified | place... | reverse complement strand
TTTGATAATGGAGCTAAAGAACCGGAATTTAGAAAAGCAGCAGCAGAAAAAATTAAGAATGAACTTTCTGCAAAAGATTATAAATCGAGAGCATCAGATCAGATTAATTATGCTTGGGATTTCTTAAAGGGCGGAAATGCAAATGCGGCTAAGAAACTTGAAGAATTAAATCAATTCCACATGGAGCAATTACAAGAAAAAGGAATTGCACCTAGAATTAATCCAGTAACTAAAAATGCAGTAACGATTGCAGACTTTGGAAATTTTGTTATATCTCCGGAATTATTGAGTGAAATAGAGGGTGTTAGATCAGATTTTGCACCATTACTTTCTAAGGTAAACTTTAAGGAAACATTATCGCTTCAAATGGCATGGTTGACTAGATCAGGGGATATTTCCATGACAGAAGTTGAAACTTGTGATGATGGAGCAAATGGTAATGTTAAACCAATTTCTGAATATGGAGCATCAATCAATACTTCAAATCTTCATGAATTAGCGGCTGTTACTCCGGTTTGTAATGCGGCAACTAGATTCTTGGCAGTTGATCTCTTGGGAGATGTAGCGGCTGGATATAGAAATGATTTTGACAGGAAGAAAGCACAGTTGTTAATCGTAAGATTACAGCAAGCTATTAATTCTACTGGAAATAGCACAGAATTTGATGTAACTAGCGATTTGAACTCTATTAAATCATTAATCCAATCAATAAAGGTTGTAATGCAAGCGGTACCAAACGGAACGTTTATCTTTAATAATTCTACATATTGGACTTTAATTGAAAAGTTAGTTGGAATTGGAGCAAATGGTCCACTTTCAAATCTCTTGACGACTGACGATCAACCGGCATTCTTGGGCAAACCATATATCGTAGTGCCTGATGAATTGATGCCATCTCTCGGATTGAATGATACTAAGACATTTACAGTTGAGGGCGTATCAGTAACTATCAATCAAGGAATGTTCTATGTCGATCTTAATACATTCACAGGTAGAACATCAGGCGGATTGAAGTTTGATCTTAGCACAGAAGCGGCTTATGAAGAAACAAGCGGTCAGACGACAACTGTTAAATCTGCATTCCAAAGAAACGAACTCGTACTCAGAGGATCATTCTTCAGGGGCGGAGCAGTCAAAGATGAAAACAAGGTTGCCGGACTCTCAGACTTCGCAATTTCCTAATAACTTCTATTAGGTAAAAATCTCATTCTTTACAAATCAGATTATTTTTGTGGTATGATTAATATATGGATATATCCACATATCAAACATTATCGGGTATAACAGTTTTGGATTCACAGTTGGCTCGTGTTACTGCGGCAATAGCAAGAACTCAGGCAATCCTCGAAACAATGCTCGGTTATTCTCTTGATCCAGTTATCGCGTTACAAAATCAATATAATGAGTCGGGGATTTCTTCGGTTGAGTGTGATGATGATAGTGCTTTGGATCCGGCTGATCCTGTTGAAACTGCATATAGGATTTTTCCTTATAATAGACACGATAAATATTTAAATATTGATCCGGCCACTTCGATTAATAAAGTTAAGTTGATTAGAAATAATATTACTGTTTTGGTAATTGATGATTACAGAGTTGATTATAAGAATGGGTTAATTAAATATTTAAGGCAAGAGAAGTGTTTTTATAGGTGTTATGATGAGTGTCATAATGTTCAGTTAGCGGTTGATGCTGTTTGGTTAGGTGGGGATGATTACCAATTACAAGATTTGCCGGATGATTTACTTTTTGTTTGGAGTGATATGATTACTTTCTATGCTGATGCAAAGCGAAATATTAGAAGTGAAACGCTGGCTACTCATAGTTATACTAAATTTACCAATCAACCTCCTGAAATGTTAAGTCATAATATGGCAGTCTTAAATAAGTATGTTGGTCCGAATGGATCACTTAATAAGACTTTGACAATATGATAGATAGTTTGACTTATCCTGATTTAGTATCATTTTATAAGGTTACAACTACTGGATATAGGGGTAGTAAGGTTATATTGGCTGAAGCTGGTGTAAATTGTTTTTTTCTTCAAAATACAGGATTTAGTGAGGGAAACTTCCAAGAACAGACTGATTCTGACGCTGTATGTTATCCTGATCCTGAAAATAGTTTTATTAAAGAATATAAGAATAGATTAGAGGGTATGTATATTGTTACAAATATTACAGACGAAGATCAAAGTCAAAATTGGTATAAAATAATATCTGTAAGTGTTAATAGGGATCATTTACTTGAAAACGAGATTGATAATATTGAATGTACTCTAAAAAAAGTATCTGAAATAGAAATTGGAGGAGAAAGCTAAATGAATGTTAAATATACTGATAATACAAACCAAGCTAATAATACAATTTTAATAAATGCTTCTGTTTTTTTAAGAAGTATGGCTGATAAGATGATTGAGATTTCAACGCCTAATACGCCTAAAAATAGGGGTAATTTAAGGCAGGATATATTAAAGCAAGTCGTAGGATTGAATGGTAAGGTAAAATGGGGCAAGAATTATGCGGTATTTCAAGAGGAGAAGCAGTTTAGTAATTATACTACGGCAGGAACAGGTCCTCATTTTGCTTTAAATTCGGCTAAAAAATTACCCGGGGAAACTCAATCTATTGCTAAGAAAGTAGGTCTTATATGAATATAACTAAGGCTTTTGTTGATTTTATGCAAAGTAATGGATTTGGTACTTTTAATAGTGATTTATTTATTGGTGGTGTACCTCAAGACGCACCAAATAGGGCTTTGTGGGTTATATCAGCAGGTGGTAATAGCAAAAGTAAGAATGATGCAGGGGAAAAACAGAAGAACTATCTATTAAATGTTTATTTTAGAAATATTGACGGACAAGATGTTTATGATACTTTGCAGGATTTAGAGGAGTTATTAAACTCGGCAAATTGTTTTGAATTAGAGGGTTACGAAGTTATTGAGATTGAAGCTACAATATTTCCCACAGATCAAGACTTGGATATGCAAGAAAGAACGATTGGAATGTTGCAGGTTACTTTGACAATTTACAAGGATTAAATACCTCTCTTGACATTTAGAAAAATAGCTCCTATACTTAATATAGATATGATTATCAAAGGACCATTCACATTAAAATGGGGATCAAATACACTTCAAGATATTGAATCTATTGATGTTTCACATGAGATAGATTCTGCTGATTTTCAAACACTTCAAGGTAAAACTTACGAAATAGACGGATCGTATAAAGTCTCGGCAATAATTACTCTTTTAGCTTCTGATGTTGCGGCTCTTGCAGTATTACTCCCACAACATTTTGTTGCTATGGGAGAGCAATTATCAACTGGGGAAGAAGTTACAAGTGAAGATGGGGCTATTGATATTAAGGCAGCTGCTTGTGATGAAGAACCAATTACTAATAATCTTGATATTCTTTCTTGTGCAAATCCAGCAAATACTTTGAGAATTGTTGATTGCAGAACAAGGATTGAGGGAATAGAGATTGATGGTAAAGTTCAAAAAGTGCAGATTAAGTTTCTTGGAGACGCTGCTGCTGATGAGGCTACAATGCAGTTCTTTGCTGATGGCGGAATATCGCCTGAAAGTTAATTATGTCTGATACAATTATTAATCTAGATGATGGTATAGTAGAAAATTTTAAGTTTAGTATTAAAGGTTATACTTATAATTTCAAACTCCCTAATACTGAAGAGATAGACGAATTGGTATCTTTTGGCAAAGATAGTAAAAAAATCAGAGAATGGTTGTTTAAATTTGTTACTAAGATTAATGAGAAAGACCCTGATATCGCAGAAGTTATTAACAAATCAAGTTTGCAGTATTTTATGGCATTTCAAGATATGGTTATAAAAAAATTAAATATCAATGGCGATAATAAAGGTTAAACAAATTCCTCATAAGAAAATTTCCAGCGTAGATATACTTGGTAGATTTTGTTATTATTTTCCTCAATATACTTATTCACAGGCTAGGAAACTTCCTTATAATAGAGTTATGCAATTATTAAGAGTGGTTGATCGGGAATATGCGATTAGGATGATTGACCTTGTAAATATTGTTGCAGCTCCTCATACTGACAAGGGAAGGCTCGTAAATAAACTTCTTGAAGAATTTAGAGGCAGAGTATAGTAATTTCTGCTAAAATATATCTATGAGTACTATTTCGGGTGGATCAATTGTATGGGATTTAGATGTTGAAGCTTCAAAATTGACAGCTGGATTAAATGAGGCAAAAAGTAAAGTTGATGATGTTGCAAATAAAACTCAAAGTTCATTTTCTAATATAGGCAATTCTATTGTTTCAAGCTTTCAAGGTATTGTTTCTAAGGTTGGTGGTGGATTAACTGAAATAGGTAATTTAGCGGTGTCTAAATTGGGTTTAATTGGTGGTGGAGGATTGGCTGCATTAGGTACTGCGGCTGCATTTTCTGCTTCAAGGGTTGATGAATTGACACTTGCTTTACACGCAATAGGCAAAGCTAATAATATTGCAGCTACTGAAACCGATAAGGCAGTTGAAGCTTTGAGAAAAAATAATATAGCTTATTCTGACGCTTTACAAGTTACTTCAAGATTTATTCAAAATGAATTAGATTTGACTGACGCAGTAAAATTATCAAATGCGGCTAAAGATTTAGCTGTTATAGCAGGTCTTGGATCTTCTGAAGCTACAAATATATTAACTGAAGCTATTTCAGGTCAATCAGTAATGATGTTAAGACAATTTGGAATAGTTACAGGATTAGATGAAGCTTATGAGAAATATGCAAATAGTATTACTGGGACTTCTGTTGCAACTCAAGTTGATTCTAAAAAAACTCAAGCTAATATTGATAAACTTGCAAAATTAAAAGATCAATTAGAGGTTGCAAAGATGAAGATGGGAGAATTCAGTGATGAGGTAAAAGAATCAACTAAGGTTTCAGCTCAAAATAGAATTGATGATCTTACAAATCAAATAGCAGGATTAGAGGGAAAAACTACTGCTTATGCAAAAGCAACAGGAAATGTTTCTGATAATTTGACACAAGCACAGAAAAAACAGGCATTATTAAATGTAATTTTAGAAGCAGGAACTAAGGTTACAGGAACTTATGACGCAGCTATGGAATCTTCTGGGAAACAATTTAGGTCGCTTACTACGCGTATTATTCCTGATTTTATGGTACAGATTGGTAGAGCTTTTGAACCAACATTAGCATTAGCTGTTAATAAAATATCAGAAGCTATAAAAGATATGGGCAAATGGCTTGATGATAATAAGCAAATTGTTGCTGATTGGGGGACTAAATTATCAAAGGTATTTGGAAAGGTTATTGATGGTATTTTTAAGATTGTAGATTTTTTAATTAAAAATAAAGAAATAGTTGTAGGAATGTTGGTTGCTGTTGGATTAGGAATTGCAGCTGTTGCAGTTGGATTTGTTTTGGCTCATGGAGTTGCATTATTAGTTTTTGCAGCTATTACTGCATTAGTTACAATATTCTTGAAGTTAGGTCCTGTTTTAGAAGCTGTTGGAGGATTTTTTATAGATTTATGGAATGGAATAGGAAATGCTTTTGTCTATGGATGGAAAGCGATTGTTAATTTTATAACTAAAAGTATTCCTAATTTAATCGGAAATATAATTAAATGGTTTATGGAATTGCCCGGGAAGATTTTAGATTTTTTTGGATTTTTATTATTAAGTTTTGTTACTGGTTTGGGTTTGATTGTCGGGCTATTTGTTTATGGGGTACCTAAATTAATTAATGATATAGTTAAATGGTTTTCAGAATTACCAAGTAAATTAATGGATATTTGGAACAATATTGTTGAAAATTTTAAAAAAGGTTGGGAGAATATTGTAAATTTCTTTACCATTAAAGTACCTGAAATAGTAGTAAATATTGGTAAGTGGTTTGCTGAATTGCCAGGGAAAATTTGGAATTCTATGGTTGATACTAAAAATAGAGCAGTTGAGGGAATAAAAAATATTTGGACAAGTTTAATTAATGAGGTTAGTTCATGGCCTAATAGAATGTACAATTGGGGAGTTAATTTAATTAATTCGTTTATTGATGGTATTAAATCAGCTTTAAGGAATATTGCAGACTCTTTCAAAAGTGGCATGGAAGCAGCTAAAAGATTAATTGAGGGGCATTCTCCGCCTCTTGCTGGTCCGTTTAAAGATATAGATAAATGGGGTTTTAATATTGGAGATTCTTGGGTACAGGGATTTAAAAATGCGGTGGCCGGTCTTTCTTCGGCAAATATTGGAATTCCTGATTTGTCAGGATTACAAGGTCAACCGGCTCCGGCTTTAGCGAATGGCGGAAATATTGGTAGAAATGGTGGGTTTAATCAGAATATTGATATAAATATTGAGAAAGTTGAAAATAAAGAAGATATTGCGGCTATTGGGAGAGAATTAGGATATAGGGCAAGTTTAATGCTCTAGTGTGAAAAGTCTGTGAAAATATTGGGTATAAAATATAGTCAGAATGGTGGGGGAGTGGTTTTCTGAGGGTAAAAATAGTAGTATAGAAGTTAGGGGAGAGTAGGGGATTATTATGAAAAGTTTAAAAATTAGCGATATTACATCAGGAGAAAGTATAGAATTTGATCAGGATGAAATTGGTGTTTGCGAGGGTTTTGAATATCCTAGTGTAGTTGAATCTATTGAGGATGTTGCCGGAAAGCAAAGTGCTATATTTATTACTTCGAAATTTGGTAGGCGACTTCTTTCGGTTACTGCGTTAAAAAAAGTTCAAACTTATGCGGAAAGAATTAGTATGTTGGGAGTGTTTAAACAGGATGGAATAATGAGGTTATTGGAATTTACGACTTTAAATGATTTAGATTTAAGGGCGGAAGTTGCGATTTCAAAAGTTTTATATCCTTATAATAAAGTTAGAAAACCATTTTTGCTTGAAATGATTGCACCGGATTGGAGATTTTATTCTCAGAATCAGGAAATAAGTAATTCTGCGAGTTCTCCGCAAACAATGACGAATGATGGAAGTGAAGAAACTGATCCTATATTTAGGATTAATGGGGCAGGAAGTGTTTTTGTTTTGACGAATACTACGACAGGGAAAACATTTACTTTGACGATAACGTTGACTTCTTCGGAATGGGTTGAAATAAATGTTAAAGAAAAAACTGTTTTAAAGAGTGATGGAAGCTCGGTTTTCTCGTCTTTGGTTGGAGATTTCTTTAGTTTAATACCCGGAAATAATAATTTGACTTTTGTTGTTACTGGATCAGATGGATCGACATCGTTGAGAACAACTTTTAGGCATGCATATTTGGGAATTTAGAATGACTATTGTATTTTTGAGGAGTGTGCTATACTAATTATATATGCCAGCTACACAAGCATTTTTTGCGGATCATGGAACTCAAACAGGGAGTCCAACTAAGGGTACTACAAGGAGTGCGGCTTCGGATGTAAATTGGAAAAACTCAGATGTTCAGGCAGATGTTTATTCGGATTATCCTGTTTTAGATGGGGAAAACTCTTATCCTATTTGGCTTTTTAGTAAATTTACTTCGGGAAGTTTTAATGAAATTTCGGCAGGGTTATTTGCTCATACTGCCGGTGTTTTGGGTACTGGTTTGACTTTAAAAGGAACTCCGGCTTGTACTGGAGATGGAGATAGGCTTTTATATGTAACGCCAACAACTGCGGCTTTAGCGGCACTTACGACTGATATGACGAGTGTTATTGCTATTGGATCAGGGGTTGCGGTATTTTTTGGGGCGACTGGACCGGAAGCGACAGGAAAAGCGGCTACTGCGGATGGAACAGGAGATAAATTTAGCAATTATTTGACAACTCAAATGCAGACATCAGGGGCGGATGCCGGAGATAGTGAGCAGGTTACTTTAACTTTACAATATAATGAGAATTAAATATGAATAAATTAATGTTTTGTGCTAATTGTCAAAAGGAAACTCAACATGCTGTTAGACTTTCTCCATCGGGAGAGAGTATTTTTATTTGTGGTTGTGGTAGATTTTTAAAATTTCCTGTTGGATTTACGGAAAAACAATTAGAGGATTATTCTAAAAAACACGCAAAAGGAAATAAAGGGCAGGTTTCACTTGTTAAAGTTATTGAGCAATTAGGACTTAAAAAAGTAAAAAAATCTTAATACAATAAGATAAAATCAATACAATGATAAAATTATTCGGATCAAAACCAAAAGTATTAAAATATCTCTTTGAGGTTGAGTTTAAAGATGGTACTGTTTATAAGCAAACTTTGGAAGATAAATCTATTGAGGGTGTTGGATCAGCTTTTACGGATATCGTTAAGAGAATTAATGATATTAGGATTTTTACTTTACGTAATGTTAAAAATAAAAATTGTTGGTCCGTAGATTTAATTACGGGGGAGTTTTATCATAATGGGTATGCTTTTCAAATTGATGATTGCCTTGATCAGTTAATCCCCAAACATTTGATAGCGGAATATCCTAAAAAACTAATCTATTTCAGACAACATCAGCACGATTATAATATGCAAAAAACAGAATTAGCTCACAGAATTAGATATTTTATTGGATATGAATTTGATGTAATGGGGAAAAAATACCAGAGGAAAATTAGTATTAGTTGAAAGGGAATGATACAATAAAAATATGATTAAAACAAATAAATATTTAATAATTGAACTTAGAAATAAAATTGCTTTTAGAATAATTGAACAAAAAGCTAATATTTTGTATTTTAAAAAAATAATTAGACAATCAAAAACAAATTCCCCTGAAATAGTAGATGCTTTTAAAAAGAAAAATATTAATGAAGAAAATTTATTTAAAGATGAAATATTTTTGAAATGTATTGATGAAATGATAAAAGGAGGTAAATACTAATGGCACAAGTTAAAGTTTTGGTTGTTGGAGGAGGAGGAAGCGGAGGGAAAGCTAATTTAACTTCCGGTTTTTCTTCTGGTGGAGGTGGAGCTGGTGGTTATCAATATAATCCTGCATTAGCTGTAACTCAAAAAAATTATTCTATTACGGTTGGCAATGGAGGAGCTGCAAAATCTACTGCTGGAATTGGAAATGATGGAGAAGATTCTGTTTTTGATGTTGGAGGAACGCCTCTTACTGCTGATGGTGGTGGAGGAGGAGGAGGAGGGAATGCAAATATAAGTGGAAATAGCGGAGGTTCGGGAGGAGGAGGAGAGGGAACTGGAACAGGGGGATCAGGAACAGGCAGTCAGGGTTATGCTGGTGGTAATGGTTCAGGTTCAGGGCAAGATGCAGGTGGAGGAGGGGGAGGAGCAAGTCATACTGGTTATAATGGAGTTATTGGGGATGGTGGAGGAGATGGAGGGGTAGGAACTTCAAATTCTATTACTGGTAGTGCTGTTACTTATTGCGGTGGTGGTGGAGGTGGAGCTTATGGGGATGTTAATTCTCCGAATGGTGGAGGAACAGGTGGATCAGGAGGAGGAGGAAATGGAGGAAGACATACAGGTCCTTTAACTAATGCAACTGCTGGAACAGATGGTTTAGGTGGAGGAGGGGGAGGCGGTCTTGATGGAGATGGGGCAGCAGGAGGAAAAGGTGTTGTTATTATTGCTTATAAAACAGATGGAAGTGATGGAGTATCAGATGATTCTACTGGTGGAACAATATCAACTTCAGGAGATTATACTATTCATAAATTTACCTCTAGTGGAACTTTTGGATGTGTTTTAAGTGTTTTAAATCCTACAGTTACTACAGATGACCCAGCTACTGATATTACATCGGTTTCTGCTCAAGGTGGTGGAGAAGTTACCGATGATGGTGGTGGAACAATTTCGGAAAGAGGTATCGCTTGGGGAACTTCTGCAAATCCAACCATTGCAGGAAGCCACCAAGCTTCGGGTAGCGGAGTGGGAACATTTACCGCAGGAATGACAGGATTACTCCCCAACACGCATTACTATTACCGTTCTTATGCTACAAATGAGGCTGGGACAGCTTACGGAACAGATGTAGAATTTGATACTTTAGATTGTGTTATTAGCGGAAATGTTATTTTAAGCGGAAGTCCAGTTGAGGGGGCGAAAATTACTTTAATTGACTCAGATACGGATGTGATTGTAGATACTCAGGAAACTGATGCAAGTGGAAATTATGCTTTTACAGAATTGGATGTAACAAAAATGTATCATTGTGTTGCGGAATACATTGATAATTATGATATGTATAATGCGAAGTCGTTGCCATTTTTGACACCGGCTGAAGTTTAAAAATATGATATGCAAAATATTAAAAAAAAAACTATTTCTAGGCTTCTTTTAACTTCTGAGAGGGGGATTTTATAGTGAATTACACACCGCCGGCAGGTAATAATGCTGATTTTGAATTAAAATCTTATACTCCGCCTAGTGGAGATAATGCGGATTTTGATCTTTCGCAAAGCACGCAAAAAACTATTTTAGGAAAAGTCCGAATATATTTAAAAACTGTTAAGACAATATTGGGTAAGATTAGAATATCTGTAAATACTTCAAAAACTATTCTAGGAAAAGTTTTTATAATTCTACCGGCAACAAAGAAAACTATCAAAGGAATTGTTGATATTTTTAAATCAACCTCAAAGAATATTTCGGGTAAAGTAAGTATTCTTTTTCAAACACAAAAAACAATAACTGGAAAGATTAGAATACGAAAACTTGAGGGTGGAATTAAATATAGAATTTTAGTTAAGGATGGTTATGGAAATTTGATTGGAGAATTCGAAAAATTTAGAGCATTAAAATTTGGTAAAAGATTAAATAATTATGGCACTGCTTCTTTTGAGATTCCGATGAATGATCCAAAAGTTTCTGATTTGATTTTGTTAAGGGTTTATACAGTTGAGATTTATGAATATAGGAATGAAACTAATGTTTTGGTTTGGGCCGGAGAACAAGCTGTTAGAGAGGGTAATTTAAATAAAGATAAAAATAATTGGTGTACGATTTATTGTTACACATGGTTGGAGCAATTAAAAGATAGATATACGGATGCGGTTAGAACTTTTGAGGCTACGGATCAGGGTTTAATTGCTTGGACGTTGATTGATGAAACTCAAAGTGATGGTTATTATGGAGATTTCGGGATTAGATTAGGAACGATTGAGGCGACTGTTGATAGGGATCGCGAGTATTTTAATCAGAATATTATGGAAGCCTTGATTAATCTTTCTAATGTTATTTCGGGTTTTGATTTTGAAATTACTGATGCAAAGATTTTTAATGCTAAAAGTGTTATTGGAACTGATAAATCGGATGATATTATTTTTGAATATGGTGTAAATATTTCGAGTATGAAAATAGTTGAAGATTTTGTTAATCCTGTTAACAGGGCGATTGTTTTGGGGCAATCGACTGATGATTTAAATAATTTGGTTAGGATTCAAAGAGATAATGATTCATCACAGGCGTTGTATAAATTAAGGGAGATTACAGAATCGGCAATGACGGTTACTGAAACTCAAACTATGGAAGATATTGGGGATTCTTATTTGAGAAAATATGCACAGGCGTTATTTAAAATTGATATGGAATTGGTAATGTCAACTAAATTTACTATGGTTAATTTCGGATTAGGCGATGTAATTAGGTTAATCGTAAAGGATGGAATCTATGATATTAATGAGCAGTACCGCGTATTTGAGTGGAGTGCGGAATGTGGAACTGGTAATACTGTTAAATTATCGTTAGTTTTAGGTAATTTTACTTTATGATAGGAGAAAATTATGGCAAGTAATTTAAATACAATTACAGTAGCAAATTTATTAAATATAATTGCGAGATTAGAGGATCGTGTTAAACTTCTTGAAAGAATAATGCAAGGTCAGCCGATTGCTGTTGTTAGAATTGCGGATGCCTCGATTACAAATGCTAAAATTCTCAGTTTAAGTGCGGATAAAATCACGACAGGACAGCTTTCGGTTACTACGAGTATTTTTATTGGGGATGTTTCCTCGGGAGATTATATTGAGGAAAGCGGTGGAGATGTAAATATTGTTATGTTTAAAGATGATGTTGCTCAATTTTTATTCGGGCAACAAACTTAATTATGAATTTAACCGCTTTAGAACAGGCTACTTTAAGTCGAAAAATCTCTCAGATTGGCGTTCGGATTAAAAGAATGGAAGATTTATTAAATGGGCAGCCGATTACTACAGTTAGATTTATGGATGCTTTGATTACGAGTGCAAAAATTGCTTCTATTTCTGCTAGTAAAATTACGACTGAGGAAATGAATGTTGGAACGGATATTTATATTGGGAGTGTTGCAAGCGGAAATTATATTAAAAAAAGTGCTAGTGAACTTAGGATTATTCAATATATTGGTGGAATTCCTAGAATAGTTATTGGGGATGTTAGTGGTGTAATGGTGGTTAGGGTTAGTTTACCCGGATATAATGCTTTGACTGATACTAATCCGGATCACTTTGCTTTATATTCAGATCAGGACTGGATATTAATTAAGGAATTTGCACGAGGGGATGAAACTGTTGTAAGCGGTGGGAGTAAAACAATTACGCATAATTTGGGATATGTGCCTTTGGTTATGGTATATTCGAAGTCAGGAGATACTTGGAGTATTGTCGATGGAGAAGATATTGAGGTAACGACTACAACTTTAAAAGTTTGGTTGACTAATGGAACGAGATTTAAATATTATATTTTTTACGATAATCAATTATGATTTTAGCACTTACAAAAAATGGAATTGATGTAAAGACGGCAACGGATCCGAATGATTTTATTTATCACTCGGATTATAATACGTTTAAAATAATTGGAAATGATACTGAGGATTTTACAATTCCGGCTAATTCGACTGCGATTTATACTGTTGAGCATGGTTTGTTAATTGTGCCTTTGGTTAAGGCATTTATGAGGGAAGATACAAAAAATGCGGTAGTTACTCAAAATAATTCTATTGTTGATGTGGTTGGGTTATCTTGTTATCTTTCGCTTGATGCGGTTGGGGCTGATTATACACAGTTAAAATTTACGATTACAAATCATGATTCGTCAAGTCATGTGGCACATATTCGATATTGGTTATTTGAGGTACCTTTATAAAATATGCAATTTACTGAAAGAATACCGAATAATTGGGAAAATGGATATTGGGCCGGATCATGGGCGTCCGGAGATGATTTATATAGTAGTTTTGGGATGGGTAAAAATTATTATGGAAATGATAATTATTGTGGTATTCGTTTTCCAAATGTAAGTATTCCAAAGGGATCGACAATTACGAGTGCGTATTTGAAGTTAACGGATGAAGAAACTAAGAGTTGTACTGTTCATGCTAAAATTTTTGGAATTGATGAAGATAATACTGCGGATTTTCATAGTGATCCTATTGGGCGTTCAAAGACTTCCGCGAGTGTGGATTGGGATCAGGTAAATCAGGTTGTAAATACTGAAAGAACGTCTGCGGATATTAAGGCAATTATTCAGGAAATAATTGATAGAGCCGGTTGGAGTAGCGGAAATTCTATTGGTTTTATTTCTCAGGATGATGGAACTTCGAATGATAATATTTTGAGATTTTGGAGTTATTACGGAGCAAGTGCAAAGGCTCCATATTTAGAGATTAATTATAGTCCCCCATCTAATTTGATTACAAAGGATTTATCTTATAAGGTTAGGCGGTCAATGCCTGTAATTACTAAGTTGCTTCGGTATTGTATTACAGATCAGGAACTTTTGCCGGTTGTTTTTAATGGTATTAAAATTTCAAAAGATGGGCATGATGTTAGAAATACGAAAAATCCCAATAATCTTAAAATTTCTTCTGATTATAATACTTTAAAATATTTTTTAAATGATACGCATCAAATTCATGTTTCGGAAGATGAATATACGCTTTATAATGTTACTGGGTATATTGAGCATAATTTAGGTTATTTCCCTTTTGCAGAGGTTTATGTAAAAGATGATTTAATGAGTGCGTATAATCCGCTTGGGAGATTTCAGGCAGGATCAGGAGCTTCGCGGTCTTATTTTTTCTATGTTACGACTACGAGATTATATTTTATTATTAATGGGTGGACTGGTAGTAGTGCGGTTGATTTTGATGCTGATTTTTATTATAAAATATTCAAAAACAATCTTGGTTTATAAATGTTAAAATAAATATATGGCGGCAACAGTTGAAATTTGCGAATCGAATGGAGCAGGAGAAACAATTACGCATGATATTAGTAATGCGAATATGGGTGGTGCCGATGCGGCAGAGCTTGATCCGGTTTCAAATCCTATTGATGCAGGGGATCGAAGTTATATTAAATATCAGAGAGTTCATGTTACTGCGATGGGTGGATCGTCAAGTATTGGAACTTTAAAGGTTTTTAGGGCTGGGGTGTTGGGTGGATCCGCTACGCATAAAACAAATGCTAGGACTTCTTCTTATGGTGGGGCTTTAAGTTATGCGACTCCGGTAAATACTTCTGTTTCCGGTGTAGATCAAGATATGCCTACGAGTGAGCCGGCTTCGGCAAATCTCGGAATTGGTGGGGCGTTGGCCGGAACGCTTACGGATGTTGGATATTCTGATTATTTGGGGCATCAACTTATTACTGATGCGGATGATGATGAGGGATCAGATAGTGATTTAAGTTTTGTTTATAGTGAAACTGTATGAAAAAAAGATGTCCTAATTGCAAGAGATGGTTTAATAATAATGAAGAATATTTAAATCATGATTGTGTTAAAAAAGAAATTAAAAAATCTTCTAAATTAGGAATGACCGTTGAGGAAATAAAAAATGGATTATAAATTTTTTCGGAAAGAAATTAAAAAATGGGAAAAAGTTGAGTTGGTTTTGTGGGTTTGGGAAGTTATTTATAAGGATAATTCTAGGTTATTTCAGTATGGAGAAGATGGTATTTTCCATCAGATTAGAGAGATAGATCAATCTAAATTAGCGGTATTTTCAATGCGGAATGTTGAAACTAATCAAAGAGTTTGCTTGTTTTTTAAAGAAGGTAAAAAATTATTTCATGAATACGAGAATGCAATAATTAATATTGGGACCAAAAAAGAGGAAAAATTGAGGGCTTTTATTTTCGGATTTGAGGGTAATTATATTGTAATTACTATCGATAATCATATTATTTTTACTGATAATTATAATAATGTTGATTGTTTTGGTGGGAAATTACCTTATAAATAATATTGCATTGATATAATAAAACTGATACTCTTAATATATGGAAGAATATATTAAGTTAATTGCTAGTCAAGGATTTGGTTATCTTCTTTTTGTAGCCTCGATGTTTGTTTGTTTTTTCCTCTATAAAGAAAATCGTAAATTGAATCAGGATAAGGTTGATATTTCGGAAAAGCGAGTTGAAGATTTAAAAGAGGCTCAGGCTAATTATGGTAAAATGTCTGAGGCATCACAGATTGTTGCCCAAAATACGCTTACAATAGTAACAAATTTACAAAATCTATTAAATAAGGCAAAATAATATGATACATTTTAAATTTTGGAAAATATTTTTGGGAAGTGATAAAAAATCCTCTGAAAGAGTTGAGGCTAAAACTCTTGAAGCTGATCTAATCAAAGCTCAAACAATGGAAGATATAACACGAACTAAAGAGAATATCGATAAAATAAATCGAGATACTAATATCAAATTAAAAAATGTTAGTAAGGATTTAAATCAGATCACGATTAGATTCGCGATCGGAATGGGGAGAATAAAAGGATGTTGAATTTAATAGGAAATTATGGGGCTGAGGTTTCGTTTATAATTAGGTTGTTAGCAACTATTATTTTATTGTGGCAAATTATTCCTTTACAGGTTAAAGAATCACAAGTTAGGAATGGTTTGAGAAAATTTAGAGTTCAACTATTAATCGTTGATTTTACTTTACTTTTAACAAACTTATTTGCAATGGTGCTTATTGCCATGACTAAAGGACAGGTTGAATTTTTGCCGGTTTGTATTCAGATAGTAAATGCAATCTCAATTTTGATTTTGGTTATTGTTTTATATTATATGTATCACGATCAATATACTCCGGAATCAAAGGAGATTCATAGACGAGTTGACAGATTAAAAGAAAAGAATATAATTAGTTAATGACACCTTTTAAAAGGGGTTACAAAATTACTCAAAAGTTTGGTGTAAATTCCGCAAATTATCTTCCGTATGGTTTTAATGGGCACGAGGGTATTGATTTAGTTCCAACTG
>Ga0172381_10003651_pt1 | contig 16212 bp, 15 predicted proteins | sample Leawel6488metaG_FD_119754 | JGI IMG/M metagenome (GOLD analysis project Ga0172381, IMG submission 119754) | Leachate microbial communities from a municipal landfill in Southern Ontario, Canada - Leachate well 64-88 metaG | ecosystem: Engineered > Solid waste > Landfill > Unclassified | place... | reverse complement strand
TTCGTAATCAGCAGGTCGCGCGTTCGATTCGCGCCATTAGCTCCAATACTAAAAATCACTTATAAAACAAGTGATTTTGTTTGTTTATTCTATAACGCATTAACAACTTCGCCTATTTCGGTATCAGAAGTATTATTTAAAAAAATTTGTTCTAATTCGTGTTCATATAATATTTTTTTGAGTTTCAAATTATAATCCAGCACATAAATAGTGTTATAATAACCGCTGTGTAATATTCGATTTAAGGCGTATAATCGCACCGTGCTGTCAACTGCCACACTACGCACATTCATACCCATCTTTAACAGTTTTTGCTTATCAGAATACATATTTCGCGTGTATACACTTGTTTTATCTTTATACAACACTCCACAAAACATAAATATACAAGCAGTAATGATAGTATAATTAATACTATTTAATAGTATAATTGAAACAGCAAACCAAACTGCAAATAATAACGCAAATATAATACTTATTATTCTTACAAATTTGTATGCTTTTTTACGTGCAAATTTTGCGGAAAACATCGCAAGTAATATTCTTCCACCATCAAGCGGAAATGCTGGCAAAAGATTAAATCCAGCGGTTACAAAATTAGCAAACACAAAATCCGCCGTATAAGGATAAATTTCTGGTACAAGCCACCAACCCGCAAGAAAAATCACACCTATTATAATATTAATAAGCGGACCAGCAACAGCAATTTTAATTTCATCTTTCACCTTAAAATCAGCGGTACTGCCATCAAGCGCCACACCATAAGGTAATAGCGTTACATTTTTTAATGTGTAGCCTAATTTAGATGCTATATAGGCATGTGCCAATTCATGTATAAATAACACCACAAGGTAATTTAACAACAGTAATCCGTATCCATAATAAATAAACGCACAGGCAAAAACTAATAGTAGTGGGTGAAATTTAAATTTTACCATACAAATTCGCCATTTACTATGGTTAAATCTGTAACAGTTTTACCTTTATATATAATGCTAAACTCTAATACCCCCTCACTTATTGTACCAATAGGAGAATACTTCGGCGTGATATAATTTTTTGCTACACCAACATAATCAAAACCCGAACATCTTGTTTTAATATTATTTGTGTGTTTAATTTCTACAAATTTAATATCACCAGATTTACCGACAGAGGATACAATCCCATCTTCTGTGGCGCTTACCAAACTAAAACTTGTAACGGAAATTTTTACAATTCCGTTTTGCACCGTAATATTATCAGAATCTAGCGGAAGGCTAAATTCAATATTACTATTGCCACTCACATATAATGCATCGCCAAATATAAACTGTGCTACAAATTTGATTTTTTCCTCCTTAGTAAAAGTATCTCCGGGGTATGCCGAAACACTTGCTTTTAGTATAGCATTTAAATTATTAAAAAATGGATAATCCAGTTTTCCAAGCACGCTAAAAATATTAATTGAAAGTAAGCAAATTATTATTTGAAATAGGATAAAATTGAAAAATTTATTACGTTCAACTTTAACTTTTTCAATTTTTCTAAATTGTGCTTGTACTACATTTAAACCATCATATTTCATATAAATGACCTCATATTAGAAGATATGAGATTTAATACAATAATATATCTGCATAATAAGAATGAATTTTAAAAAAGATTGTTATGAAAGAAATTGAAATAGCATAAAGTTAGGAATTTTTAAACTACTGCACATTTTACGCAAACTATTTTGACAACAGTTTGTTCTTTTCTGTATCTTACAATAGAAAAGTGAAGTAGCATAAAATTAAAGATTTTTGGAATATTTGTCTTAAAAAAGGTTGCCGATAGCACCTGTGGTTGCATAGGCGTTCTGTTTTAAGACAAATAAAAAAAAGATTAATTTTAGGCGGTGATACTTTTCGCTTGACCGTTAGGCAGGCGGAATTAAAGAATTGCTTGCAAAAGTTTTAGTCGTTTACACGAGGCTGAAAGTCTTAACTGATAATTGCCATCATCATTAAGAGTGAAATTTAGTTTTATATCATCGGTATCAATATCCATATAATTTTTAAGCACATACAAAATGTCGCTTTTAATTACTTCATTTAGTCTTTCCGGATTTGTAAATTTATCTGAAAGCAATACATTTTTTAGTCTATTTACACCTTTTTGCGTGTTTTTTGCTGTTAGCATTATAAGCCTCCTTAATAATATAAAATAAATTTAAATTTTCCGTTTTAAAGTACGCCTTAGCCCTCCCATAATGCCTTTATATTTATGGGTACAATCATAAATTAAATCTGTACCAAAATGAATATTGTTTGCAAGCATATCAAATGCCATACGACATTCAGAAATTCTACTAATGGTGCCACCCTCTAAAATCATAGTAGATATTTCATCATCTTCTGGAATTGTTCCTACCAACTTTTCTTTTAATAATTTAGAAATATCATCAACTGAGAGCATTTCTTTTTCTAAAATTAAATCCCCACGCACTCGGTTTATAACCAGTGAAGTAGAAATCAAATTATAACTTCTTAATATTGTAAATACTTTGTCAGCATCGCGAATTGCAGAAATATGTGGAGTTGTAACAACAATCGCTTCACTTGCCGCAGAAACCGCACGATGAAAGCCTAAATCAATACCTGCGGGGCAATCAATAAGCACATAATCAAAAGTTTCCGCCAAGTTGTCTACAACAATCTTTATGTGTTCTCCTGTTATACTTTCTTTTAGGTAAGTGTGGGCAGATGGCATAACATAAAGCGATGGATATTTATAATCTTGGATAAGTGCCTGTTTTGCACGACACTTTCCACTTATGACATCAACAATATCATAAACGACTTTGTTTTCTACGCCCATTACAACATCTAAATTATTAAGCCCAATATCAATATCAAGTAATGCTACGCGTAAGCCTTTTGAAGCCAGCGTAGCACCCAGATTTGCACAGATTGTAGTTTTACCAACTCCACCTTTACCACTGGTAAGCACAATTTTGCGTGCCATAAACACCCCCAAAATTATAATCTACTTATATAATAAATACTAATACTAGCAATAAGTCATATTATTTTGCCAAAAAATAAATAATAGTATCGTTTTTTGTTTATTTCAAAAAAACTTGCAGGTTACTGCAAGCATAATAATAAAATAAGAATATTTAGTTATTATAATCTAAATCAATTTACTATTTCTTTATAACTTTTGCTAGTACTTCCGGATTTGAAAGTAATTTACCAAGTCCTCTTGTGGCTACATTGTGAGGTTCTTCCGAAATATGTACAGGTAAAGATAATTTTTTTGCAAAATATGTATCTAAGCCTGTAATATTTGCACCGCCACCGCAAACATAAATGCCGGTTTGTGCAATATCGCTTACCACATCGGGCGAACATTTATTAATAATTGTTTCAACACCTTCTATAATCATATCATAAAAAGGTTCTACCGCTTGTTTAATATCATATGCAGAAATAACATCAACATGTGGATTTTTATTTTCATTGTCTGCTCCACTAAATTCAACGCTAGCACCATCATTATCATATAAACTGCCTGCCTCTAATTTTACCTTTTCAGCAACCACTTGACTAATCAATACTTTAAAATTTTCTTGTACATAATCACAAATTGCTTCGTCCATATGATTTCCGCCAACTGACATAGAAAATCCGTATAAAATATTATTATTGTTAACAGCCGCAATATCAGTAACTGACCCACCAATATTTACCATAACAGCCGATAAACCCGAATTTTGTAAATCGGTAAAGTTTGCGGCGCAGGCAAGCGGAGATGGAACAAAATAACACTCATTAATTCCTAAATTAAACATAAGTCTTTGCAACATATTTTTAGATTTATTTTCAAGGCCACAAGGAATTACCAGCACTGCTTTAATGCGTTCTCTAAAAATATTGCCATCTAAAACTTTTGTTAAGAACTCTCTAAGCATAAGTGCTGTGGCAGCCGGATTAGATATAACTCCTTCACTAATAGGATTAACAACAAATACATCATCAGATGTTTTGCCCACCATTTTTTTAGCGCCATAACCTACTGCAATTGCTGTGTTTGGGTGATTAATATCATCTACCACAATGTAAGATGGCTCCCTAAGTACAATACCGCTACCCCTTTTAAAGATTACAGTATTACTTGCTCCTAATTCAATTGCCAATTCTAAAAGTGCCATATTCAATTTCCTCTAAAATCTAATTTTTTATTTTACAGTATTTCAAGGTTCTTTTTATATGCTTTTTTAAAATCACTCATGGCTAATGTAGCGTCCATAATTTCAATTGATGCATCGCTATTTTCATCAACGATTGTCTTCATTATAACAGAATCGCCCAAAACATCACAATTTATATCTTTAATAAGTCCTGCGCTTGTCCTGTCTAAACTTTCGGCAATTTTAATAATAATGCTTAATTTTTTAACTGCCTCTAAATCTTCTTCTAATATAATATCTTTGTATCTTACCCATTCCGAAACATTAAAATCATCAGAATTCTGCGAGGACGCAACAAAGGCACCAAGTATGATTTCGCGATGAGTAGCGCCATATATATCTGAATTTAATATTACATTATAACAAGTTTTTTGATGATCATAATAGCTAATTCTTAAACCTGCATCATGCAAACTTGAAGCAATTCTTAACACTTTTATATAACCACGCGGTAATTTGTGTAGTAATCGTAATTGTCTAAATAATATTATTGATAAATTATACACATTATCAGCATTAGAAAATTCACCCTCATAAAACTTAACTAAGGTGGCAAGGCTACCGCCCAAAACATCATTAATCGGCTTTTCCATTAAACTTGGAGAAGCAAAATTAAACAACGCTCCTTCGCGTAACCCGTAAGCGGAAACAGAAATATTTTCTATATTAATATATTCTAAAACCGCTTTTATCATAGCAAGACCGCTTGCAAATGTATCTGCACGGTCTTCGGAAATACCTTTTAATTTTTTGGCTTTATCTAAATCTAGTACTTTTATGATATCATAAACCGCATTAAAATCAATACTTGACATATTGTAATTGTGTGTTTTATCAAGCGGATATCTTCTAACTTTTCGACTAATTTTTGACATATCGGAAAAGATATCACCAACACCGATAAAGGAGTAATCCGGTTCTAATTGAGTAAACCATTCAAGTTTTTTTAATTCTGTAATAAAATATTCTTTAATTTTAGTACATTGCTCTTGTGGCTGTAAACCACAATCTCCAAACATTTCGCTAAGTGTTAAAGCACCTATCGGAAGCATTTCTTGTGCTAAAATATTACGACGGTTATATAAAATAAATGATGTCGAATTATCGTTTACTTGCATAATAAGACCCTTAGGAATATCCATAGTCCTAATAATACCTGTATAAATATAATTTAATTCTTCGGTTTCGGTAATAATTTTAAAGTTAATACCTGCGGAAGCATTAATTTCTTCTATAAAACTGCGTTGATTTTTTGCATTTTTTATTGAAGAAGCAACAATCCCATATAATTTTGTTATTTTGTTTATTTCGCACATTCTTCTGTAAAGTTTTAATATTTTTGCTAAATCAGTTATTTCACCTGATTTTATAACTCCATCTTCGGAAAGTTGTTTTCCTATATTCAATGGTTTTTCAATTTCATCGGAAACGACAAAATATCCGTTGTCAGTAACCGTTGCCATCATTAATTTAACATACTTTTCCGAAATTTCTAATATTCCTACTTTTTCCAATGTCTTAGTACCCCTTGATTAGTTAATTTTCTCACAAATTATAACATAGATTAGTTAATTTGTACATAGTTTAGATATTTTTTTATAATCTTTCTTCAATAATTCCGCCACCAATACACTTATCGCCTTGATATAACACGACCCATTGCCCTTCTGTAATTGCACGCTGAGGTTGTTTGGCAACAACTTCTATGCGATTATCTAAAATTTTTACTTTTACATCTTGCTCTGTCTGGCGATATCTAAATTTTGCAGTACATTCAAATTCTGTATCGATTGGTGGACAAGGTATCCAATTAAATTTATAAGATACTGCTCCCGCCCCATAAAGAATACTTTCATCGCCCTTTGAAACATATAGTATATTATTTTGTAAATCTTTTTTAACTACAAACCAACGCCCTTCTTGCTCGCCTTTTACACCGCCAATGTTTAGTCCGCGTCTTTGCCCCAAAGTGTAGAACATAAGTCCGCTATGCTCGCCTATAATTTTACCTTGCATTGTACAAATTTCGCCTGGTACAGCGGGAATATACCCTCGTAAAAAGTTTTTAAAATTACGCTCGCCTATAAAACAAATTCCTGTTGAATCTTTTTTTGTGGCAGTAGATAGTTTGTGTGTCAACGCAATTTTTCTTACCTCAGTTTTCATAATATTTTGTAGTGGAAATAGCACATTTTTTAACTGTGCTTGATTTAGTTGATTTAAAAAATATGTTTGATCTTTGGTTTGGTCTAAGGCTTTTAAAAGATATGAATATTCGGGAGTGTGTAATATACCCGAGTAATGCCCTGTTGCAATATAATCCGCACCTATTTTTTTGGCAAAATCTAAAAAAGGTCCAAATTTAATTTCACGATTGCAAAGAACATCGGGATTTGGAGTTCTTCCTTTTTTGTATTCTTCCAAAAAATCAGTAAATACTCTGTCCATATATTCTTTTTGAAAATTGACAGTGTAATATGGCATTCCTATTATTCCGCATACTCTTTTTACATCTTCATAATCGGCTTCTGCTGTACACTGACTATTTACTTTTTCGTCCCAGTTATTCATAAAAAGGCCGACTACTTCATAGCCTTGCTCTTTTAATAATAATGCGGCGACAGATGAATCAACGCCACCACTCATTCCAACAACAACAGTCTGTTTCATGTAACCTCTATTTTTCTGGCGGAATTTTTACAGGTATTTTGTATTTATTTAATAAAATTCTAATAAGGTCATTAACTACTAAAATAACCGCAACCGCTCCACTCATTGTGTAAATATCACCAAACAAATATACCAAAAATTCATTGTTTATTGTGAAGTACTGAAAATAGAAAAATCCAATTAAAAACACACACCAAAGTGCTGTAATAATAATTCCACGCCACATTCTTCCTACATAAAAAGCATGTGCGCCAAAACAACCAAGCAAACAAACATATAAAATTAATTTTTTTCTTGATATATCACTAGGAATTAAAGTTGTAAAATAAATCGCTTCATAATTTTCGCGATTAATTTTTGCAATAGTATTATGTCGTTCAATTCTAAGGTCATTCAATTTATATGCAAGAGCATTTTTTTCTTTTTCATTTTCAGCAAATTTGTATAATTTTTTAGTTTCTTTTATCTGCTCATCTAATGGTTTTACTATTTGTTTAATGTGTTTTATATGTGCATTTTCATTTTTGCGTCTAGTTTTTAAAACTTTTACCGCTTCTTTATTTGATGCTAATAAAATTTGAGTTGTTTTAAGCCCGCACTTAGAACATTTGCTAGAATGTAAGTCTATTAGTTGTTTACATCTCGGGCATTTTATCATACTTTTACTCCTAGAATATTAGTATATCAAAATAGTGCGTTTGTGTCAAATATTATTCCGCATAGTGCGTTTGTGTCAAATATTATTCCGCTTGCCATATGGAAGCAGAATATAAAAATTATATATTTCTGATTTTTTGAAATAACATTCAAATAAAACACATATTAAATTTTTCACTAAGTTTCTATTAGTTTCTATTGTCCGTTAGACAAGCGAAAATTAAACTCCCATTATTTTTATTAAATCTAATACTTTGCAAGAATAACCCCACTCGTTATCATACCAAGCGATTAATTTTATGAATTGCGGATTTAGCATAATACCGGCTTTTGCATCAAAAATGCATGTATTTGAATTACCAATAAAATCACTAGATACTACATCATCTTCGGTGTACGCTAATATTCCTTTCATTTCACCCGCGCTATACTTTTTGATTACTTCTTTAATTTCATCATAAGTTGTAGGCTTTTTTAATTTACAAGTCAAATCTACGACCGAAACATTTAGTGTAGGCACTCTGAATGACATACCCGTAAGTTTACCTTTAAGTTCTGGTATTACTTCGCCCACCGCTTTGGCGGCACCCGTGGTTGCTGGAATAATATTATAAGATGCGGCTCTACCTGCGCGCCAATCCTTTTTTGACGGACCATCTACAACAAGTTGTGTAGCGGTTGTAGAATGTACAGTGGTCATAAGTCCTTCTTCAATGCCAAATATATCATTAATAACTTTGGCAAGCGGAGCAAGACAATTTGTAGTACAACTTGCGTTAGAAACAATTTTCATATCCTTTGTGTATAACTTATCATTAACGCCACAAACAAACATGGGCATATTTTTGCCCGGAGCGGTTACTACTACTTTTTTAGCACCACCAATGAAATGTTTTGCGGCATCATCATAAATGGTAAATTTACCTGTGGCTTCTGCTATTATTTCCGCCCCGACTGATTTCCAATTAATAAGGTTCGGTTCTTTTTCTGCAAAGAATGCAATTTCTTTACCGTTAATAACTAATTTGTCGCCAATCACTTCGCACGAACCATTAAATTGCCCGTGAATGCTATCATAAATAAACATATATTTTGCATATTGTAAATCAATAAATGGGTCATTAACCGCAACAACAACCATATCATTTCTATTTAAGGATTCTCTTAAAATAAGCCTGCCTATTCTGCCAAAACCGTTGATACCAATTTTAATCATTTGCTATAACTCCCCCTTTTTAATTTCAGCATACTTTATCATTATTCCAAATTTTTGGCAAATGTTTATTTTAAATTTTCGGGATTTAACGGTTTTAACTCTTCTAGAACAAATATGCCATTTTCTCTAATTAAAATATCATCTAAATAAATTTTGCCACCACCGTTACTAATTGTGTGCGATTGAATTAAATCCCAATGAATTGCTGATATATTACCGTTATAAGCATCTTTGTAACAAGCACCCATAGCCATATGAATAGATCCCATCATTTTTTCATCAAACAAAATATCGTAAGTCGGTATATTGATATAAGGATTTACACCAAACGCAAATTCACCAACAAATCTTGCTCCTTCATCAGTATCCAAAACAACATTTATTTCTTTTGAATAATTTGCCTCCGCATTAACAATTTTGCCATCAACAAATGTAAGTTTAATTTTTTCATATTTTAAACCGCTATGGACACTTGGAATATTAAATAGTATAGTGCCATTTATGCTGTTTCTAACAGGTGCAGTATATATTTCGCCATCTGGAATATTGCATTGTCCGGTACAAATTACTGCGTTTATACCCTTAATTGAAAAAGTTAAGTCGGTTTGAGGTGCAACAATATGCACCTTATCGGTTTTTTCCATAATTTCTTTGAGTGCTTTAAGTGCTTTGGTCATTTTTTTGTAATCTAAATTGCACACATTAAAATAAAATTCTTCAAATTTTTCCGTACTCATACCAGTTCGCTCTGCCATAGAAGCGGTTGGATATTCTAAGATTACCCATTTTCTGTTTACTCTAATATCGTGATGAATAGGCTTTGAATAGTTTATATTATATGCATCTAATTTTTCGTGGCTAATATCGGAAAGTTCATAAATGTTTTTCCCACCCCGTATACCGATGTAGGCGTCCATATTACTCATACAAGGTTTCATATATTCCGCCATTAATGCACTATGTTTAGAATCAGTGCCACGCATAATTTCACGGTTTATAATTTCTTCTTGTAAATGTACAAACGGGTACGCACCCACACTATAAATTTCTTTAATTAACGCATTAATTAAATCAGCACCTGTACTGACTGTTTCAATTAAAACTTTTTCATCTTTTTTTATTCTGCAAGAATAATTGACAATAGCCTTAGCAAGTTTACTTATTTCTACTTCTCTCATAATACCTCATTTATTAATCAAAAATAGTATTAACAAAATTTTAATTTTAATTTAAAATTATTCTATTTTATCAAGTTCGGCTTTTAAATATGACCTACCTAGCCTTGCGTTTATCAAATGTTTTACATACGCCATAAAAGTTATAATAACCAAAAACAATATCATTACCCAATATATTAAATTAAATACCGTATCAACAAAGTTATATCCTGCACTAAAAAGAATAAGCCATACTAAAATACTAACTGCAACTAAAAATACCATAACTAGCGACAATAAATAACTGTTGCCTTTCTCAAATTTGCGGTTACTTTTTTCATATTTTATAAGTATTTCATTATTAGATTTTGATTTTAAATTGTTTGCATTATATTCAAAATAATATGAACTAATATCCATTTCTTTCCATATATTGACATTTCGCAAAAACTTATTTTTATCAAGGTTTTCTAGCATAATATTTATGGCTTGTCTGCTGTAAATTTCTATATCCGCACTATACCATACTTTTTCTTTAACACCAATCATTTTTATAAATTCGGCAATTATTTTGTCTTCAATTTTTAAAATAAATTCCTTAAATTTACTACCCATCACTCTACCGTGTACAACAGAATTGCCCGCTTTATAAGCATCAATTGCGTATTCAATCATACTCCAATTTTCCGGTAAATAAGAGTTTAAAATAATTACGGCATCACCATGTGCTTCCGTAATGCCAATCGTAACAGAAATTTGTTCGCCTTGTGGTTTTTTCAAATTTATTAATTTTATTGACTTGTTATTTTTTTTAATTTTATTAAGTACTTCTGTACATTCTAAGTTTAAAGAGTCATTAACAAAAATAAATTCAGTATTACTGCTGTATTTTTGCATAATTAATTTAATATGCTCAAAAGATTTTTGCAAGTATTTATTAGTTTTACCAACGGGAATTACTACTGAATAATCCATATAAAACCTCCAATGTATATTCTATTTTAATAATACTATAATTATTTAAAAAAACAAAATGATTAAGTATGTTTTGTTTGGCAAAAGAAAATAAATGCTATATAATTAAATAGTTACTATAATTTAAGGAGAATGTATATGCCTTTATTATCTTCAAAAATTATATTAAATAATGCACTACAAAAAAATTATTTGGTAGGCGCATTTAATGTAAATAATTTAGAATTATTTAAAGCAGTGATTAGCACCGCCGAAAAAGAGGCTTCGCCCGTTATAATTCAAGTATCCTTAGGTGCGATTAAATACGCTGGGATTGATTTTTTACAAGCAATAGTGCAAACTGCCGAAAAGAATAGCACTGTTAACTTTGCACTACATTTAGACCATGGTAAAACTTTTGAAGATTGCGTAAATGCAATAAATCACGGATTTACTTCGGTAATGATAGATGGTAGTTCTTTAACTTTTAATGATAATGTGTCGCTAACTAAAAAGGTAGTGGACTATGCACATAAATTTAATGTATCGGTAGAAGGTGAAATCGGGACTATTGCCGGAATTGAAGATAATGTTAATGTTATAGATGAAAACAGTTTATATACCAATAGCGATGAGGCAATAAAATTTGCAAAATTAACCGGCGTAGACAGTTTAGCCATAGCAATAGGCACAAAACACGGGGCATTTAAATTTGCAGGCGAACCAAATTTAAAAGTGGGAATTGCAAAAGAAATACATTATAAACTGCCAAATTTACCGCTAGTATTACACGGCGCTTCAAATGTACCAGATTATTTAGTTGAAAAAATAAATAAATACGGTGGTAAATTAAAAAAGGCAAAAGGTGTTCCAGAAAGTATAATTACAAGTTTAATCGGAACTGGAATTTGCAAAATAAATATAGATTCCGACCTTAGAATTGCATTTACTGCTACAATAAGGGAATATTTATTCAATAATCCAGAATGCATAGACCCGCGTGAATATTTAGGTGTTGCAATGACCGAAGTGCAAAATTTAGTTAGTCACAAAATATGTTTATTTAACTTATTAAAAAATAAATAAAGCGTATAATATATAAAAAAATCCGCTCACTTTTTAGAGTGCGGACTTTTTTGTTAAGCCAATAATTCTTGGCGAAGTCTTGTAATATCCTCTTCTTTCATAGAGTCTAATTTATCTAATGTAATAGCATAGGCCTGTTTAACTTCCTCGGTAGTTGTATCATCTAATTCGGCGGAATTTTGAAATAAAGTTGCAAGATTTACTAATTCATTTTTTCCAAAATCTTTATTAAAAGCAATTAGTTTTTTTAGTATCGAATCACTGATATTCTCAATATTTTGTTCTAAAATATCCATATTTACCTCGCAAATCTTATATTTCTTGTTCTTTATTTTTACTGCTTATATCACACATTTTTAAACTAACATAATGCTTGATATACCTATCAAATGTGTTAAATTTACCATTAGTAACTCCGATAATGTAGGCATCAATATAATCTTTGTTGTTCATTCCTTCCGGAAAGTCTTTAAAGAACTCCTCATTAACTTTTCCGTCATTAGTAGTTTTTTGATGCGCATCTATTACTTCCGCCATTCTGTCAATAATGCTCACTAAATGTTCAAGAGTAGAATATACACTTTTTTTAGAAGTATCAAGATTAGAATTATTGTGCCAACTCAACAAAATTGATTCTGCATCTTTTTCATCACTTTTATAAGTGCGTTTAAACTTTTCAAAATCTTTAATAGCGACATCTAATGTGGACATTTTTGTGCTTATATAATTCAAATTTGCTACTTTTTCTTTTTTATCTGCTTGGTCCATAATGCGTTCTTCTTCTAATGCATTATATTCTTTTGTTAAGTTGTTTTTGAGCAATTTAATAGCGGTTAATGTTTTTGTGATAGCAAAATCTTTTATTGATTTGCCATCAACTACCGGTATATCTTTTTTAAATTCTTTTTTTACTGGTACAATAATAGGTTTAACAACAAGGGGTTGAATAATGCGCGTAACAGATGGCTTAATAGGCGCAGTTTTAACTTCTGGCAAAGCAGGTTCAGACTCAGCAACTTCTTTTTCTAAAACAGAAACTTTATTTACATTTTGCTTTATTGTTTCATAAAGTCTAGTAATGGCGGTACTGTCCACGCTAATAATATGTTGCTTTTTATCTTTTTCTGCATATAAATTGTATTCATCTACAACTCTGTTATAGTTTGTAATAAATTTTGAAGATTTTTGTGAATTTTCTTTAATATCTATTTCAATTATAGATAGTATTTCCCTTAAATCATTTTCACTGTTCATTTTTGAGATAGTATCCAAAGCAATATCACAATATTCTTCACTTTTTGCAACTAATTCTTCCGAAGAAATCCAACCAAATGTTGTAACTAAGTATGCACCAAATCTATTGGTTTCTGCATCTTTGTTTGGAGTAGCAAAATAATAATCATTAAGTTCGTTAATTTCTTTTAAAATTTCCTTTCTATTTTCATTACTATAAACTAAATTACTTAATAAATTAGAGAATTTTTCGGCATTAATTTTGTCTACTTTTCCTAATAAACCTTTTAATTCTGCGTATTGAATATACTGCAAAATATAGTTTTCAGTTATTGCTTTATTTTCTAGTAAATCATCTTTTGCCTGTGATAGTGCTGTAAGTATTTTTTCTTTATTGTCATCTACTATTTTTGCTTCTAAAATTGTAGTATTTTTAATTTCTGGTTTACCATCTAAAACAATTTCATCAACATTTTGTTCTTCGCTTTTTTCTACTGGTTCATCTAATGTAGGTTCTGTTTTAACTTCTTCAATTAACTCAGCATCTACTTTTTCTGGTTGTGTTGTTTTTTTAGTTTGTTCTTCATTATAAGGAATTGCTTCTGCTATTGCGGATAACCAGTTTTTCTCTATTTTTAAATTATTTCTGCTATTTGGTGAAATAATATTATATGAATCAACAATATTATTTGTGGTTTGCGCTAATTCTTTAAGTTCGGATTGCACTTCCTCATCATTTGCATAGTTTTGCTTTAAAAACTTTAAGAAATCTCTGGAATATTCTTCATTTGCATAATTAATGCCCACATATTCCATATTTCGTTTGCTTAGACTAGCCGGAGTTGTGGTTTTATCATCTAAATTTTTTGGGAATTGTCGTAAAATATTTTTGTATTCTTCGTTAACTTTTTCTGAACTTAGTCCAAGGGCGTTATAAAGTGATTTTGAATTTTCAAGTTTTTCCTTAGCCAAAAATTGAAGGACCCAAGAACTAGAAAAATACATATTTGTATTTTTTTCAAATTCTATAAAGTCATGATTAGTGTCAATATATTCTGCAATTTTTTTTGTATATTGAATATCAATACTTTTGCATACTGCTATTTTCATTTCTTCATCAAGCGGAGAAGCGAGAACTAATTCTTTAAAATTGTCTAATGCAATAAACGCTGTCATTATGTTTTTATTTTTTTTAAAATTTGCTTTAATTGCTTTACGAATTTTCATTGCATCTCTTATATAGTCTTTGCTAGTCAAAAGATTGTTTTTTACATAAGAATCCAAAAATCTATCAAAATGAGCATTCATACTCATTTTATCTTCTGCCTTAGCGGTTGCTATTCCTTCCATTACATAAAGCGTGTATTCTATATTTCCACTGGCTTGTGTGTTAATATTTATTTTGCCTTTATTTTTTATAAATTTATTGCCAGCAAAAAGTGGCGTTTCGCCTAATAATGCAACAACGTTTGTGCCATCTTCTCTGGTTTTCTTTGTATTATTTTCTATTTTCATATTGCTAATTTTTTTTAGTTCTTCAATATAACTACTGCATTTAGCAACCAAATTTAAAGTGTCTGGATCATGTTCATATTCTTTTTTACTGCAATCCTTTACAATTTGCCTAATTGTTCCAACTGGTAAAAATTTTATAGACGAATTATAAGTCGCTAAATCCGAATAAATATATTTGTTTTTCATTTCATCCGCTTGGTGATCTAATTCGTTATACTCAAAAAGTGGAGCACAGGATTGTGCAACAATATTTTTTTTATTTCCACTAGTTAATTCACTAGCAGTTTTTCCTATATACCCCTCTTCTTTAACAAATCTGTATTGTGTTACAGCAAAAGCATCTTGCATTGTGATAAACTTTTCAGCAAGTGAACCTGTTAACGCCTTTTGCTTGTCTAATAAATCAATTGAATATTGAAGATAAAAATCAAACTTTTCAGAATCAACAATATTATTTACTGCTAATCTATCTTGGTCTGTGATTTCACCTGTCATTTTTAATTTACCAAGTAAAGTCATAACTGATGAAATATTTTTATAATCTTCCTTATTAAAACGATTGTATGATTCATACATTTTTCTTAATTCTTTAACATTTTTATTTAAAGCGGCCTGTTTAGTCATAGCATCGCCCATAAGTGAAGATGCGGTATAACCGTTATTGTACATACTTTTAGCATACAAAGATGCTTCCGACAAATTTTCAGAATCTTTTTCTAAATTAATGTTTGATAAAGCAATTTCATTTACTTTTTTAATAGCGTTTAGATTATCTCTTTCTTCTTTACTAACTGGCATATTTTTTCTCCTTAATAAAAAGGTATCTTGATACTTTTAATTATACCATTTAAACTTTGATAAATCAATACCTAATTTGTAATTTTATGCCTATATTAAAAAATACTGTGTTTAATGATATTATAGCAGAACAGTAGACAAAACTAAATATATTATTGGTAAAATCAAAATAATAACAGCAAGCGCTATAAAACCGATTGCTTTTTTATTCAAACTTAACTGCATAATAATATTGCTTGAAGAGTAAATAAAAAAAATTATAGGGCATGTTATAGAAATGCCTATTAACAAAAGCAAACCAAAAAATGCAAGTACTGGATTTTCCATATTTTGTAATCCCGAAGTTAAAAAAATTGTTAAAACAGAAAGTACGGATAGTACAGAATAAATAATTGAATGCACGCCATACTTAGTATAAACTGGGCGTAATTCTGGGTTTTTCTTAATATCTTTAAATTTTTTTACACTACTTACGATTTTTGAAAAAATATTTAGTATTTCAAAATTTGACATATACTTTCTCCTTATTTTTATGAAATTGTAGAGCAATAAAAAATAATAAGCAAATGTTTTATTAATTAATTTAAATCCGCTTGCAAAGTCACAAAAGGCGCACTTAAAAATATGCTTTGTTAAAAAGATTCGGTTTAAACGGTAAAAAAATACACCTGACCGGGTTAAGGTCAGGTGTAAAATTATTCATTAAACTT
>Ga0172381_10003650_pt1 | contig 16216 bp, 20 predicted proteins | sample Leawel6488metaG_FD_119754 | JGI IMG/M metagenome (GOLD analysis project Ga0172381, IMG submission 119754) | Leachate microbial communities from a municipal landfill in Southern Ontario, Canada - Leachate well 64-88 metaG | ecosystem: Engineered > Solid waste > Landfill > Unclassified | place... | reverse complement strand
ATCCGTCGCCAGGTCATAGACCCGCCCCCCGGCGCGACTGTAGGCACTGCGGACGCTGGTACTGGCGTGTTCGAGGCCGTTCCACTCGCAGCCCTCTTGCGTGCCGTCGATGTGCGTTGTCCAGTGATCGGCGGCCACCACATTGATACCATCAATGTAGAAGTTGCCCGCACCGGCCCCCTTCTGATAGACTCGTAGTGTGGTGGAGGCGTTCGCCTGCGCAGCGGGGAAGGATACGCCGTATAAGCTCCAACTAGCATCGATCGCTTCAATGAGCGTCGGCTCTGTCCAGTTGGCATTATCCAGGCTCCAATCCCAGGCCGCCGGGAGTGTGCCCCTTACCCGCATGGTCACATAATGTACCGCGTTAGTCAAAGCGCTTAGGGTGAACGTGGCTCCTTGATTGTCTGCGGCGGTTTGTAGGTTATAGGAGTAAATGCCATAGTGAGCATAGGTGGTACTACGCGCCGCCGTGCCACCGACTGCCGCGAAGTTGCCCGCTATCTCCCCGCTCGGATTCAAACACATGTTTGTAGCTGCTTCGGGTACGATTATCTTCCACTCGCTCATAAATCCCCCTGGTTTTATGCTCCGATCATTGAGCGCATTAACTCGTAGCCATGCACTACCGTTGAGGTTGTCGCGTTCGTGTTCACTGTTTGCTCAAAATAATTATAGGTGTTGTTGTTGCGCGTTCCACCGCCTGCCAGGTCATCAGGTGAGGCGGTAATAGACGCGGTGACTTCAAGCTCACGATTCAATGATGGGAGTTTGGTATGGCTGAGTAAATCCATTGCCGAGCCGATACCGAGCAGGCCGATTTCAAACGGCGTCGGGCTACCAGGTTGCAATGCGGACGGGATTTTGATACCACGGATTCTATCGGCTAAGTCTTTTATTTTCTCTGTTACTTTCTGGATAATCTCCTTGAGCCTTTCAAAACCATCTTTTAGCGGCTCGATGATATCATCTTTCAGCCAGGTAAGAGCATTCCCTAGGTCGTTTTTGACATATTCGACGATATCCTTAAAAATCGGGAGTATGTTGCTATTGATCACGTTCCAGACGCCCTCAAGTGCGGGCTGTAGATTGTTCTCCCACAATCCAGTGAGCAATGTAAGCGCGTCATTAAATGCCGCGTTGATAAAATCTGACACGTCTGTGAATATTGGCAAGATTGAGGCGCTGATAAATTCCCATACAGTTGTCAGTGCTGGGAGTAGGATGTTTTCCCAGGTGGCCGTTAGTGTAGCCAATGCCAGATCGAGAACGGCTATACCGAGATCGACGAGGCTGGTGAATATTGGTAAGATCGAAGTGCTAATGAAATTCCAGACGGCGGTGATTGCCGGAAGTAGTATGTTGTCCCACAGATTTGCTAATCCCCGCAGGGCTCCCTGCAATACTCTGGTCACAAATCCAGCCACGGTTTCAAATATCGGAATGATATTTGTTTGAATGAACGCCCAGACGCCCTCGATTGCAGGAAGCAGCGTATTTGTCCAGAGGTCGGATAATGTTTGTAGTACTCCGGTCACTACGCCGCCGACGAATGTACCGAAATTTACAAAAGCCGGAATGAGCGTAGTAACCACGAAGGCGACCACGGTCTCAATTGCGGGGAGTAGCGTGTTTGTCCAGAGATTCGACAGAAACTCCACCACGCCACCTACGATACCTTGAATATTTAGCCAGTTGTTTGTCCAGGCGGTATACAACAATGTAAGCGCGCCAATGATGAGTATGATGGGCGTTCCCAGGAAAGTTATAATTGCCCCCACTGCGGATATAATCCCTGATATAATCGTGAAAGCGCCCGCCAGTACCAGCACCACGCCAGTTATACGTCCAAAATTCGTAATCAAATCCGGTGGGATTAGTTTTTTAATATCCTCAATGAATGGCGCGATGTATTTGTCGTACGTCTTACCGATTGCTTCACTGAATCTATCCCAGGCATCGCCAAGCCCATCGAGCGCCGGTTTTATATCCTTTTCCCAGGCGTCAGTGAGCGGCTTGAACATATCGGCGAATTTAGCGCGTAGCTCGTCTTTGGCTTTGGTGAAAGTCTCTGACAAGCCACCGGTGATCCCCGCACCCAGCCCGCCCATCGACGGCATCTCCATTGACGGAAGTGCGCCCGCACCCGCCCCGGTAGGGAGCTTGAGTTTTGCCATCTTACCGAGTGCTCCGGCAGCTTTCGCCATTGCGGACGCGGCCTCTTTCGGCTGTTCGGCCATCTGGAAAAGCTGATCAAGGACTTTCTCTTGCAGCTTGACTTGCTCTTGCAGCGGGTCAACCTGTTCCTCGGCGGCGGCTTTGGCATCCTCGGCGGCGGTAATTTCATCTTGTGCCGTGGAGAGGTTGCGCTTAGCGGCGTCAAACTGCGCCCGCTTCGCTGCCAGTACATCGTCTGAGGCCCCTGTAGCCAGCAGGGCGTTGTATTCGTCCATAATGCGGGTCAAATCATCGTTCGCCTGCTCTTCGGCCTTCTGGGCGGCTACCAGGCGCTCATCTGCCGCCGCTACTGCATTGGTAGCCCCGGCAAGCGCAAACTGTTTGCGGGTGAGGTCTTCAAGTTCTGAACCGAACGCCCCGCCCGCTGTACGTAGCTTCAAGAACAAATCCTCGCTTACCGTCCCGGTGTCCTTGAATGTGTCGAGGGCGGCAGAAATGTCCTCCGTTAGGCCCTTGAAAGTATTACTGGCCTCAGTGGCCCCCAGCGCGCCGGTATCGACCAGCGCATCCAAGGCCTTGTCAAGCGGCCCCTGTATGCCCTCTAATACTGAGAAGTCGGCGTCGGTAAAGCCCTTGAGGTACTCGGTAAACGCAGCGGCCCCCCAATCGTCAACGTTCGGAGCGACCTTGGGCGGCGAGCCGGGTGATAGCCAGGACGACAACAGGCCGCCGATGAAGTTCATGGCGGCGGTAATCGCACTCACGGCCCCCTGGATTAGACCGGTGGCGAGCTGGGTAGTGATATTGATACCCCAAGAGAGCGCATTGGAAGCGGCGGAGAGCATCGCCCCGCCGAATTGATTGATGAACGCGCCGCCGGATTGAACCGCCGCGTTGACCATCCCGCCCAAGCCGTCAATAACTAAATCGATAGCCGGAGCAACACGGGATTCCATCGCGCCTACCAGCGGCCCCGACAGCGTGTTTACTAGGTCATAGATCCGCGTCGCCGCATTGCCCAGTGCAGGCCCCAACGCTAACCCCAGACTATCGGCCAAATTCTGGAAGGACGCTTTTGCTTGCGCGACCCGTTCCGCCGTGGTCAGGGAGTCAAGGCCCACCCGTGCAATCAGCGGTTGACCGGCGGCGATGGTGGCATTGAGCAACGCCACCTGTTTCTCTTCGTCGGTGAGTTGCTCCACAGTCTTTCCGAGGCTGTCGGCTAATGTCTGGTTGGCATCGGCGGTATTGAGTACCAGCCCGGTGTTATCAATCAGGAGTTTTGAGCCGCGCTTAATGCCCGTTACCAGAGAGTTAAACAGGAAGTCTACATCCTGCCCGGTAGCGCGTGCGGAGGCGCGGGCAATCTCCAGGAGTCCGGGGAGCTGCTGTCCCATCGCCTGTCCTAATTGCACACCCGCGCCCGTCAAGGCGACGTTGGCCGCACGCATCAAGGCAAAATCGGAGATAGTACCGGCGGCGGCTTCCCGCATGGCATCCAGGCTCAGGCTTACATTTCCGGCCATAGTCTGGAAGGCCATGCCAATGCCTTCCAGTGGGGCGGCCTTGAGCGCCAGTGCCGCTAATGCACCGCCAACGCCCACCACGGCCCCAGCAAGTACCCCGGCAGCAGTAGCCCCAATGGTAAACGCCGTAGAAAGACCGGTCATCACCTGACCAGATAAGGACTTGATGGTATTAAAAACCGGCGCTAACTTTCCGGTGATACCAGAGAATGCCGTGGTTATTTTCTGCGACACGCCACTAAAAGCACTTTGGATCTTCTCCGCCGTGCTTTTAGCGGTTTCCGCCGCGCCCTTCATGCCCGCCGCGAACTCCTGCGTTTCCGCTTTTAGGGTGACGTATAGCTCAGAGAGCTTTAATTTAGCCGCCAATCCGTACCACCTTCCCCCCCAGCGCCCAGTTAGCCGCGATCACTTTATCAATGAGCGGTATGACGGACGTGGTTGCTTTTTTATCGAATTTCGGCATGAAGTCCTCGATCTTGTAGGCGGGCTTGCCCTTTTTGCGAGCATGAATATTCGCCATTGTGGAAGCGACCATCGCGGCGCGCCAGTCACCCCGCTCTTCTCCGAACGGCTCCAAACTGGCATACTCCTGCCACTCTGCCAGGATGCGGGCGGGAATCTCAGCCAGCAGGGCATCGGGATTAGGTTGACCCAGCGCCAGCGCCAAACGGAACGCGAAGCGCCGGGCCGCGGTCATGCGTTTTTTTCTTCGGGCTCTTTGTCCTCTTTGGCTAGGCCGCTGAGTACCAGGACGGCATCACTCACCCGCTGGATCACGTCGTTACTCAGCTCACTAAGCCATTTCTGGTCATCCTTGCCAAACAGGCGCTCGCCGTTCTCATCAATGGCGGCGAATTGCACGATTTCCACCCGCTTCCCCTTCGCTAAGCGAACGTCTGTTTTCCCATCGGCGTTCATCATCGAAAAGCCGAAGCGCTCCGCCTCGTCACTGGTCAACTCGCGTACCAGTAATTCCGCGCCCTCTTCGATTTCGGGAACCGGGACGCGCTCCGTACGGAAACCCTGTTTTTTCTCCGCCGCTGCCTTCACATCATCACGTTTCAGTAGTGCCATGCAGACCCTCCTATCAGATTTGAATTACCCCAGATACAGCACGGGCTCGCCGTCAATCTTGACGGTGATCTCTACGCTGTGGTGACCCTCAACGGGCGCGGACGGCGTGAAGTCAGTCACGAAGCCGTCAAAAATCCAGTAGCCCGTCCCGGAGCACAAACCCAGATCAAGTTTCCATCCGGATATGGTGCAGGGCCCCGTCTTGAGGCTGGGAAGCATCCCGCTGCCGCCAGTGCCGTGCGTAGTCTGGTTGTTTGGATCCCAGACGATGGAGAAGCTCACTTCCCCGCCATCGGCCAGGCCGGGGAAATACCGCTTGTAAGTGAGATCGCGGTGCATCACTTCGATAGATTCGCGACTGACCCCCGGCCCTTCGATGTCGCCGGTCTGGCCCACTTTCGTCCAGGTATACGCACCCGTGCCCCCGTTCTTCCCCGTGGCGTCAAAATACAAAGTCGCTGGATAACTCGGAAATTCTGTCATTGCTTCCTCCAAATGTTTCTTAGTGTTTCGTGGTCGTGTGTCCACCACGGTTCAAGCGGCGCGTGCAATTCATGCGCCACATATACCCCCGGAACCCAGAGCGAACGCGCTCCGTAATACTGCCGTCCCCGAAACTGCAAGTCGATGTCCGAGGCGTAATGCTGATAGCGGCGGTCAAGCCCGTGTAACATAATGAGCGCGTCACGGTGAATCAGTAAGCAAAAGCCCGCTAACGCCATGACAAATTGCGGTTGGCGCTTGTCGCCCGGCCTGCCGTTGCATTGCGGATTAGTGCGGCAAGCCCCGGACGGCCCAGCAAACCAGCAATTAAACTTTGACCGCGCTTGCATGGCCGCGCTTAACTCTGCCAGCCACCCGGAGGATGGTACACAATCATCGACCAGGAGACAAACTGTCTCGCCTTCCAGTTGTGCCAGTGCGCGGTTGACCGTGGCAGTGTAGCCCTCGTGGCTATGATCCACGCTCACGACGGGATAGGCGTCTGTGCCCGCATTAGCCACCGCACAAGCCGCGGTCGCTTCGCCGCGTGTCTTATCCAGCGTGGGAACGACTATCGCTATCGGCATGGTGATTTAAGCTCCGATCTACAAACGCGGCGGCGCACTCGATCTGCGCTGCCGTGGCACCCAGGGGTAACCCGGCATAAGCGAACTCTGCCAAGCGTGACGCGGCAAGCTGTGGATTCTTAAGGACTTCCTCATACAGCACGCAGAGAGTCTTGTCCTTGTCGGTCAGTTCCACCGCTTCCCGTAAAGCCCCCAGCCAGACATCTACCACAGCGGCAGCACGGTCAGGCTCCATACGAAACCGCCCGTTGTAACTCACTTCAGAATGACGGTAGAGGCTCCCCGCTATCGCGGCGGTATCCCGCATCACGATTACAAACCGCGCGTCTACCCCCGCCTGTTCAAGTAATGGCAAGACGTGACGTAGAACAAACACGGTACGCGGCCCCTTGAAACCCCACAGCGGCAGCGTGGCCCGTTCGGCAATGAGCGCGCTATACTTGCGTTGTGTCTGTTCGGGGATCGTGGCGGGCTTACGAGTACCGTAACGTTCCCCTGACAGGCTCTTGGCTAATTCCTGAAAGCGCAGATCCTCATAATAGCCGCGTGGATTATTGTCGTCGTGACCCTGGAAATGTCCCGCGCCCATGTCCACGCCCAGGCGGTGCAGCATCCCGGCGACGGTAGACGACCCCGACCGCGGGAGGCTTAACACGCAGACACAGCGACTACCGGCCAAGGTTGACCTCCCGATTTAGGATCACCGGCACATGGTAGGAGCGCGTCACCCGCCCACAGAGCGGCTCCCAGACTGACCCGGTATCGATCATAGACACCGTGGGCCGCCAGCCCTCGCGGTATAGCTGACTAATCAGTACCTTAGCGGTAGGCCCGGCACTGAATAGCAGTACGTCGATATTGTTGCAGGTGTCCTTGATTTTCTGATACAGATACAGCCAATCCGTGAAACAGTCGGCGCTCGTTTGCACGTAGGCTTCCAAGTCCAGAATCTCATTCTGTGCCAGCCCGCGCCGTAAATGCACCGGCCCCACGAAACCGACGCGCTTTGTTTGTAGCCAGGAAATAAACGGATGCAGTTTCCCGGCCAACGCAGCCTCTTCCAGCCAACCCCAGCCGTACCAATAGCCCACCGTCTGTTGGGCATAGATGCTGATCCAATGTGCAATTCGGGACGCCATCCCTAGGCGCTCCGCCACGTCCATCGCTACCAGTTCCAGGTATAAATCAGTCTGGGGTTGCAGGAGTTGCAGGGAATCCCGGACGCCATCCTGAATCAGCGGCGCTTTTAGCGTTTGCTCTCCGGCGTGTTTGTCACCAATGCCAAGAATCGCCTTCCATTCGCCGTCACCGTAGCGGATGTTGACCACGCGCTTACCGGAGCGTAGCTCAGCCATGATGTCGTCGATGGACAGTGGCTTAGTAATCTGCGTTAGACAGGTAGCCTTCCCGGCAGCCATAGTTCCACGCTTTCAGTTTAGACGATTCGTCAAACAGCCGCATTAACTCGGTATTCCAGCGGATGTCATCCATGCAAATGACGGCAGCGTGATCGCAGGCAAACAGATCAGAGGCCGCGCCGTCGTAGGTATGCAGGCCATCCACGAAAGCGAAGGCCAACGCCCGGCCCCGCATGGCGTTAAAGGCGTTCTCGTGTTGGCTCGGCAATCGCACCACATCCACAATATCCGCATAGGGGAGCGTGTTTCTCAGGAATTGCGGATACTCCCGCCCACAGCAGTTTTGCGTTCCCGGCTCCCAGGGATCGACGACCAACACGCGCCGCCCGTATTCGCGGGCAATCTCAGCCAGTAGCTTTGTGGTCTCCCCGGTGTACCCGCCAATTTCCAGCAGGTCACCCGCGTAATGCTCACAGGCCGCGCGGGCGATAGCGACCAGGCGTTCCCGGAGGCGGCCCTCTTGCTTCGGGCGCATTACGCCGTTGTCGGTTAGCGTTTCAATTTCCGTCGCGATGTACTCGATCATGTTGATTTTGCCGTTAGGCTCCGGTACCGCTTCTGGTAATTCATCCGGTAGCTCTTCGGGCAAGTATGCCCCTGCTTTAAGTGTGCTCTTGGTCATGTAGTACCCCCCGCACGGCTTCCCAGTACAGCGCCGCGCCGTTTTGAATCGCGCCGGGATTATGCTCTATCCACCACAGCGCGCCGATATTCTCATTAGTCAGCAGGTCACACCCCGCCGCCCAGGCCTCAGCTACCACACGCCCAAACGATTCGATCCACTGCGGGAAGAATACGAAACGCTCATATTTCCCCATCAGCTCCGGCATCTGCTCATAGGGCACATCCCCCAGAAAACGGATATTCTTCGGCAGGCGGCCATAATTCATCTCCACATAGCCCACCAGGTCAAGCGGCTGATTGTTACATAGCGCCCAATCAATCGCCAGGTGCGCGCCTTTCGTTGGACCTACCCGGCCCACAAACAGATTGCCGTGACGCTCGGCCTTCGGTAGTGCCTTTTCTCTAAATGTGGTCACATCCACCGGCGGCGGGACAAAGATGTGCTTGGCGCGCACCTGGTAATGAAACCGGTCAAATTGCAACGGGCTATTGAATATCAATAGATCGGAGCATTTGAGGAACCAGTTACGCAGCACCGCATCCCCGCCAAAATAGGGATCGCGTACCGATTTCACGACTGGATGCAGAATCAGTTCCTCGATCCAGCGTTGCTCATATTGCGTGCAATTCTGCACCACGTAAATATCCACTTTGGGCGGGCGCTTGTTCGGCGGGCAGTAGACGACCTCGAAGTCTTCCGGGATGTGACTCAGTAGAATACTACTGCTTACCTCAGTACCGCCAATGAAACCGGGATTATCTGCGAGCCAGCCGATCTTTACCATAGATCAGCCTCCACGGTTTCCAGGAGCGGTCGCCAGTGCTGCTCATAGACCACCGGCCAGGCGAACTCAGAGCGCACCGCGTCTGAGCCTTCGATAGCCCGGCGGTCACGCTCGGCGTCGTCCAGGCCGTAGAGCGTTTCCAGAGCATCCACGGCAGTTTTAGGATCAGCGAAGCGCCAATAATATTGCAGCTGTGGCACCCAGAGCGGATGCTCCGGCGGAAGGAGCGCCCCGTTGCGCGTCAGTTCCTCACAGCTTGACCATTTTGTAGTCACTACCGGGCAGCCGCACGCCTGCGCCTCAACCAACGGCAACCCGAAGCCCTCGCCCATCGAAAGCAGCATAAACACGTCCGAGGCCTGGTAGATGAGCGCCATTTGTTCATCAGGTACGCCGATAGCCAGGGCGCTTTGTTCCGGAAAGGCGATGCTGTTGTCAGGAATCCCCATCTGCTTGCGGATGTCGTCAAACCAGATTCCGCCCGATGATCCATAGGGCGCTTTGGTTGTATGGCAATAATACAGCGCGTCGGGATGGCGGTCACTGAAAACCTTGAAGGCCATGAGCGACTCCGGCCAGCCCTTGCGCGCGGGCCAACCTTTGTTAGCCCCCACGGTCGTAATCATAAAACGGTTGGGGTCAATCCCCAGCGCCTCACGTGCTGCCAGTTTATCCCCCGGCTTGAACACGTCCGCGTTAATCCCCGGTGGCGTGTAGTGCGTGTGGAACCCGGAACGCTCCAGCTCTGCTTGCCCGAACTTCGAGTATGTCGTTACCCACTCACAACCCCTGAGCCGTGCCAGTGTTGCCAGCGGAACCGGAGAGCCGTCAATGGGAGTTATCGAAATCCAGGGCTTGGTAATCGTTTTGCGGATGTCGGCATCAAAAGCCCACACGTCGTACTGCGTCAACACCACGTCCGCCCCGAAGTGCTCAATTACCGGCCCAAGCATATCCTCACACATGCTACTGTGACGCTGCGGGTAGATCACCACATCGCGCCAGTGAATCGCCGCCCCGCTCAGGCCGTAATTCGCCAGGACGGCGACTTGATGACCGTCCGCTTGTAGAAACGGGATTAGCTCCCGTGTAATGCGGCCATAACCCGTGTTGGCCCAGGGTGCATTGCTTAAGATCAAGATTTTCATTTAGGTATCCTTTCGTATCCCTAATTTTTTAGCGTGCATGTTCAATAATCACATCCACGATTTGCCGGTATTCCCGCTGCCCCGTTTCCCAGCCGTCGGCGATGGTGTTAGCGATGAATGCATAGCCCACCGCGCACCCGCTACTGTAGCCATTCCAGGCATTGATAGCCTGCGCCGCCAGGGCCTCCGCCCCGTCCCCGGTAGCCGCCCAGCAATCGAGCTGTACACGGCTCGTAGTGCGCCCCGTTGCGCCATCATGCGTGCGGATGTCGGCGTCATCATCTGATACCGGCGCATGATAGACAATCAGCGGGTAGGTGGCGTTCTCCGGCACCTGATCCGGATAGCAGCGCGTCGAGATAAGCGCCGCCAGGCCCGCGTAGCCCACGCAGCGGTCGTAAACCGTCTTACGCAGCCCCATGCTCACCTTCCGGCGGATTCTGTGCGCTGGCTATGGCATCCAGCACCGCAGCGCGTTTTGTTTCCTCTTCCAGAAGTACAAGCGCCTGTTGGGCCTGGATGTGTTGCGCGCGGGTCAGGTACATATCAGCAATGAGCGTATCCAGTAATCGCAAAGCTTCCTGTGGAGTCATTGTCTTGTCCTTATTCCGCGTCCCAGAATTTTAGGAACTTGGCCGCGCCGTTGATCAATACACGGACACTGCCCGCGGCATCGCCTGGCGTGTGTGTGTGCGTGTAGATCGTTTTGCCGGTAGCGTCAGTTCCGCCATGATCGAAGCTCAGCATATACAGCACCTTGTCCTGAGCGGCGGCGTTTCCCGTACCCCAAACAGACAACTCCATGACGGCGTGCTTGGCGACCGGGCTAATGTCTGAGCTGTTGCCCTCGATGACGATTTCCGCCATCCCGCCGTAGTACGTGCCGTTGACCGCCATTGCGCGGTCGGGGATGATCAACCCGGCCCGGTGGCCTGCACATTGCCCAGTGATGCTTCCGCCGGTCTGGAACGATACGCTGTCGTGTGCACCGTGCGCATTCGTCACCGCCGCGGTAACGTTGGTATTCCCGCGCAGCGACTCACCGGATCCGCCCGCGCCTTTCAACTCGTGCCGCACGTAGATCCCGCGGGAATCTCCCGTAGTGGCCGTGCTCTGTGTACGCAGTTCGATGAACATCTTGTCGGCGACGGCTGTGGTAGCCGGGCTGGCTGAAGTACCCACGCCCAGCAAGAGCGCCCCGGCAGCATCGGCCCCGGCGGCGGCGTTGGGCTTGATCACGCTCGAAAAATCGAGCGGCCCTGCGTTCGCCGTCAAGGTGGTGGCCTTTACCGTGGTAGCGTTCACCGTGGTAATGTTGCCGGTGGTGCTGGTAAGCGTGGTGATAGTAGCCGCCGCGATGGTGTCCTGTGGGGCGTTCATCGTGTCATAGGTATCCACGGCCTGGTCATAGGGATCAGTGCTGTGCCAATTTGCTTTGAGTACCGCGATTGTACGCGCTGTCATATTATTTCCCTCCTAATATTGCTTGTACGGCATCGGCTATCGCCAGCGCCGCATCATGCTTCGCTTCATCGACTCCGGGCCTAAAGTGTGGCCTTGCCGGGATAGTGTAAGTTGCCGATAGGGCCAGCGCCCGCCACATGCCATTAGATGTCTCGAAGAATTTCGCCCAGAAAAAGCTCCGCTGCTTGGGCGTGATGGGCTGATTCGGTAAGCCGAACTCCTGCGCAAAAACGTAAGGTAATGGGCCTTCCCGGACTTCTACCTCTTCTTTTGAAACCGTGGTAACGTGTACAGATTTGTACATTTTGCCGGTGCCGATCTCAAACAGCCCGTACATTTTATGCTTTATGCGCTCGGCTATCACGTCCCCACCCGCTCTAAGTGCGGTGGATTTGCGCGCTTCGAGTTTGCTGATTTCAGCATTGATAGCGGCTTGCAGCTCCCTCAGGCCTTTGACCTCGGCGCGCACTTTCATTCTATGCGCTCCAAGTTGATCGAGATATGATGCGCCTTCGTGGAGTTGCGCCCCAGTACACCCTCGATGGCGAACGGCCCGGCGTCTACCAATCCACTGCCCGCGGCAAAGCGGATGTTTTTAACGCGGTATTCCTCTACTGCTACCGCAGACCCCGCCGAATCCAGTAAGAGCAAGTCCCACTGTTTCATAGCAAAGCCCTCTGTTTCACTACTGATCGCCTCGCGCTTTTGCACGTAGCGGCAGGCGATACCACTGCCACCGGTCGCCGTGGCCCAGGTACGGGTGATTTCGCCCGTAGTGCTGCGGCTCTCGGTCGGTTTCTGTACATCGCAAGTGTGGATCAGGTTACGCTTGAAGGCTGCACTGCCCATTTACCAGCCCCCCGGCTCGGCGTCATCGATGTCCTCATAGGCCACCACGGCGAACTCCGCCTTTTTCAGCCCGGCGGCAGCGGTAGCTAAAGCGCCGCTGCAATCCAGGGCGATAGCGGTTTGGCCGTAGGTGGTGGCGTTCAGACTTAAGCCGTCCTGCCCCATAAAGGTCGTTGACCATTCCCCGGCAATAGACTCGCTTTTGGTCTGGCGCTCGCGGGTCATGGCGATGTAATGCGCGGCAAGATATTTGATTATCTCGCAGTGCGCATCACCATTCCCGCAAGCGCCCAGCTTCCCTGTCAGTGCGTAGGCCTGGTAATAGGCGGTGTTGATGAAGGCGTTGATTACCGCGTCTGCAAGATCGGTGTCAATGATCTCCTTGACGGCGGTTGCGGTCAGAGTCGGGCACAGTGCTATAACGCCACTCACCAACGCGCTCATTTAAGCCTCCGCTTTCTCTGGGGATGCGATGATCTCGAACTTGCCCGGATGGGCATCAAGTACGCCCTGAGTGACGGTAAGCTCTGCGCCGGCTTTGTAGATCGTGTGACCTACCCAGTGCAGCGCCTCGCCCTCAGCCTCAAAGTGATCTTGAATGTACTTGCCGGACTTTACGCGAACATGAAGTAGCTCATTTTTGCGTGTCATCGGTTATGCTCCGGTGTAGTAGACAATACCAGAGTTGGTGTTGTAGTCCGACTTCACCCGCGGTGCGCCGATAGCGACAACCTTGAAGTGGGCCAACATCCCATCGGGTGACATCCACTCTACCAGCGTTGGCATCTGGGTCAGCGCCAGATCAACCACGTCGCGCGTCATCTGCACCATGACCAATTGACCATCAGCCAGCCAGTCAGTCGGATGGATAGCCGTAATCTGCGGGATACGCAGCACCCGATCAAGGGCATTTTCTCCGCTGCCGTCGGTGTAGACGTTGAGCATCTGGTTGTACTGCGTCGAGTAGACCCAGACTTCAAACGGCCCGTGGTAACGGTCGGTCGCGGCGGCCTGGATCATGGCAATGAACGTGGGATAGATGTTGGAGAGCGTCCCGAAGTCGCCGGTTGCCGATCCGGTGTTGACGTTGGTTTCCGTGGTCACACCGTAGATGGGGTTACCGTTCAAATTGACTCCAGTTTCCCCAGTGAAGAACATCTCTTCGAGCTTCTCGGCCACTACGCGCGTAGATGCTTCGGCGTTCGTGGTGTCTAGGCCATCACCCAAGCGCCGCGAGGCGTCCAGGGTGCGGGTGGAGATGTCAAACCGCTTGTGGATCACGGGGATGGTCACGCCTTTCAGCAGGTAATCCACCGTGTCCATATCGGTCTTGGTGACGCCTTCCACCGAAACGCTAGCTTCCGTCATTTCCGAAGCCACGTTCCACTGCGAAATAAGCGTACCCGCGCCACCAAGGCGCTGCACCAAACCGAGGTCTTGCAGGCGCTGGATCGCATTCATCCGATAGCGCGACGCCATGACCACGGCGCGGTCTAACTCTTCCCATTCGTCCTTGCGGAGGATGGAGTTGACCTGCAAGCCGGTGCGGGGGTGCAGGAGTTTAACCAACCCGCCGTCATCGGTGACGACGTTTTTGTAATACAGATCAAGCGCGTCCTCATGCTTGCTATTCGCCACCATGCGCCGAATATCCGCCTGCTGCTCGCGTGTCAGGTGAGCCAGCGGGCGCATACCGAAGCCACTCATAGAATCCATGCTTTGTGCAATGTCAACAGTAGCCATTTCCCTTTTCCCTCCTCTTAGCTCACCACTTCGACCTTGATGCGGACGTGAGCGGTGCCCGATCCGTTGTTGACGGCTTCGAGAGCACGAGCCACCACACCCTCGACTTCTGCCTCGGTGGCCGCTCCCGTGCCCGCCTCGGCCAGGTCGCCCGGATAGGCCGAGCCGGCGCCCACCAGGTAGTCACCGATAGAAACGTTCTCTGCGGCAGCCAGCCAGGCATAAATCTCATCGCCCTCTTCGGCCATCACGTAGAACACAGACTCACCCGAACCGTAGGCCACATCGATGGCCGCGCTGCTGTTGTTTTCGCAGTACGGATTTTCGATGGCGAACCGCGGCGAGGCGTTAGACGCCTTAGCCAACGAGAAGGGGTACACATTCCCGCTGGTATAGATTTTGAGCAGGTCACCCGGCAGAATACCCGCCGTCCCGGCCAGGGCCTCTTTTTGGTGCCGTCCGTACATCTCCATCTGCTTCAGAATAATGGTATGCGGTGTAGAACTTGCCATTTCCCTTTACCCTCCTAAAGGCTTAGAAACTCATTGAAACCAGGTCGCCGCCCTCGCGGTTCACCTGGGGGCCGCCACCCAAGGCCGAATAATCGGCGGGCTTGACGGTATGTGCCAGCATTTGCAGGGCCTCGCAGCTCAGAGCCTTGAGCGCATCCTCAGTAAATGCGGTGTTGGCCTTGAGGTTGTCGATCATCTCGGCGCGGGATTCCTCACGGCTTTTCAGCAGGTCGTTCAGGGCCTTGATGGCCGCTTCCTCACCGCCGAAAGCCTCGACGACTGCCTCCATCTCTGGCGACAGCGCGTTAACCACGGGCGGGGCGGCGCTTTCCGCAACACAGTTACAAACTGACTGCGGTGCCTTTTTCTCGTCTTCCATTGCATTCTCCTCCATAGTTTCTTCCTCTGTTTCTGTAGGCGCTTCGGGTTGCGCCGCGACTTCCGTTTCCTCTTCCGGCGGTGCTTCGGGAGCCTTAATCAATCCCAGCCGCCGCCCCAACTCATCCCAGAAACGCTCCAAGAATCCCGCCTCGGCGTTGGTTTCCAATTCCCGCTCGAACTCGTCGTTAAGCAACTGGCGAGCTAACTCCTGCGCGCTGGCCTTGGCGGCGTCGGGGATCTCAGCCGCCGCCCCCCGCCCGCTAATTACCGCGCTCAAAGCGCCTTCACTCAATTCGCCCCCCGGAGTCACGACCGGGAAGAGCAGCAAGTCGCGGGCGTTATCGGCGGCAGGATCGCCCAGTAGGCTATGCCCAGCAATCCAGGCTTTAGCCTCAGCGCTCATTTCCTCAACGCGCGGGCTTTCCGAGCGGATAGCCTCCGGAATGGCGGCGATATAATCACTGATGGCAGGACCTTCCCACGGCGCGCTCGTAGTGCCGGAGTAGTCTGGCTTACGCGCTTTCGACAGAATATTTACTTGCATCTTTTCCTCGCTTTCTCCTTCCTCTACATTGACACGCGGACAGCCGCACCCGTCCTCCCAGGAGCAAGCCCCGCGCTCATGCAGTAAAATCGCCAGATGATCCGGGCGCAAATTGTAGGCGCGCCCGTTATACGCCACGCCGTTCCAGCTTCCGGGCGTCGGGTCGATGTCGCGGAAATAGGCGGTACTCACTTCGATGGGCAACCCGGCATCGATACGGGTCAGTAGCTCCCGCCCCGCGTCGCTGTGTTGTGCCCGTGCCTCATCTACCCATATTTCCCCGCGCTGTTTGTTTTCCGCAAACGAGTTGTAGTACACCTGCCCGACTACATAAGCCGAAGCAATGCTGGGATCATTGGCCGTCACGTAGGTATCGCCCACCTGCGGATGGGCCACCGTGACGGGCCGCCCGTTCCACTGATCCAGACAGGCGGCAATCTCAGCAGCCGAGACAAATTCCTGATTAAGCACACCCTCTTTAATTGCCACGACCGGCAGCACGCGATAAGTAATCCCGTTCAATTCCTCACGCCGTACCAGGCCCGCTTGCCCGTTAGTTGCAAAGCACAAGTTTGTCATTTTTTGAATACCTTGTCTACCGTGTAGGTCATGTAAAAATCAAGCATCACGATTTCGTTAGAGACCTGTGGAGCATCTGCGGCCACACGGCGAATCCGCCCCCCGAAGTGATCGCCAATCAAATTGTGCCGTTCTCCCAGCTATTACCGCCTGATCGAAATTGACGTCTTGTGTGGCGTTGGAGATAACCCCGCTGGCAGTAGCTTTGTTGGCCCAGGACAATTGGAAGCGGAAATTATCCCCGGCATCCTCAGCACCGGAAAGATAGAACACAAATACGGCGCTTATATCACTGGCACCGTCCCAGCGTCCGGGGAT
>Ga0172381_10003649_pt1 | contig 16221 bp, 38 predicted proteins | sample Leawel6488metaG_FD_119754 | JGI IMG/M metagenome (GOLD analysis project Ga0172381, IMG submission 119754) | Leachate microbial communities from a municipal landfill in Southern Ontario, Canada - Leachate well 64-88 metaG | ecosystem: Engineered > Solid waste > Landfill > Unclassified | place... | reverse complement strand
TTCAGGACTCATAACGGAGACTTTTTCGGGTTCAAAGACCTCACGCAGACTCAATCGTACTTATATTATACGCCATTCGGCGTATAATTCCTTCAAGAATTATCAAGATTTTATAGATTTAATAGGAACGGTTGAGTACCCCTTCGACATTCCTCTTTGCCCATCCTGTAATGGAGAGCGAGAGTCTGCTGGAACGCCTGGCAGATATAACTGTCACTTTTGCGGATTAATGGGAAGTCCATGATTCCAGAAACCACAATTTATATGGGGAGCACCGCTACGCCATTTTAAATAGAGGCTTCCTTTCGAATTTTTTTGTATAATCAGGTATGAAAAAACATACCAAACTTGATGTCATTTATACGGGCGGGATACACGGAACAAGAACAGTAACGATAGATGTCCAGGGCAATCCTGGAGAGCTGTCGGAAGTCTCAAGGCATGACCTTTTGAAACTTATGGATGGGGCTTGTGGGGTAAAGAAATGCTGGTGCGGAGCCTCTATGATGTCCGTTCTTGAACCAGACTGGCTGGATGAAGCTAAAATACGCATCCCAGCCGAAGGGAATACGATTTTGGTCAACCGTTCCTTAAAAAGTGGACAAACTTAGACATTCTGGTTTTGTCTCTTCTTTTGGTTTGTAACAGGCACCGTATGGTCCTGTCAGATGCCGTTCGAGTATGTTCTTGGCCGCATTTATGTCGGCATTGTCAGAGTGACCGCATCTCTGGCACAAAAACATCTCTCCTGAACGGTTTCCGCTATCAGTATGGCTACAGGCAGGGCATCTTTGGCTGGTGTAATAGGAAGGAACGGTACGGAATGAAACACGGTTCCATTCACACTGTTGTTCTAGCCTTCCTAACCAGTATTTCAGATTACTGCTACCGATAGAACGACGCATGTTTTGGCTCAAGCGTCGTTTGAGCTTTGAATTTTTGTTCAAATCACTTAATTTTTCTACAACAATCAAATCCGCATCCTTGACGGTTTGCTTGGCTACCTCGTCAATTCGTTGGCGAAGGGCATGGGAAGCCCTCTTGTGACCTTTGCTTCCCCATTGACAACGCTTGACTCGCTCTATGATGGGTTTGATGTCAGTCCCGTATTGATTCCCGTCTGATGTAGAAGCCAAGGCGTTGATTCCAGTGTCTACTCCAATTAAATGTTCAACAGCTTTCTTTGGGCCAGTTTCAATCTCAAACGAGAATTGAACCGAATCCTTGGTTATAACATATGAGTTTAATCTTTGGCCAGAAGTCAGCAATTTCTTGAAATGTCTATGTGAATTGATAGGCAAATCCAAGGTAATCTTGTTGCCGATTGAAGCCATATGGAGCCAATAATCAAAGCGATTGGCTTTCTTTTTCTTTTGCAGTTCTGCTATAGTACAAGAAACGCTCATTCTGTCGCCAGAATGTTTTGGCTTATGGGGCTTCAACATAGACAACTGGTTTTGCTTTTGCTTCAAGCGGATATGGAGATTGTTGATTGTTCTGCGGTCTTTTCTGGTTGTCGGATGAATCTTGGAGATTCTGGTTTGGATAGCCTTGATTCCGCTTTCCAGTTGTTCCTTGTTCCAGTCAAAGACTTCACGAACCGAATTGACCATATCCAAGGCTTCTCTCGCCGCAACCTTGCGGAGCCTAGCGGACAGCCAAGTGTCTTTTGGAAGGTCTACGATGGGTTTTAGCAACTGCGTTTTCTTGGTCTTTACATCGGAATTCCAGAAATAGTCTATGAAGATATTAACCACATGGCCATACTCTTTGAGTACGGTTTTTAGTTCCGTTTGCTTCTTTCTGGTAGCGAACCTGATGCTACTTTTGGTTGACCGTGTTATCTTCATTTTCAAGTCTATTGTATGTCTCTTGTACGAATTTCCTGAACAAGGCGGAAACACTTATGCAGTGTTTTTCCTTTAGCACAGAAAGCATTTGCTTCTCTGTTTTTGACAATCTAACGCAAGTTGATTCTTCTTTTTTGTTATTCATATGATATGCTTCTATAACTATTTACCATTCTCCTGCATAAAAATGAACGATTCAGAAGAATTATTTTTGTCTATGTTTTGGTTAGAATGTCTAGGTTTGTCCACTTTTCAAAGAAACGGCTCGAACCCTACCGTTCCTCTAGCGTAGCGGCCTGTCACTTCTCACAGATTCTCCTTCTGGGTAAAAATAGTCTATTGACAAATCCAGACTCCTATGAGATAAAGGGAGCATGAAAAAGAACGAACGAATTCTTGCAAGCATTACCGATGCAGGAGCGAAGCGGATTTCAAAGAAGTACAACCTGCCTGTTTCCCAGGTTGAGCAGGCTTTCAATGTCTATGACAACTGCGTTGAGTCTGGAGAGATTGAAACAATGAGCGTCTCCCGTATGGGAGCTTTATTCCGTCAATGCGTATGGAATTCAACCCAGGTTGATAATGGGATGGTCTGGAACGATTTGGCCAGAGAATTTCGAGACAACTATGACGAACTCCGGAGGAAACGCTGGTGAAAGCATCAAAGAAAACAGTTTCTCATACCATTGAGTTTACAAAAGAGGCTCCTCACAAGGCTGGTATCTATTTCGATCAGAACGGAGAACTCGTCGAAATCATCCGCAACCCTGAGATTGGAGAATGGACGGTTGCTGATTGGCCTCATTTGCGTTGTACGGAGACATGGGAGCCTGGAGTAAGTCAGCGTTCAACCCTTTGTATCAAATTCCCAGGGTAGGTTATGAAAAATCCAAGCCAACTTTGCAAATGCGGGCATCCAAAGTATGACCATAACCTTCGCCAAGGAAAGTGTTATGCTTCAGGTCGTGACAATAATCAATGTACCTGCAAGAAATTTATTCCAGTACCAATGGCTATCGTAAATGAACCAATTGCGGTTGTTGAGATTGAGAGACTTGGTCAATGGACTTTCCTATTTAATGTTTATTCTGAAAAGCTTCCCCTTGGTTCTTCAGTAACTCTTGCAGAAGAACTTGGCTCTGTTACTGGAATCAGACTGAGATATCTAAAAGGAAAGTAAAATGAAATCAGAAGCAGCAAACAAGATTTATGCAAAACCTCTTTATCGTTCTTCAAAACTTCACCCTTGGAAAAATGATCGGATTCAGTTTGCTAGGCTGATTGCGGAACTGGAAATGGCAGGAGCGTTTACTCGCAAGAACCTTATGCAGGATCTTTGTGAATCAATGGACTTGACAGAAAAAGAAGTCCTTGAGATTGTAGAGAGAGCCTCAAATCGTTTTGATGAAATCAAAGGAGCATTATGACAAAGATTGAACTGTCCGCCGACGAAGTCATTGACCAGATTTCAGAAACTCTGCGAGAGGCCGATGGCGAATTTATCGAGAAGATTGCCCATCAAGTCCTGGGAGACAAGAAGGTCAAGTATCAGGAAGATTCAATCTTCATTCTGGAGGTCCCATAAAAATCCAAGTTGAAATGTTAGCCTTTATGGATAATGGAGTTTTCCGAGAAGTGGAAATTCCGGATGTCGAGATTCCGAATCAGAATGCCTTACTTGACCAGGTATTCTACTATGGACAGAATGATTTCCAGCCCCGTCCGTTTCCAAGCGTCTCTGTAGGCGATGTTGTCTACCTAGAAGACAAGAAGTTCCTTATCAAGGGGTCTGGGTTCAAGGAACTCAGCGAAGAGGATTATGAGGGCTTCTGCCAGCTTCCGCAGAGGGACCGTACTTTCTTTGCGATGACCGCTTGACAGAATCAGGAACCTGTGAGATAACAGAATCATGAATAAGCAATATCTGGAATTTACCTGTCCGAAATGCGGAAGCCATGAGTTGCATTGTAGTTCCGTCTGGCAAACCAAAAAAGAGACAGAGATTCTTGGGATTGACGAAGAGGGGAATCCAGTCATTAAAGAATCTAAAGTTGATGTTATGGACTCTATCCCAGAAGACCTCTACAAATGTTTCGGCTGCAGCCTAGGGGTTGGAGCCAAGGAGACTTTCAAAGAATTTGTTGAACGCGGTCGTAATGCAGGTTGGTTAAAAATCAAAAGCCGTAGCGGAAAACCTTATGAAGAATAGTCGGTCACGCAATGTGACAGGAGGATGATATGTTTGGAGCATTAATGTTAGCTACTGTTGAAACGACGCAGGGTGCGATTGGGTGGCCCGCTGCCTTCGCCATAGTTGGAGGAGCCTTTGCATTGGCTTGGTATCTTCGTAGTTTGGGTTGACAGAATCAGACTTCAATGCTAATGTCGTCTTGAAAGGTTGGGACAGATTATGGATATGAATGTGAAAATGCGGCCTGTTATCAGGGAAGTCTCAGAGTCTCTGAACTCGGATGGAGATGCTAACAAGACTGTTGAAATCCACCGAGCCATTAACAAGTATAACTTGGACGAACAGGAAATGCGACACCTTTGCCGGCATTTTGGCGTCCTGACAGAAGATGTCCGTTAAGGAGCCCTCAATGAAAATTCGTTGGTTGCAGGATGTTGAATTAGAATGCTTCGATGGCATTGAAGATTTTGATAGCGGCGATTCGGAGACAAAATCGTTCAACACTGGAGATGTAGTCGAAGTCGAAATCGTCGGCTACGGCGAAATGGTTATTCATGGCTTCTTGTCAGAAGACCACGAACAGCCTCATCTTCAGTTCCTGGATGAAACTGTCACTCCTTCTGTCTCGATTGAGCTCTGGGAGGAAGTTGAACCAGAAGATGAAATGGAAGCCGTTTACGACGATGAACGACGACATAGTTGTTTTTACCCAAAGGTTGCTGAATTCTAGGAGAGATATGAGAACTAGCACGAAACAAAAAGCGACAGAAATTTGCCGGCGAGATGTGATTGCCAATCTCGTTTTCAAAGACTATGGCTATGACGGAAACTTTCCGGAGTTCATGGCTCGTCTACGGAAATATATTGGAACCGTAAAGGCCCAATGCGCGATGTGCGAGCGACGCGAGGGAAAATGGGCCGCTACCAAGTCGATGTATGACTTGGACTCCCAAGAGTCGATCGAAGGGACTTTGGGTTATATCGCTGACCGCTTCAACTGTACTGGTCGGTTGCATTTCCTTGTCGCATTGGCGGAAACAAACTATTAAGGAGAACCCATGAAGATTCGTTTTATCAAGGCTTGCGAAGTTGATATGGCTGTAGGGACAGGTAAGGACGGAGAACCTGTCTTTGAAACTGAAGCCTTCAAAGTTGGTGAGGAGTTTGATGTTGATGTCGTCGACTTTGCAACTACTGCCGATCCCAATCCTGGCGGGAATGGATTTATCCCAAACAGGAATTGGCCTCAACTTGAATTCGGGGATGGTTCAATCTCTACTGGTATCCCTCTTGAATGCTTTGAAATTATTGAAGGGCAAGAGGAATTCGACAAGGCCTTTGAAGACGCCATTTCGGAAGACGCCGTTGATGATGCCGTCATAGACGCAAATGAGGAAGAGAAGTCTGGCGAGTTTCAGGATTTGGAGCGCTAAAATGAAAACTCTAATCGTAAATATCAGCACAGACACCGGTCTTACGGCGACTTTTAAGGTTCATAAGGCACAGGGCTGTACTTCTTCTGCTTTCAAGAAGGATTGGGAGCGTTCGCTCACCAAAGCCTCAAAGAATCCCGAATGGAATGTTGGCGATGTAAAGAGAAATATGAAGAATCTTGGATGGATGTTCAAGGATACCAAGAGCCAAGAAACGGTTGAAGTCTTTTATTAAGTCCAAAACGGCAAAGGAATCCTATGAAAGATATGACCGATAAAGAATATGTAAAGAGCGGCGGAAATAAATGCCCTGGTTGCCGGATGCAGACCGTTGAGTCCGAACCTGGCGAATTTGACGATGAGGGTGCCTCTCGCAAATGCACCTGTACCAATTGCGGCAAGACTTGGATTGAATGCCTTGCTTTGGTTGGATACATTCAAGGATAGTTAAAAAAGAAAGTAGAGGATGAAATGAAAGGGTTTGAAATTCCTTGGCGTCTTGAAGAGACTATTTTGGTTTCTTCATACCATACAGACCAGACGAATATGTCGCAGGTTGATGCAGAAAATATTGGAGCTCTCATTGGGAGGAGTTGGAGTTCCGTTCGTAAAAAGTGGCAAAACATCCAAGGAGCACTTCTAGAAGAAGCGAAAGTCAACGGTCTTCGCTTTAACTCGACGAGGCATCTTCATAACTTCAGCAAACTTGACAAGTTGGTCGCTGAATTGATGACTTCAAATCCGGACCTATATTTACGCCTTGCAGATATCAATTTGTATCTGTATCGGTTTGAACCAAGGAATTCCCAGGCGGATTCTGGATGGCACAAACTGGAAGGCAGTATCCAGAAACGGAAGAAGATTATTTTGGTTGCTTGATTTAAGTCCCAGTAGCTCAGTTGGACAGAGCAGCGGTTTCCTAAACCGAAGGTCGGAGGTTCAAGTCCTCTCTGGGATACCATTTTGGAAGGTTGTGGAGAGGGTTTTGTAGACTCCATTGCTGGTTCAAGAGAACCTTCTCCTCAACCTTTCGATTTTTAAGAAGTGATTCGGGCCCTTAGCTCAGTTGGTCAGAGCGGCTGACTCATAATCAGCGGGTCGTCGGTTCAAGCCCGGCAGGGCCCACTTTTCACTTTATAGAAATATTTCATTTTAGGTAGTTGACAAAATCAAACACCTATGAGATAACAGAAGCATGATAACTCTCTATCACGGAACTTCAGCAAGACATCTCCCTTCAATTCTGAAGAGTGGCCTTCAGCCTAGGGGCTTCCATAAGAACTCCAACTGGGCTGGCAAAATCATCTCTAAGAAGGATTTCGTTTATCTGACCGATGCGTATCCAGTCTATTTCGCCTGGGCGGCCGCAAAGGCCGACGAAGACTTGGTAATCATCAGGGTCGAAGTAGACGAGAAGCAACTCTATCCGGATGAAGATTATATCGCTCTTTGCCTGAAGACGCACGACCCTTTCTGCAAGAATATCCCGCTTGATGAAATTGGTGAGATGATCAACCTTGAAGACTATCGGAGGAACTGGGTTGAAAGCCTGAAGTTCAACGGTAAGGTGGCTATCAAGGGCGTTACATCCAAGCAGATTACTGGGCATATTGTTATCAAGCATGACGATATGAACGCGATTCTGGCGACTGGAGGAGACTCTGTTCCTTCTCCTCTGCCTTACAAGATTCTTGGCGGTCAGTATCGTCAGGTCATTGGGGTTATGTTTGAGAATGGCGTAGAGGCCGCTGTCCAGTTTGTCCGTAGCGAGCGCGAGAGGCAATACAAGGATGTTCTAGAAAAGGGGGAAATGGTGATATGAAAAGTCAAGTAGCCAATCAATTGAACGACCTGTCGAAAACAGACGCCACTCATACTCCGGAACAAGTTCGGACTATCGCTTGGGAAGGCGTCGGCCGGCTGAAGGATGCAGAGAGCATCTTGATGGAAATGCTGGTCGACCAAGAGACTCTAGCGGTTGGAATCCGTAACGAGGCCTTGGTTGAAAAAACCAAAGCATTCTTTGGAATCACGGACTAGGAGTAGAACATGGCAAAGCAGACATTGATTGAGAAACTTCGCAAACTTGCTCTCATCGAGTCCAACAAGGACGAGGTTCGAAAGCATCAGCATCCTGCCTGGAAAGCAGCAGATCGGTTAGATGAGTATGAAGCGCTATTGAACGTCGAACTCAGGGGCGTTTGCCCCAGAAGGAGAACCATGAATAACAGAGAAACGGGCGCGGGGCAAACGTCCCCTGAAGTGCCTTGTTGGGCTTCTTTCTTACGGCATCCGATTCTTTGGCCACGGTGGAAGCGAACGGCGCGGCGCGTACTGGCGACGCCGGGGAATCAGTACGTTGCGTTCAGCGCGTACTTGAGGGGACACCGATAGAGATTCATGTAAGCCATGCTGAACGCCTCGATAAACGGGGCTACTTCATTCAGGAGATTAATGACAGGGGTAACGGCAAGGGGTCTGGTATCGTTATGGGTACAGGCGATAATTGTCTGTGTTTTATCCCTTGACAAAACCAGCAACCTATGAGATAACGAGAGTTATGAAATTCAAAAAAGAACTCCCTACTGATTTCCATCGCTGTAAAAGGAAAGGGCATGGTATTCATTTCTCTCCTGAATGTCCAATCTGCAAGACTGAAAAAAACAGGAAAGAAAAGGGGCTTTGTTTAGCCACGCTATAGCATGGGCCAGGACATCAATCTTGTACATATTGCCAGGTCAAAGGTCCTCATAAAGTTCATAAGGCAGTCTATGGTTCTTTTGAACAAGAGATGGAATGGAAGAAGAAAAAAGTATTTACGGGGTATTTTGACAACCCTGTTGAATTGGGGAAACGATGAAACGTCTAGCTCTTATCAAGGCTCTGCAGAAGGCCTTTCCTGAAATTCACAACATCGCTCCTGGGGAGGATTATGGCTGGAACCCCAAATGTATCTTCCTAGGCGATGCTGCTGAAGGCGGAACAATTGACGGGGAGGCCGCTTGCAACTACTACGGCTTCGATATAGACCCTCAGGAGACTGTCTGGGTACTTGGAGTCCACCGCAAGCTCCGAGACTTCCTGGACGAACGTGGCTGGTATGTCGAATGCCAAGACCCTGGAACCTATATGGCTTGGGAGAAGTGATGAAAGCCTCTTTCCGGTTTAATTGTATTGATGGCTTTGACTTGTATGGGGATTGTCTTTCCCCAGAGTTCAAGGATGCTTCTGAATTCAGTCGACGAGAGGAATTCTTCAGGCAAGATCTAGGGAAAGGGAATGTTGGTTTTCTTTCCAGGAGAAATTTTGAAAACCTATGTGAAGTTCCTTTCCCTGTAAATGATGACAGTTGGGAGTTTTATTCTTATCCTCCAACGCAATATGCCTCACTTATCTATGTTGCTTACGATATCGAAAATGACATCCATTATTTCTTCAGTTAGCCGCTTGACAAATCCGTACTCCTATGAGATAAGGAAGACATGATAAATCAAACACAAGTTGGAATGGCCAATACCTTGGCAGAACGTCTCACCTCAATCCCTGGAGTTAAGTCCGCCAAGGTTGATGACTGGTCGGATGAGGGCTACTTCGCCATCTTCGTTCAGATGCAAGGGGAATGGACTGGCGGATATAATTCACGATTCATCCCTAAAGGGGAATCTTTGGCGATGGACCGTCCTGGCAGAAAGAATCGGCGGGCGGTGCGAGTCATTGGAAGGCTCATCCGTTCTGTTTTGACTGAAGCCAAAAAGGTTGATGAGATTTATAGTTTCGAAACCTGGGCTCCTGAAGGTCAGTATCATGTCTCTTACGGCTATAACAACTTCGATGGATACGACAAAGATGACTTCAAAATCAATGTCCGTATACCTGAAGATTTTCCTGTTTCAAAAGATTTCCCAGATGAGAAAACTGCCGAAACTAAGAAACCTATCTATACTCAATTAAGTTTGTAGAGGATTCAGAATGAGTGAACAATGGAATACTGGCAAGGGTTGACAACCGTTGGCCTTAAATCTACACAATCTTTACAAAAATTAGAGGAATTTTGTTCTCCTTCGGAGTAAATAATTGTACGATTGAGTCTGCGTGTGGTCTTAGAACCCGAAAAAGTCTCCGTTATGAGTCCTGAAAGGTTCTCGGAACCAAATTGAACCGTGTTCAATCCCGAAACCCCAAGGTAAGAAACCATACTCATAAGTCGTTCAACCATATATGGTTGTAGTGTTTTGATTTGGATAATGGTTCCAGTCAAGACCATCAGTTGGAGCACTATAACTTTGGTTTAACACTGGGTATCCTACGGTAGCCCACGCAAACCTATAGATTTGTATAAGTTTATAGGAACGGTATTGCTGGAACCTTGATGGCTACTTATGCGATGGCAGGGCTATTGGGGAATGGAGATTTTAATTGGCATAAAAGCCATAAGAGAATCGATCCAAATCGAGGAACATCAAAAACTTCAAAGAATCAAAAGATTCAACGAAAGGCTCGCAAAATGAATAGGCGGAAGTAATTATGAAAAAATGGATAGACAGGTTGAATGAGATGCCCGCTGAACAGTTGGACGATTTGATTAAACGCCAGAAAGCAGAGATTAAGATTCTTGAAAGAGATCTTGAAACGATGATTGCGGCAAGGGCTGTCCTTCCTCCACGCAATACGGACGCGGGGACTTGACAAATTCATACATCAATGATATAAGATGGTTATGAAAAATAAAAAACTCAATTCTTGCGAAGCTCTCCAAATCATTGACAATGTTCCTCTTGAAAAAGACGACTGGAGACTTCATCTCCACAATGGAGATGAAATTGCGGTTGATACTGGCAATCCGGAACAGCCTCCTACTGTCATTATCCAATCCATTGAGTATTTTGCTCTTGGAACGAAAAATCCAGCTGCCAAAATCTTGACCAAAGATGGTGAGAAAATTGAATGCCTCATAAGGGAGATTTTCTAATGAAACCCATTATTACGAAAACTTTTGATTGGACTGACCGCCCTCATACTCCCCTGAATGGAAAAAACATCCGTATCGGGGAAAATTGTGCCTTGATGGGAATTGAACTGGAATACTCGGTTGATTTTGGAAAGGACAACGGAACTTTCCTTATTGGAACCTATCAAGCCTTCAATGCTATGGGGCTTATAGGTCCTGAAAAGAATGGGATTTTTGTATTGGATGATACCCGCCACTTGGTTATTCTGGATGAACATCTTATTCAGTCTAGTGGATATTTTGGGGCAAGTAAGGACCAGTTTGCAGAAGTAGTACGTATTTCAAAGTTAAATTGGAAAGCCTTTAAGACTTTTGTAAATAGCCATCCCCGTCACCGCCATGATATTGGAGAATAGTGAAAACCATAACCAAAACTGAAAAGACAATCGTTCCGCCTTTGAAGTTGTTTGCAACTATCAATGGCAAGCATATTCGAGTTTTAGTTACTCACTTCATTAGCGAGCGGGGGATTTATAAAAATCGCGTCCAGACGAAAGATGGTAGCCAGAAAATCATCTTGAACGAAGACCTTGATTTTGTTAGCGGTTGCTGGAAAAAATGGTAAGAGAATAAAATATGATTACTCAATTTTTATTTCAGGCGATAAAGTCTCGTAGCGACTCTATTCTGTCAAAGATGGGGGTCTATATCCCCCAAGTCACGATTGGGAGGAGCGTTTCTCCTATCGGAAGCGGGATTCTCTGCTTCAACGACAGTCTTGGCCATCTTGAACGAATCGGCAAACTCGCCGCTTCCAGGCATTTGAAAAGTGAAAAATAAGGAGCAAACATGAAAACAGTCCGAGCATTGCCGAGCATTCATCTGGAATTTGTCGAGGGAACGAGTTCTAAGGAATACAACGCCTCCATTCAGGAGAGTAAGGGCGGGTATATCGTCAATTTCTCCTATGGTCGCATTGGAGGGACTCTGAAGGAAGGGACGAAGACCCCTAATCCCGTTTCCTTCTCCGAAGCCCAGGCCGTCTATGACGAACTGGTGGCCTCCAAGCAGAAGAAGGGCTATTCCTAAAATACCTGTTGACAGATTCGACCCTCAGTAGTAAAAGAGGGACAGGATAAGGAAAGCATATGGCAAATACTTCTGAAAATCTTCCCTCTGTCGAGTTGTTTTACAGGTCCGGGACTAGCGATAAGATCTATAATGTCCAAATCGTTTCCCAGGGCAACGGGTACATGGTCAACGCCCAGAATGGACGGCGGGGCGGTTCTCTTTCCTATATGGTCAAGACCGCCTCTCCCGTCAGCCTGTATCAAGCCCAAAGCGTCTACAATAAACTTGTAGATTCCAAGAAGGCCAAGGGTTATACTGAAAATCCCAATGGCGTCCCTTACGCCCAGCCCGACCCCTTCACTCGTCGGCGTTCCGTTGCCGCTGCGGTGTCAACTCCTGTCCCGCCTCCTATGGCTGTCAAGGCTCCCGCTGTCAAGGAAGATGGGAATCGGGCTTTTTCCGCAATGCTTCTGAATCCAATTACCGAAGAAGAAGCCCAAGCCTATATCGATGACGACGGCTATATGGCCCAAGAGAAGAAAAACGGCCGCCGTATTTCAGTTCTCAATGGAGAGGGAGAAATCCAGGGCTTTAACAAATTAGGCAAGGCTCGCCCTCTCCCGATTGAAATTGCAAATGAACTCCCCAAAGGTCTGAAGATTCAGATTGATACAGAAATGATTGGGAATGTCCTTTGGGCCTTTGACCTTCTCTCTATGGGCGGGTTAGACTTCAAGGATTCGACAACTCTTGAACGCTACGAAACCCTGTCCTCTCTCAATCTGAACAGCCCTCATATCAAGACTGTTGAAACGGCTTTTACCAAAGCCCAAAAGCAAAAGATGTTCAACCGTCTGAAAGCCGAAAATGCGGAAGGCATTGTTTTCAAATTGAAGTCCTCTCGGTATGTCGGAGGCCGTCCTGCCTCTGGTGGACCTCATATCAAATGCAAGTTCTACCACGAAGCATCCGTCCTTGTCACGAAGGTCAACGCCAAGAGGAGCGTTGCTATCGCTGTCCTTGACGATAACTCGACTCATATCAAATTGGGTAATGTCACAATTCCTCCTAACAAGGAAATCCCCGCCAAGGGTGCGGTTATCGAAGTCCGCTATCTGACTTGCCTCAAGGGCGGTTCCCTCTATCAGCCTACTTTCAAGGAAGACCGCAGCGACGAAATTGACGAAACTTCTTGCATTGAAAGCCAAATCGTTTATACCGAAGAAATCGAATAGGAGAAAAAGGGATGACCAAAGCATATGAAGTGATTGGAGTCACGCACGATGGAGAGAAAGTCTGCCAGGATTGCATGACGAAGCTGGAGGAGCGAGTTGCGAATGATGAAATCCAGGTTGATGACATCAATCCAATCTTTGCGGAAGACGCAGGCGACGACATTTGCGATCGTTGCAATTGCCCTCTTCTTTGCTAGTTGACAGATTCAGCATCCTATGAGATAAGGGGACTATGAAATACGGAATCCACAATCTTTCCTACATTGCTCTTGGGGTATCAATCCCGATTTCTGTTGATGGGAATTTGAAGGGCTACGGGGCCAAAATCGGTGAGACGATTTATACGAAGGCGATGCTTGTCGGTTTCGATAACGGAGAGGTTTGTAACGGAGATTCCCTTCAAGAGTGTTTTGATTGGATGAATAAAGTCGGTTCAGAGTTTCTAGTCGGAAGTTCCACGAAGTAGGAGAAGGTGTCATGAAAACTAAAGAACCCACGCCGATGTTCCAAATCCAAGCCTGCGATAACGCCCCTGGCCCTTATGCGAATCACTGGCTGGCCTATGATGGAGCCGAATTTGACGAAGCTCGTTGCGATGCTGAAGTAGCCGGCTGCAACAAACAATGGCCTCGCTATACTTACAAGAAGATTCCTTCTGGCTCTTGTGGCGGAAGTAAAAAACAGATTTCTTACGCAACCCAGAACTATGAACGCCCGATGCAAGAAGTGCTGAAGGGCGGAGATGATATGGAGATTCAATCCCGTTTCGACCAAAACGCCCGCAACGCCGATACAGGAATCCTTTATATGCCCTCCCAGCGTTGGGCGGTCACCCTTCTGCATCCCAATGGCTCTGTTTGCACTGTTGGTGGGGATCTCAAAACGAAGGCCTCTGCCGAAGATTCTGCTAAGCGGAACGCTGATCAGCATCTGGCTACTTGTTGGGTCTTCTCCCGCAAGCAGACTGGGTGCAAACTCGTTTCGGTTCATTACTGGGATGACAAAAACCAGTTCGTTATCTCCAAGAAGGTCAAACTGTAGCAGTTGACAAATCAGCCCACTGATGATATAAGAGAGTCATGAAAATTGAATTGTATCATGTTTGCAAAAAAGACCCAAAGCATAATGCTTGGGGAGTCTATTCGCGAAAGAAAGGCAGCGTCACAGGGCTTTTCCGTCTGGTGACTGTTTGCCTTGCCCATGAAGCAGCCGTTGCTCATGCAACCTCTCTGACTAAATACTTCCCTGAAAATGAATACTCAGTTCAAGGGGAGACTGTTTCCGCCAATCTTCCAGATAGGTACGACCCATGACTACCAAAGCGACTAAGGGTGGATCGGCTCATTTCAGCATCCAAGACCATTTCAAAGCCATTGAACGGGTACGCCAAGGACTGAAGGAAGCCATCCTTGCATGTCCTGGCCCGTCTTCAAAGGCTGGCATCACTACTTTGGCTCCTCGTTGTGCCTCTGTTTCTTTCAGTAAACTGGTCTGCGGCGGGAACTTCTCTGCGGCCACTTACATCTTCCCCGTCCAATATAAAGCCTTGGCTGAATTGGTAGACAGCGGGACGCCGAATACTATTGTAAGGCGTCTTCTGAAAGCCCTCAATGATGGGGCTATCAAATTGCGAGACCAGAAACTTATTCGCCTACATCCGGAAGTCGTTGCCAATGTCCGCAAAATGTTAAAAGAGTCAGCATAGGAGTCAAAATGTATATCGCCGCAAAAATTCATAATCAAGCATTGGGAAAAGTGGTTGAATGTCCTGATGAAGATTTCGCCAAAAAGATTATCAAGGATTGGGCTGAAGAACAGTTCCAGCGACCTTTGAATGAAGATGAGGAAAAGTCTCTTGAAAATGAACTTGAGATTTACAATGATGAAGATCCTGACAATCTCTATACCTTTTCTATTGGGATTACAGAGAGATGGGCTTAGCCTAAAATTCCATCATGAACAAAGAGAGGGTCATTTTAATTGCTACGGAAACAAAGGATTGCTTTGGCATTGCTTATGGTTTCCGTATTTTCGACTCTCTTTCCCAAGGCTCTGATTTCTTGAGTGAAAAGAAATTTGAAGAGACTCCTGAAGGTGATATTGAACTTCTGAAATATGCTTGGGAAAAACATCATGATATTTCCGAGGACCCAGTTTCAAGGATTTTTGACTATATCAAGAAGCATCATTTCGGAATACAAATCAACAAGACTTGGTACGATTATGACCAAATTAAGGACTATCTAGTATGAAAAAGCCTATCCAAGCCGTAGCAGTTTCTAGCACGATTGCCATTGATTACTATTGGCGTTGTGAATCTTTCAAGAAGGAAATTCCGACGAAGCTTTTGGAAGCTCTGGAAGAAACCGCCGAAGCCCGTATTTCAGAGATGATGGGGCAGGGCTATCTTTCAGGAGAGCTTATTGACTATGTCAATATGGATATTCCTGGGAGGAAGACTCCTGAAGACGGTTGGGAATGTCATGGCTGGTGGAACTTGAAGAAGGAACGGGAACCTTCGCCAGAAGTGAGTACCGTCAATGTTATTGAAATCCGCGGCGGGGAGTATGATATTCAGTCTTTATGTTCCTATCGGGACGACAAAGAAGGGAACGCCCAGGCGGAAGCTCGTTTTAAGGCTCTGGTTACTGAGAACCATAAGGTTTCAAAGGCTGTTATGGAAGCTTCCTTGGAAAACGGCTATCATGAAGAAGGGGAGTGGAAAGTCCTACTTGTTCATTCTTCTTAGCCTTCATCCCGAATATCATCCAGCCACTCCTGAACGCCTTCGCTCAATTCTTGAATCTCTGGATTCCATTTCTTCCAATTTCTCCCATGTCCCAACCTGAAGTGACAAGGTTGACATAGGGTAATTAAATTGGTCGGCTCATATCTCAAGTCTTCAAATAAATGCCAGGGTTTTTTATGATGGACTTGCCCATCCTTGTTGTAATGACAAACTTGACAGAGAGGATGGTCTGCAAAATACTCATTCCTAACTTTCGTCCAAGCATATTCACTACGTAGAGCGTCCAAAAGAGGCTCCCTTGTAGCTCTTGCTGCTGGGTCCTTTATACGATGTCTTAAAAAGCCTTTGATGTTTTCAATTATATTCATAAATCCTTCATTCTACCGTTCAAGTAAACCTACAAAAGTCTACAAGTTGTCATGGGAGACCGTAGGCTCCCCAGTGCCAACCAAAGTCCTAGTGTTCTAAATTAATAGTTATGACGGAACCATTATCCAATCAAAAACACTACAACCATTTATGGTTGAACGACTTATGAGTATGATTTCTTACCTTTGGGTTTCGGGATTGAACACGGTTCAATTTAGTTCCGAGAACCTTTCAGGACTCATAACGGAGACTTTTTCGGGTTCAAAGACCTCACGCAGACTCAATCGTACTTATATTATACGCCATTCGGCGTATAATTCCTGCAAGAATTACTAAGATTTTATAGATTTAATAGGAACGGTTGAGTACCCCTTG
>Ga0172381_10003648_pt1 | contig 16228 bp, 22 predicted proteins | sample Leawel6488metaG_FD_119754 | JGI IMG/M metagenome (GOLD analysis project Ga0172381, IMG submission 119754) | Leachate microbial communities from a municipal landfill in Southern Ontario, Canada - Leachate well 64-88 metaG | ecosystem: Engineered > Solid waste > Landfill > Unclassified | place... | reverse complement strand
TTATATAATGTTGGGGTAGATGTAAATAAATTTATGCCTATTAGAGTAATAGATATTTTAAATTTCATTGATAAGAATAAAAATAAAAAGGAGTATTATTATGAAAAAAATATATCTTGAAGAAGGTAAATATATATTTTATAAGGATAATAAAGGAATTGTACATTGTGATAGATATGGAGAAGAGTGGAGAGATTTCATAGGAGATAAAGCTGTATCTGCTTTATTTGATTTTACTTATGACTTACTACAGTTTAAGAAATAATTATATAAGGGATACTATTATGAATGGTATAAAAGAACAAAATTTAACAGAAAAATTTATTGATGGTTTTTATAAATTACTTAATAATTATGTAAAAATTACAGGAATCTATATTTCAAAAATTAATATAAGTAGAGGTGTTATTAATGGGGAGAGTTTAAGAATGAAAAAATATATTTATAATATAGAATTAATAGCAGAATAAAAGGAGAAATAAATGAGTGATACTAAAAAATATTATTGTAAAGAGTGTGGAAGAAATATTACAGATTATTCTTCTTATAATAATAATGATATAAAAATAAATTTTGCTATTTGTTATAAGTGTCATGAAGAAGAATATGAAAAAGAGGAAGAGGTTATTTTAACACCAGTAGAAATAAAAAGGATTATATTTCAAGATGGTTATGATTATATATCACATGAAAGTAGTTATAATAAAGGTTTAACTTGTTTTGGTTGTAGATATGTAAGAAAACCTCATCCTCTTACATTAAAAGAACAAGAAGTTTGTGAAGGAAGTACATCAATTTGTGCTCTTGATGGTAAATCAAATGGAAAGTCTTTTATATGGAGAGGTTTTTCAAATTGCCCTTCATATAGAGGAAAAGAAAATGGTAAACACACAATAGATTTAGAAACATTTCCTATAAAAGAAAATCATCAAAATGTAGCTTTTGGTAAAAATATACAACCATTAGATGATTATATAAAAGAGTTTAGAAATAATTTAAATGAAAGTGGAGAAAGTAAAAATTAGTATAAAAAAATAATAAGGAATATTATTATGAAAAAAGAGAAAAATTTTGAATATAAAATTGTTAAGTGTTGTTGGAATTGTGAATATTTTTATATTAGTTATGATGAGACTCTTTGTAATAATAAAGAAGCTGACGTACTTATTTATAAAACCACAAAAGTATTTAATATGACTGAAGATAATCCTGCTGGCTTATGTACTTTATATAAAGAAAAAATATAATATAAAGGAGAAATAAATGGCTAAAAATAATAATATAGTAGAGATAAATAAAAAAGAATTGCTTGAAATTTTAAATATGTCTAAATCTTGTATTCAAAATACTGGCTTTATTAAAATATTTGAAAACTTTTGTTTTTCAAAGAATACTATAAAATCTACAAATGGAACACAAAGTATGACTATAAAAATACCTTTTGATTTTCCAGTTAAAGGTTGTATTAAAGCAGATTCATTAATTAAACTTATAAATTCATATAATAGTGATATTATAAAAATAAATATTGAAGAAGAAAAAATTAAAATAAATACAGCTACATTTAATATGTTACCAGTATCAGAATTTACTTATAAAGGTAATTATATTTTTGAAAATAATAATATTATTGATTTAACAGACGAAATTATAAGTAATATAGAATTTTGTATGCCTTGTATAACTAATAATATTCTTGACCAACAAAATGGATTATCAGTTTTTATTAAAAATAATATTTTAAGTTTTGGCTCCACAAATGGGATAGTAGTTTCTTTTGCTACTTCAAAAAATGAATCTGAATTAAATATTGATTTAATTATTCCTAAAGAATTTTGTTTTTTATTAATTAAATTTTATAAACTTGGAAAAATAAATAAATTATATATATCTAAAAATTTAGTTGCTGGAATTGGAGAAGATTTCACTATAGATTCAAAAATTAATACAAATGTAAAATTATTAGATTATGAAAAAGTTATTAATAAATATAAGACTGAAAATAACTCTATGCTTCATATTTCTACTGATGAATTAATATCTATTATAAATAGGGCTATACTTCTTGGTGATAAAGAAAAAGTATCTACTATAAGTCTTGATTCAGATAATTTAATTATAGAAACTGAAACCCCTTCAATATTAATTAAAGATTCAATAATATTTGAAAATCTTAAAGATGATAGTTTTAAGTTTAAAACTAATATAAATTATTTTAAAAATGTTATAACTTTTACTGATGGATATTATTTTAATATAGAAGAGGAGAATGATGTTGTAACTATTGGAAAAAGTAAGGATAGGATAACTTTATTAGCTTCAATAAATGAGTAAAAGGAATTTAGATGAATAAAGGATATATTTATAGTAAAAATCATATATTTTTTGGAAATAAACAAATACTTGGTTATGGAGAAGATTTTTTTTATGTTAAAATTATAAAAAGAGATTTAGCTAATGAAATAATTAAAAAAAATCATTATTCTCATAAGTTTTATACAGCTTCTTATATTCATTTAGGTGTTTTTATAAACAAATCTTTATTTGGTGTTTTACAATTTGGTTATGCTATGAATCCTGCAAGTGCTAAAAGTGTAGTAAAAGAAACAGGGATAAATGAGTATTTAGAATTAAATAGAATGTGGTTAGATGATAAAGCAGAAAAAAATAGTGAAAGTAAGGCTATTAGTTATTGTATCCATTTTATTAAAGGGGCTTATCCAAAAATAAAATGGATACAATCCTTTGCCGATGAAAGATGTGGAAAATTTGGGATAGTTTATCAAGCAGCTAATTTTGATTATTATGGAGAACATGATTCTATTTTTTGGGAAGTAGAAGGTGAAGTTTTTCATAATAGTTTAATGACAAGAAATCCAAATTTAACAAAATCTGCAAAATATCTTCAAGAAAATAAAGAAAAAGCTATTTCTTATAAATTAAGACAATTTAGATATTTATATTTTATTGATAAAAGAAAGAAGAAAGATTGTTTATTAGAAAAGAAAGTATACCCTAAACATTATAAAGAAGGGGATTTATGAGTTTTTTCTTTAATAATTTAGAAAGTAAAAAAATTACAAGTAAAAAGAAAACTATAAAATTAGCTTCAGATTATGGTTGTCTTGCTTGTCCTATGAATAATGATAAAAGTTTAGTTAATCCAAAATTGGAGCCAAAAGGAAGTGATAATCCAATATTATACTTTTTAGGAGAATATTTAAATTCAGAAGAAGATTTAGTTGGTATACATCTTAATAATGATTTTTTTAGAAATTATATAGAAGAGTTATTTGATTCTGAATTTATAGAAGAAGAAATAAGGTGGAATAATTGTGTTAGGTGTAACCCAAGAAAATTAAAGAAAGAAAGAAAAGTAGAATCATTGGAAATAGCTTGTTGTAAGCCTTCTATAATAAAAGATATTGAAGAAATAAAACCTAAAATTGTAGTTGGTTTTGGTACAGTTCCTTTATCTCAATTTGCAGAAGGTAAAATGATTTCTTTATGGAGGGGGAGAATATTCCCTATATCTATAGGGAATCATGATTGTTATTATGCAGCAGTACAGAGTCCTTATGAATTAAAAACAAAAAATTTTAAATATGAATCAGAAGAAGAAGCTACATTCAAATTAGATATAAAAAATATAGGTAAATTTATTGAAAAATATGAAGAGCCTATAGTAATAAGAAGTGGGTATGAAAAAGATATAAGAATAATAACTAATTTAAAAGATATTAAAGCATCATTAGAATATTATAAAAATAAGTTAAAAGTCGCAATAGATATAGAAACCTGGTCTCCAGAGAAAGTAAAAGAAAAGCAAGTAAGACCTTTTTCTAATCCAAATAATAAAATAGTAACTTGTGCTATAGGTGATTTTGATTCTACTATAGCTTTTCCTGTAAATCATCCTGATTTTAAAATTAGTTCTATGCCTTATTTAAAAGATTTTATTTTAAATTCTGGTACTAAAATTGCTCATAAATTAAAATTTGAATTAGAGTGGTTTAATTGGTTTATGGGGAAAGAAGTATTATGGGAAACTCAATGGGATGATACATTAGCACAAGCTTATATTTTAGATGAAAGAACACATAAAGATGAAGGACAATTTAATCTTGATATATTAATATTTAGAAATTTTGGTTTTTATTTAAAAAGATTAAATTCTCATATTAATAAATCAAATATATTAGAAAATAAAGTTGAGGATGTTTTACTCTATAATGGTATGGATTCAAAATATGAATTTTTACTTGATATGGTTCAGCAAGAAAAATTTGATGATATACAGAAAAAACTATATAAACACATGATTAATATAGAAAAATCAACAATTAATGCACAAACATATGGTATGCTTGTTGATAAAAAAGTATTAAATGACTATGATAAAAATATCTCTGAAAAAATAGATTTCTATAAAAAAGAAATAAGTGAACAAAAATGTATAAAAGATTTTACTAAAGTATATGGAGAATTTAATCCTAATTCTTCAGATCATTTAAAGAAATTATTTAAAAATATACTTAAAATGCCAGAATTAAAACAAACCAAAGGAGGGAAATCTGGTAAAAAACAATTTGCAGTAGATGAGTATGTTATAACAGAATATGATAAAATGTTTAAAGAGAGAGGAGATGAAAATAATATAGCCTCTTTTCTTTTACCTTATACTTCACAAACTACATTAAAAAATACTTTTATAGAAGGAACAAAAGAAAATTTATATAATGATGGAAAGGTACATACAGAATATAATCCTACATTTACGAGTACGGGAAGATTCGGGCATAATTCCCCTAATGTAGCTCAATTCCCCAATAAGAAAGGAAAAGATATAAGAAACATAATGGTAGCACCGGAGGGGTTTTCTCTTGTAGCAGTTGATTATGGGCAACTGGAGGCAAGAATTTTAGCTATGGTAAGTTTAGATAAAGGATATATTGAGGCTTTATGGAATAATTTAGATATACATGAGAAATGGGCTAAAAGAATAGCAGAAGTAGACTTAAAATATTTTCAGAATTGGTTAGATTCTAATGGATATTTAAAATTAAATTATGATAAACAAATTGGTAAATTTAGAAGTTTTATAAAAAATCAATGGGTATTTGCTTTATTTTATGGTGCTTATTATGGAAATTTAGCTAAAAATATGAGATTAGATGATTATATTGCAAATATTCTTTTTGATGAATTTAAAAATGAATATTCTGGTGTATTTAAATGGCATGATAAAGCAATAAAATTTTATAAAGAACATGGTTATATTGAGTCACCTACTGGAAGAAGGAGACATGCACCATTAAGTAAAAATGCTTTGATAAATCTTCCAATACAGGGAGGTGGTAGTGATATTGTAACAGATGCAGGATATAGATTATCTAAAATAGCTTATGAAAAAAAATATAAATATTTACAATATATATTTAATATACATGATGATTTGACTTTTATTATACCTGATGAGAATTTAGAAGAAGATATTATAACTATAGCAAAAGAAATGTGTAGACCAATTTTTAATTGGATTATAGTGCCATTAAGTGTAGAGATATCAGTTGGTAAATCTTGGGGAAATATGGAAGAAGTTGAGAAATTCTTTTCAAATGATTTTTTTGATTATCAAGGAGAAGGGATATGGATAGAAAAATAGAATTAATTCATGGAGACTGTTTAGAGGAAATGGATAGATTAATAGAAAAAGGAACAATATTTGATGCAATTATTACCGATCCTCCTTATGGTACAACAGCTTGTAAATGGGACTCAATAATTCCTTTTGAATCCATGTGGGAAAGATTAAATAAATTAATTAAACCTAATGGTGCAATAGTATTATTTGGGAGTCAACCATTTACTTCAGCATTAATAATGAGTAATTTAAAAATGTTTAAATATGAATGGATATGGGATAAAGTACAACCAACCGGAGCTTTAACTGTTAAAAAAATGCCAATGAAACAGCATGAAAATGTTATTATATTTTATAAAGAACAGCCAACATATAATAGACAAATGAAGGAAAGAAAAAAAGAAGATATAAGAATAAATGCAATAAGAAATAAAAAGAATCAAAAAACTAATTTCGGTTATGAACACGTGGGGGGGATGGGGATGAAATATGCTGTTGATTATGATCCAACAAAAGTTAATCCAAAAACAATTATTACTTTTTCTAAACAACCAACAAGAATAAAAAACTTACACCCAACACAAAAACCAGTAGCTTTAATGGAATACTTAATCAAAACTTACACTAATGAAAAGGATTTAGTATTAGACTTTACTATGGGAAGTGGTACTACTGGATTAGCTTGTTTAAATACAAATAGAAATTTTATAGGTATAGAAAAAGAAGAAAAGTATGTCAAGATAGCAGAAAAGAGGATAAAGGAAGTAAATAACCAATTTTTTAAAGGAGAATAGCATGGGTTTACCTATAAAAGTTAAAATACCCTTATTTTGGAGGAATCCGAGATGGGCAGGAAAATTTGGTATAGTAAAGAAAATTGAAGAAGAGATGGTTTTTGTAGAGATAGAAGGTACGGAATTATTATTTTTTAAGAATGAAATAATCTTTATCTAACCATATAGTATCATTCAACTATCAAAAATAATTCAAAAAAGGAGAAAATAATTTGATTTCTATTTCAAAAATTTTGTACTATATATATGTAGGGCAAATATATGGAGGTATACTTGAATACAGATAACATACTTAATGATTTTAGGCCGAAAACCCTTGAAGATGTTATTGGACATAAAACAATAATTAAATCTATTAAAAGTTATCTTAAAACAGGTATACCCCATGTTTTTTTATTCCACTCAATAGATGGGGGGTATGGAAAGAGTACGCTTGCAAGAATATTAGCAAAACATATGGGTTCTGAAAACCCTATAGAAATAGATGCTGCAATGGATGGTGGTGTAGATTTTATTAGAGAATTAAATGAATCTTCTAAATACAAATCTTTTACAGAAGAAAATAAAGTATATATTATCGAAGAGTGTCACAATCTTAGTGCTCAAGCATGGCAAAGTTTTTTAAGAAATATAGAAGAGCCTCCTAAATATGTATATTTTATATTTTGTACTACAGTTTATAATAAAGTGCCAAGTACAATAAGAGAACAAAGAGCAATAAGTTATCATTTAAAAGAAGTAGATAGTGAAGAAATAGAAGATTTACTTTTAAAATTACATGAAGAATTAAAATCTTCTTTACCAAAGAAAGCTTTAACATTAATTGCTGAAGAAGCTTATGGAAGTCCAAGAAAAGCTTTAAATTTATTTTCTAAATGTATTTCTTGTACTGATATGAAAGAAGTAGCTGAACTACTTGAAATACCTTATGAAAATGAAAGTGTTTCAAATTTAATAAAACTAATTGCAAATTCCAGTAGTTCAGATAGAAAAAAAATATCTTCCATTTTAAAAGATTTAAAAAATATAAATCCTGAAAGTATCCGTATACAGATATGTAATTACTTTCAAGCTTGTGTATTAAATTCTAATAGTGAAAAAGATTTAATAAAATTTCTTAATATCTTAGAAATTTTCTCAGAATCACTCAATAATACTACTGGATTTGCAAATTTAGTTTTAAAGATATATCAAATTATATTGGAGAAATGATGGTTATAACAAATAGAGAATTTAGTATGGTAAATAAAGAATTTATTGAAGCTTTAGAAAAATCAGGATTACAAAAACATATTCCTTATGTTCATAGTAAAAAAAGAAATAATAATTCAATAACAAAAAATTTGTCTTTCAAAAGACAAGCAAGTAAATTTAAGAATAAAAAAGGTTTTGTGTTTAAAAGTTTATAAAATATATGGAGAGGTGGGTGAGAGACTGAAACCGGTGGACTGTAAATCCACTGCCTTTGTGCTGAACACGATGGTTTGAATCCATCCCTCTCCACCAAAAATTAAAGAGGGAACTTGATTAATCTTATTAATGGAGATTGTTTAGAGTATTTACCAAGTATAGAAGATAATTCAGTAGATTTATTTTTGCTTGATCCACCTTATAATGCTTCTAATTCTAAATTATCTTTTAAAGATAAGCATTACTCAACAATAAATGAAGAGTGGGACAAGGATTTTAAAATAGATTTTTTTGATTTATGTGTAGATAAATTAAAAGATGGTGGACAAATGTTAATTTTTTGTTCTTACCATCTTTTAAATATTTATTTACAAAAAAATAATATAAAATTACAACAAATATTACATTGGCAAAAAATAAATCCAGTGCCTTCATTTACAAAATGTTATGGTTTTTCTATAGAATATATTTTATGGTTTGTAAAAAAAGGCAAATCTTATACATTTAATAAAGAATTTAGATTTGATTATAAAAATATTTTTATTACAAATGTAAATGGTTGGAAGCAAACTAAACATCCAACAGAAAAACCATATAATGTAATTAAATCTTTAATTCAAACACACTCTAATGAAAATAATTTAGTGGCTGATATTTTTATGGGTAGTGGTACAACAGGTGTTGCTTGTAAGGAGGTGAATAGAGATTTTATAGGCATTGAAAAAGAAAAAAACTACTTTGATATAGCAAAAAAAAGAATAAATAATTTTGGGGGTAAATTTTTTAATGAAAATTAGATATGGCTTTGTAGCAAATTCAAGTAGTACAAGTTTTGGTTGATGAATTTATTTATGAAAATTATGCAGGAAGTGAGTTTAAAAAATCAGCAGAAGAATCTTTTATAATAGAAGCAAAAGAACTTACTGAGAGTGATTATCATAATATTTATAGAAAAGTAAGAGCCAAACTTCTTTTAAAAGAAAAGGAGAAAATACATGAGTAATATAGAAATGTTTGAAGAATTACTTATTCTTGAAGAAGATAGTCTTGATGAAGCTTGTAAAACACAGGCTGAATTATTTAGAATGGTAGGTAATGAATTAGTTAATGCTATTGATAATAGAGATAGATTAGAGCATAATTTGGATATTCTATCAGCAAGAAAAGATGAATTAATAAGAAGAAAAGCCTCTGATACAAATGAAAAAATAACTGAAACAGCTATTAAAAATAAAATAATAATGGATAAGGAGGTAATTGCATTAACAAATGAATATTTAGATGCACAAAAGGAGGTGAATAATTTTAGTAATTTACGAGATTCTTATATCCAAAGGTCTAAAATGATAGAAGAGATGGCTTCTTTTATTAAAAATAATACTTTTGGAGAATTTGTAATTAAAGCATCAAATAGAATCTCTTCTATAGAAAAATATGAAGATTTAAGAAAAAAAACAAGTTTAAAAAGAAAAAATAAAGACTAAGTAGAGTTTATCTCTAATTAATGTCAATAAAAAGGAGAATTAAATTTATGGTAACAGAAAAGAAAAGAGTTTTTAAGTATAATCCACGCTCAGAAGATTCTAAAAAGAAAAGACAAGAAAATACAGGCTATGAAGCAAAAGATTCTTTTGTAAAAGAAGGTTTTACTTCTTGGTTTAAACCAAGAGATAAAGAAAATAGAATAAGAATTATGCCTCCTACATGGGATGATAGTCAGCATTATGGTCTTGATATTTATGTTCATTATAATATTGGCCCTAAAAAAGCGGCTTATTTATGCCCTAAAAAGATGGGTATAAGTGATTGGTGTCCTATTTGTGATGAAGTAGATATGCTAAAAAAAGAAGGGAAAACAAAAGAAGCTGATGCTTTAAAATGGAAGTATAGAGTACTTGTGTGGATTATTGATAGAAAAGCTATCAATTCTGATACAAAAAAGAATGAAGGGCCTAAACTTTGGTCAATGCCTTGGACTATTGATAGAAATATTATGTTACAGGCAGAAGATGAGGATACTGGGGAAGTATCAAATATTGATAATCCTGATGATGGTTATGATATAATATTTCAGAAAATAGGGGAAAAAGAAAAAACTAAATATGAAGGAGAAAAAGTAGCAAGAACTTCTACACCTTTAGAAAAAGATGAAGAAATTATGAGTGAGTGGATTGATTATATTGTAGAAAATCCTCTTCCAGATATTCTTAATTATCATGATGCAGAATATATTAAAAATATATTTGATGCAAAAGTTTCTGAAAAAGAAGAAATAATAGAAGAAGTAGAAGAGGAAAAAGAAGAAAAAACAAAAGTAGAAAAAGAAATAATAGAAGAGGAAGAAGATGTTGAAGAAGTAGAAGAGTTGAATACATATGAAGATATAATGAAAGCAGAAGATTCTGGACTTATTGATCTAATTCTTGAAAATTCTGATGATTATTCAAAAAAAGAATTAAAAAATATGGGGCATGAAGATTTGGTATCTTTAGTTTGTTCAATTTCTAATATCGAAAAACCTAAGAAAAAAGATGAGACATCTAAAAGTGCAGCAGAAAAACTAAAAGAAAAGTTGGCTAATAGAAATAAATAAATAATAGCACAAGTGGTAGATAGTTAAAGGCTACTATAAGAAAATCGGTGAAACACGATCCCTACCTACCTTGTGCAACATAAATAAAAATATTATTAAATAAAGGCATAGGTGGTGGAATGGATAGATGCACATTAGGGAATGGAAGAATACAACCAACGCTGGATGGTGAACTGAACGCCAAAAGAATGATAAATATCGGTTATCCACTGAGGCGTATCAATGCCTATCAACCAGTGGAAACCTATAGGAAGATATAGTCGAACTATGCGGGGATTCTTCTGAAGAGGTAGTGTGAAAGTACTACATTGTAGAAGTCATAGGCTATCTATAATGAAACAGTTGGTGGTTATAAAGTCCTCTATGTAGGGTTCAAATCCCTACCCTATGCCTTAAATTTTATTAATTATAAAAACAAGGAATTATAAATGGAATTTAAAGAAGTTAAAAATTCTGGAGATAAAATAAAATATAAAAGTGGTATGGTAAGAAACTCACAAGAAAATAAAATAAGGTATGATTTAATTTCTACTTTAGCTTTAGAGAGATTAGCAAAACATTATACTAATGGTGCTAAAATATATTCAGAAAATAATGGGAGAAATTGGGAATTAGGAGGACCTTTTTCAAGATTTTATGCTTCTATGTTTAGACACTTAATGAGTTGGAGAGAAGGTGATAAATCAGAAGATCATTTAGCTGCTTTATGTTGGAATGCTTTTTGTATTCTTCATTTTGAAGAAGAAGGAAAAGAAGAAGAATTAAATGATTTACCATATTATAAAAGAGGTAATAATGGCTCGAAAAAAGAATGAAGAAGAAACTGAAGAAAAAGAAAATTATTTTTTAAGAAAAGATAAACCTATTAAATTTATAAATAGTGGTTGTACTTTATTAAATAAAGTATTAGGCGGTGGTTGGCCTCTTGGAAGAATATCAAATATTGTAGGTTTAAGAAGCTCTGGAAAAACAGAATTAGCTATTGAAGCTATAGTTAATTTTTGTAAAGATTATCCTGAAGGAGAAGCTTATTATCTTGAAGGAGAAGCAGCTTTTGATTATGGTTATGCGGAACAATTAGGATTTCCTTTAGATAAAGTAAATTTTGTTGATGATTCTATTGATACTGTAGAAGGTATGTATGATGATATAATAAAAATTATTAGTAAAAATAAAAATAATAAACCTATAATATATGTAGTAGATAGTTTAGATTCTTTATCAGATGAAGCAGAAAGAAAAGAAGAAGATATAACAAAGGGAACTTATAATTTAGGTAAAGCTAAACAATTATCTAAAATATTTAGACTTATTACAAAAAAAGTAAATACATCTAACATGCATCTTATGATTATTTCTCAGCTAAGAGATAATGTAGGGGTAATGTGGGGGGACAAAAACACAAGATCGGGGGGGAAAGCTTTAGATTATTATGCTTCTCAAATTATTAATATAGCACAAAAAGAAAAAATAAATAAAACAGTTAAAGGAATTAAAAGAGAATATGGTATATGGGTAGAAGTAAAATGTAAAAAAAATAAAATTGGTATGCCTTTTAGAGAGTGCCAGTTTCCAATAATATTTACATTAGGTATTAATGATATATGGGCAAGCTTAGATTGGCTTAATTCAGTAAAAAATGCTTTAGAAGAAATAGGATTAGAAACTTTTGTTGGTAAAAGCAAAGATAAAGATATAGAAGAATATGCAGAAACACTATATAAAAATTGGGAAAATGAAGAGACTTGGAAAATAATAATAGCTATTTTAGATAAAGTAAATTTTACTTGGGATGAGATAGAAAAAGATTTTATTCCTTCTTATAAAAAATTTTAGTAGGAAGTCAAATGATATTTGATATAAATATAAAACAAAAATTAAAAAATAAAATTGATTCATTTCTTGAGGAAATGAAAAGTATAGATGTTGAAATTCAAAAGATTTTATTTGAAAATGAACTTACAGATATAACCACTATTAATGAAAAGAAAAAAAAGTTTATTATCAAACCAAAAATTACAATACAATTATATATACCAGATTCTTTAATAGAGATAAATGGGGAAGAATAAAATAGATAAGGGGAATAAAAATGAAAAGTGTGTTTACAGAATTAAAATTTGGAATTAAAAAATGAGTATAGCTCTTATAGATGTAGATTCAACCCTACTTCCCTTTTATAAAAATTTATATAAAAAATTACTAAAAATAAATCCAAAATTAAAACCTCCTATATATTGGGATAAATGGGATTTTTATAAAGATTATGGTATTTCTTATAAACAATTTTATAAAGTAGTAGATTTACTACATAGTAATATAAAAGAAGAGCCTTTTCTCTTTGCAAAAGAATTAGTAGAATTATTAATCTTTACAGGTTATAAAATATTTATTTGTTCTCATAGAGAAATGAAAGAAGATTTATTAAAGGAATTGGTTTCTTGGCTTGATAAATATAAAATACAATATAATTCTGTTATTTTGACAAATAAAAAATGGGACTTATTTAAAAAATATGATATTTCTTTAGTTATTGATGATAGCCCAGAAGTATTAGCTAAAGCAGAAGAGTTTGGAATTAGTTATACAGGCATTAAATTTCCTTGGAATAAAGAATTTCATGATAAATTAGGTAAAAATTTAGGAGAGATTTACTTAAAAATTTTAATAGGAGAAGTATAAATATGAAAAAGAAAAAAGAAGAAGAAAAAGCATGAATATAAAATTTCCAATTACTTCTACATTTCTTGATTATCCTGATAATGAGAGTTTAGCAGTTATAATATATATTATGGGGTGTGATAATGGATGTAAGAACTGCCATAATCCAGAATTTCAAGATATAAATTATAATATAGGGACAAAGAATGAATCTTATTATTATATAGCTTATAATATAATAAAAAATTGTTCCTTTTTTAAAACAAATAAAATAGTACTTTCGGGGGGGGATTGTTTATATGAAAAAAATGTAGAAATCACTAAAAAACTAATTAAAGAATTAAATTTTCATATTCCTTATTTAGATATTTGTATATATACAGGGAAAGATATAAATTATGTTAAAAAATTAGATTTACCTAAAATAAATTATATTAAATGTGGCAAGTATATAGAAGAGCTAAAACAAGAAGTTATTAAAAACGATGATTTTATACAGTTTGCTTCAAGTAATCAGGAATTATATGATTCAGAATATAATTTATTAAGTAAAAGTGGTAGGTTTTATTTTAAATAGAAGGAAATAAAATGAAAAAAATAAAAATAAAAATTAATTTAAAAACAAGAAAAGTAAGATTTGATAATAATATAAGTACAAATATATTAGCTAATGAATTATTAGATATGTATACAAAAAGAGCAGAATATTTTAAAAAAGTATACAATGCAGTAGTAAGTAATGAAGTAAAAATATATGGAACAATATAAAAACTAAGGGTGAATTAAATTATGACAAATAAATATGAAGGAATGACAAAAGAAGAATTAGAAATATTGAGGAATGAATTAACAAATGATATTATTAGTTTAACTAAATCTACAGAAAAAGAAAGAGGATTGCTTAAATATCATGCTACAAAAAAATTAGAAAAAGTAAATGCAGAATTAGAAAAAGGAGGTAATTAAAATTAATACAGAAAATGTTTATAGTGAATTGGGGACAACAAATCGTACAGCAAGAAATATTAAAAAAGCTTTATATTTTTCATTAAAAGAGAAATATGGTTTTGAAGAAAAAGATAAAACTAATGAAATGCTTAAAATTCATGGATTAGATGATGCTAAATTTGATTTTGTAAATTTTGTAAATACATTAATTAATGAAAATCTAAATGATGTGTCTATAGATTCAAATAGCAATAAAAATGAGAAAACAGTAGAAGGAGTACAGCAGGAAGCAATAGCCCCAGTAAAAAAATTAGTTGGTTATGACTATCTATATAGAAAAATGAAGTCTTTATATGGGAAAAAAGAAGCAAAAAGACTATCAGGAGAAATGTATGATTTAAGTTTAGGTTTAGCTGACAGTACAAATATTTTGCGTGTTTATTGTTGGTCATTAGAGGCTTCTAAATTAGTAACAATAGGAAGACCCTTTGGACAATTACACTCAAAGCCATGCAAAAGAGTTAGTAGTTATATAAGCTCTTTATGTGAATCTATACATCAATTAAGTTCTCACCTTGCTGGTGCAATCGCAATAGGAAGTTTTTTCTTAGATGTATCTCATCTTTCTTTATATAAAGAAGGTTATGATTTAAGAGAATTAAAAACAAATAAAAGATTTAGAAAAAGATTAGAAAATGAGTTTCAGCAATGTATTCACAGCTTGAACCATTTATCAAGAAATGGAATTGAAAGCTGTTTTAGTAATATATCTATATTTGATAGAATAAAATTAAGGGTTTTTATAAAGGAAATGTCTTGGTACTTTCCTTTTGAAGAATTACCAATAGACAAACCAAACATTGAAAATGAAGAAGAGTTGAATTTATTTTATGAAAATTATATAGTAGATTATATAATAGAAGTACAAAATATATTTCTTAATTTATTTGATAAAGGTGATCCATTAAAAGGTGGTGCACCTTATAGATTTCCTATAGTAACTATAAATTTAAGTAAAACAATTAAAGAAGAAAAAGAAACTATAGATGATATAAAATTTTTAAGGGATATTTGTAAAAGGGATATTTATAAATATAATATTTTTACTTCAGAAGGAACAAAAGTTTGTTCATGCTGCTTTGATGGAAATCAAAAAGTATTAATAAAAAGTATAGATGAGATTTTTTATATTCCTTTTAAAGATGTTGATAATTTAAATATGCCTTATGAAAAAAAAATAAATACAAGAATTTTTCATAATGGATTTTGGGTTAAAGGTAAAATAGTTAAAATACCTATAGAAAATAAAACTATGTATAAAATTATTACTTCTAATAATAAAGAAGTAATAATAACAGGCGATCATATATTTCCTACAATAGAGGGAGATAAAGAAGTAAGAAATTTAACAGAAGAAGATTTTATTATTTTTAATAAAAATAAATTAAATGCTGTAAATGAACAAGATTTAAAATTAACTTATGAACAAGGAATACTTATAGGAACTTATTTAGGAGATGGTTCTAAGTATAAACATAAATCTTGTGAAAGCTATAAAATAGATTTATCTTTAAATGAGGAAAAATATAATAAACTTTATCCTTTATTAAAAAAAGCACTAAAAGATTTTTCTATTGAAGAAGAAATAAAATTAGGAACCCCTTATAATAAAGTATATCCTGTTAAAATAAAAGGAAAGAAATTATATGAAAAAATATCTTATTGGGTTAAAGGCAATTATGGACATGAAAAAGAATTAAATTTAAATTGTTTATTGCAGTCTAAAGATTTTAGACAAGGTATTCTTGATGGTTATTATATTACTGATGGTGGGAATAGTAATAGAATATACACTACATCTCCTAAATTAGCAGAACATATAGAGATACTTTTAAATTCTTTAGGTATTCAATCTATTATAGATGTTTCTGATAGAACAGATAAAAAAGTAGTTACAAGAGGAAAAGAATTTAATATAGGTTTTGTTTTATATTGCATAAGATTTTACTACCCTAAAAGAAAAATGAAAGATGTTTATAAAACAAGAAATAATTTTATTGGTTTTAAAATAAAAAGTATAGAAAAAATAGAAAATTATGAAGAAAAATATGTTTACTGCTTTGAAATGGAGGATAAAAGTGATCCTTATTTTACATTACCTAATGGTATAATTTCTCA